>Ga0228711_1000159_pt1 | contig 63968 bp, 37 predicted proteins | sample MedpolnodulmetaG_2_FD_177996 | JGI IMG/M metagenome (GOLD analysis project Ga0228711, IMG submission 177996) | Root nodule microbial communities from Medicago polymorpha collected in Santa Monica, California, United States - brown nodules | ecosystem: Host-associated > Plants > Roots > Nodule...
GAACTCCGGACCTTACTTATATTATGCAACGTTATTATCAACTGAGTTAAGCTCAGGAAGACCTACCTACCTACTTAATTAAGTCTATTAGGTTATAAAAAAAAATTAAGAAAAAGTTTTTTTACTATAATTTGTAAATAAAACTTAAAATTTATCAGAATCTTTTCAAGTGCTCCACATTATCTCCACCCTGATACTTAAAACATATTATTTAATTAATAGTGCAAAAAAGAAGAAAGATTATTGTAGTAGGAGCAACAAACAAGTGCGCACTTACCAATTTTTATTTTATTTTCACCTATTTTTCTACTTCTTTTTTATCTGTGTTATTTTGCAAAAGACATTCTCTTTGCAAAATTTATTTGCTGAACCATAGGTTTTCCTTTCCCTTTTATTTCCTACTCAATCTTTTCTTTATCAACTTGAAAAAAAACCTTTTTTTTCCTCTTTCTTCGATCCTCACCGAATTGTCTCGGTTCATCGATTCATTTGTGTCCATGAGTTAGAGGGGAATTTTTGCAAACCAACATGTAGTTTGCAACATGTCAAGCGAATTATATGACTATGGTTAATCTCCTCTGTGCCTAGCACACAATTAGCTTTTTCTACAACTTCCTTCTCTTCAACTCTTTTTCCCTTTAGAAACTCACGCATTTCTGATTCATTTTCTTCCTCTTCATCCACTTTATCAAATAACCTAGTTTTTTTTTCTTGCTCCTCATCTTGTCTTGTCTTGTCTTGTTCTAAAACTATAATTCTACTTCCTTGTCCTTTTTCGTCAAAAGAAAACTACAAGAATTTCTCCATTATCAGTGATCATTAAATATGTTACCTAATAAATGGCATACGTGGAACAGTTTGATGAAGTGATTATTTATTGCATACTATATATCATTATCTTTGTCTACAAATAAAACATAATAATATCAACTATATATCATTGTCTTTTTTCTACATGAATGATAGTATCCATGTGCCATCATATTAGAAAAACATAAGAGAATTCAAACATAGAATAATAAGATAAGTCCAAAATTAGAGATGACGTGGTGTGAAAACAAACAATAAGCAAATATGATTAATCAAATAATCATGAAGTTGGAAAAGGACAATTATTTGGACTATGTTTTTTGTAAGCCGTTTTTATCTCAAGTATGAGGGTAACTTAGTCTGCATGATTCCAAGTTTGATTATCAAATTCGGAAAATGGTCTATGTACCCTCCCCAGTCTGTTCGCACTGAACTAACTTGAACAGAAAATTGAGCTTCAACTAGACTGAAATTTGTGGTGACATTAAACACAAAACGATTTACTCATAAGGTTTGAGGCAAATGAATCCTTAAACTGCACATGAAGAGGATGAGTTTGATGTTATGGAATTAAGATCCAACATATTCATAAGGTTTGAGGCAAATGAATCCTTAGATTTGCAGCCAATCTGTAACACCCATACTTAATTTATCTAGAATTTTAGTATGTGCATTAAACTTAGTAGTGGATACATTAAAATTATAACATTAAAAAAACTTTCAGTACATAATACATAGCATCTGCAAAACTCATACTAGTACAAGACAAATAATCATAAATCGTCCAGCTTTTTCTGCTACTCAATGCGAACAATCCTGCTTGCAAGCAACCCATACATCTGAAATAAAAATAAACGGGATTGGGGTGAGACATGATGTCTCAGTGAGTTACACCTGTCCTAGGCTGCAGGCAATATCGGGAAACCTATGATCGCCATCTGTATGCACATACACCTATTTCAGGATTAATATTCTGTTCTGCATAATTTAGCGATCAGGGGAAATCTAGGATCGCTAACTGTATATTATCCTAGTATCTATCATATTGTCAAGTTCATATCATGTTTTCATATAAATGTTAGAAGGTTAGTGTGGAAAAACAATATTATTTGAGTTCATTTTACGTCATTGTTCATGAAATTACCAGCTAACAAGCATGCACCGGGTGGAGTAACCCCAGCCACATACTGCTACTAACCGGTGAAAATTCCTATATGAGGTTAACACCGGATTCCTCTTGTCGTTGTGCGGGCCATCCTTAGGGAAAGTGTCTCGTCCCACTGGCATAAACCTTCGGTATCCCACTGTCGTGGAAAACAAAAGAAACGACTTAATCATATTTTATCTTGTCGTCGTGTCGACCATCCTTACGGAAAGCGTCCCATCCCACTAGCGTGAATCCCCCATGTCCCACTAGCATGGACAACGAAAAAGCACGACTTAATAATATTCTTAAATATTCTGAAATTGATAATAAAGATGTAATGATCTCGTCTTTAAGATGTAAATATTTTCATGGGCCAGTGGTCTACCCGTTAATCTTAACACAAACACCTAATTCTCACAAATACTCTCTTGAATGCATTAATTATTGTTTTAAATCAATGAGAGCTGCTATATGTCCCGAGAAAAAACATCAAGAATTTATAGCGAATGATTTCTATCCATTGGATTTTCATTTTAGTGGAATACATGGGTGGTATTATAATAAAGAGGTGGACCAGGCATAAACCAATATAGGCATCGTGATTTTTTTCGGGATAATGCTTTTCGCTTTAACTAGTATTTCCCTAAATCATAATACTTGATTCATGACCATTTTAAATGCGTTCCGGAATCAAAAGATAAGTCCTTAATCATTTAAAAGGTTCAAAAGGCAAAGGTGTTGAAAAACAATGCGAATTTTAAGTTTCTGCAAGAGGCTAATCATTTACCATAGGTAGCTAATCGATTGCCATAGTTCACATAAACAATCCCAAGAAGTGGGTTCTAAACTAAAGGAACTCACCTTAGCATTTCTCTGAATTCTCTACACTGCTTAAGCCTCAAATAAGCTCCTTGCAGCTCCATAATCACTTTTCTCCAACACAACTTATTTCGGCTTATTAGCTTATGCTCATAACTTTTGCATTTCGAATCCAAAAAAAACTTGTTCTTCCATATAAGTACCCATAATCGGTTTTGGATCATTCATAACTAACTTAAATTCACATTTTAGCTTATTCCGAAAAAATTCATGTCAAACCCGTAAGAAATTTCTTCCAGCACAAATTTCCTAACTTTAAACACGTTTTATGAATTCATTTCTAATCTGAAACATACAAAATTTCTGTCCGAGCTGAAGGGAATTAAGTGTAGAATCTGAAAATCCAATAATTACCCTATTCCATATGTTACACCGCAATAACTATGACGAAGATACCACATATATGCCATACGAATTTTGACACTCATCTCATAACATTCAAGCATAATCACTTATATCCACCCAAACATGTATAATCAGTTTCAAAATCACTTATATAACAACTTAATTTCATAACTCACTCATTCGTCCCTAATAACTTCTTAAAGTTAAAATCCTAATTCATTCCATTCTCTAACCACACAATTTCTAAAAATCAAAGCATATTAAGAAACTCGCCTCAAAACAACTTTCAATTGTTGTCACAAGCTCCAAATTCCACTTCTTTACCCAAACCCTAACTTCAATCTTTCTTGTTCTCTTCTCTTTTTCCACTTCTTGCCTCCAAGTTACTCAACTAGGATGATTATGTGCTTACTCGATGGAAGTTTTGAGTGATAAAGGAAGTTTGATGAAGATTGGTGGTGAGAAGGGAGGGGAGAGAGACATAGAGAGAAGGGGAGAAAAATCAAATTATGTAGAGAGAGAAAGTGGAGCATCTAAGGTGAACCATCAACCAAGTGGTTCACCGATGGACCATTTTTATACATCATTAGATCTATTACAAAAATAATGAAAGGTTGAGATGACTTGGAAATAAAAGTGGAAACATATGTATATTTCCACACACAATACCTAGCCCCACCCTCTCTTTATCCCCTGCTCATCTCTTCGACGTTTCCTGTTAGGAGTAAAACTCCGCAACCTATCCTCTCTTGAAGGTTCAATAAAATATATAATTATAGCATTACCCCTTAATTTCATTCAATATACAAATGATTTGTTATTTAAAAAGGAAAAAATCTCCATGACTGAAAAACTGAAAGGAAACATTGAAACCTCTCTCTCTGCTACAGTTTCACACATGCCCTCTTTTTATTTTTATTTTTTATGAAAAAAGAGAAATTAAAAGTTACTTGGTTGTAAATTGTTTTTTGCATAATAATTGAAAATTGTATTTTTTTTCTTCCATTAAATCTTAATCTGATGTTTAAAGCTTGAGAGTGGGGGATCTAGATTTATGATTTAGATGAGGTTATGGTTGTCATTTTCTTCAGCTTTGAGAAAAATAGAAAGTGATTATAAATATAAGCATGAATTCCATGGGGTTCCAGAATGAGCTGCGGTTGTGCGGTGGAGAAGGTGGGAGGAATGTGGTGGAAATGGGAGGACAACGATGAAGGTGAGAAAAATCACAAGAAGGGGGGGAGTAATAAAAATCACAATTAAGTTGCAGAGATGGTGGTTGCAGAATTAGTGGTTGTACACTTCGTACACTGTACTTTCTCAACTCTGGTGAAGTAGCTTCTGGCGAGATACTTCTGATAATCATTGCTTCTGATGACGTGTCTTCAGGAGCTCTTATCTTCAAACCCGTAAGAAATTTCTTCCAACACAAATTTCCTAACTTTAAACACGTTTTCTGAATTCATTTCTAATCTGAAACATACAAAATTTCTGTCCGAGCTGAAGGGAATTAAGTGTAGAATAAGAAAATCCCATTTCTGATTCTAACTCACATGATCTCTTTTTTTTTCCTTTACTGTCATTTACAATGTCGATGTTTTCTCCTTGGTCTTTTATTAAAAGGTTCATGTCATTTTGGGGGGATAATATAATTTATGATCAAAGAGGGTTGTTCCACTTTGCAAATTTGCACTCCAGATCCGTCTCGATTTGAGATTGCTAGTCACATTCAACTTCTCTTAATCTAACATCTTGTGTTCATATTTTCTCCACAGGATGCGCGAGAGAGATAACAAAAAATTCCTCCTTCTCCTTCCATCTTCTACAAATTTAAAATTATGTTTGTTATAATTTGTTTTAATAAGTGTTATGTTAATGTAAATGTACTATGAAACCTTGATCAAATAATAGAATTTGCTGAATTATAGCCAATTGATGTTATGTCAATTTAAATACTAAAAAAAATGTTGTGTCAATTTAAATTATGTCATTTTTGTTTATGTCGTTTTAATAATTTATGTCATTGTAATAAAAAATATGAGCAAATACAGTTTAGATTTTATAATGCAAAAATGTTAGTTACACTTCATATTAAAAAATAAAATTATAAACATATGTGTGAGGTTTTGTTTAGTTTTTAAAAATCAATCCAAATTCGAAGGGGTTTTACAAAAAAAAAACTTTCAAACACATCGAACGAATTTCAATTTTGTGTAGTTTCTAGCTTTTTAAGTTGGTTTGAGATTTTTTTTGGATCGTTTTGATCTTGAACGTCCCTACTTGTAGGAATTTTCAAATCAATACCAATCCAAAATAAATTCTTAAACCGATCCAAAAATCCAAAAGCCGAAACAACAACAAAAAGGGATATTTTGAATCTATTTTGTGAAAACCGCTCGGATCTGATCAAATTTTGGATCATTTTTTCAATATCATATAAAACCAAAGGCCGTAAGTGAGAGAGGGGAAGGAGAGTTGGGTAGGAAATAGAATCATGTGGAGTTACTTTTGTTTTGAGCCTTTGAATCTGAATCGTAAGATTTTATCCAATGGTCAATATTAAGTCATCTCATCTCTCATTATAAGTTGTGCTCTCATTATATATATTCAAAGGCTCAACTCAACATGATTCTATATATATATATATATATCAGCATTTATTGCTTTGTTGTTTTTAATCTTATATATTGCACTAATTTAATCTATATTATTACTATTTCATATGTTTCAAATATAATCGATCAATTTATTTTACAATGTTAATATTTTAAGATGCTTTGTTTTTTTCTTTGTATCAAATATATTAATTTACCATGTATATGTAATATTAATAAAAAATTATATGTTGTATTTTTATATAAAAAAATCAATTAAAATTAAACCGATAAATAAATCCTCAAAACCAATCCATATATAGTGTACCGTGAACACCCCAACTTTATCGTCACAATATAAACAAGTTAAACTCAGTTTAATAGAAACTAATTAACAGAAATCATATCTATAAAAGTGAATAAGTTTAATTAACAAACAAATCTAACTGCAAAAACCATATGCCAGAGAATATTATTTAATATATTCAAAATACTCCTATACCATATTTCTCATGTGGCCACCACTTCACGTGATGAAGAGAATGAGTTTGATGTTATGGAACTAGGATTCAACTTATTTATAAGGTTTGAGGCAAATGAAATATTAGATTTGCAGCCTATTTATATGGTAAAAAAACAAAGAAAAGAAAAATGGTTAATGATATTATGGCGTGAAATTGTGTGCTAGAATCTTGTGTGATAAACTTTTTTATACTTTTAAAAGTTAAACACTAGTTAGAATTTTTTTTTATCAAGTTATAAACAAAAAATTTCATATGCCTTTATAAACGGACAAAGACATTGCATATTTGTTTCGAAACATAACGAACGCTCTAAACATAGGTTTTTACAAAGTCTATGTAGGTTTCGAATTAAATCATTCGAACCAATACTAGGTTGGATTTAAATTTTAAAATCCAGAACAATCATGAATCATGTGGGTTGCTTGGTCAACATGGTTGGCTAGTTCCAAATCTTTTTCATTGCATATTTGTTTCTAGTCACAATCACATTCTCTCACTCTAACATCATGTACTCACGTTTTGTCAAAAAAAAATAATCATGTACTCACGTTTTAATAAGTGTTATGTTATTGTATATGTATTATGAATCATTGATAAAATAATAGAATGTTCTGAATTCTGGTCAACTTATAAAATTATGAATCATTGACAGTATGGTGTCGAAGCATAATTCAACAGGTACTTTATCACTAAAGAGGCTTATGAATTCAAGAAAACACATTTCCCAAAGCTTGCTTGGACCAAAGACATTTGGATATCCCCCCATATAAATCAGTTATGGTATGGAGACTCATGCTAGATAAATTACCTACTGATATATAATGCTTTCAACAAAATTAGTAGGAAAAAAGAATCAAAATAAATAATGCTTTGAAATCATTACATTTCAACGTATATGATAATGTAACTACGTACCTCAATCACATTCATGATAGGGATTTCCTTATCCATGAGAATAATGTCAAATCTTTGACCACTGAAATGAATATCGACAGCTTCCTTGCCATTTTTTACAGCTTCAATTTTCACACCAGCTCTTTTCAGTAGACCTTGATGAATCATTCGAACAAGCTTATCATCATCTACAATAAGCTCATTGTTGTTTATAAAGGTTTCAACTTTCTTTCGGCTCAAAGCATCATAATGATGGCTACTGAAGTATTTATTATTGATATTTTGCTTATTTCTATATGAAAGAATTCATTAAAAACAAGGAAACACAACCTTTAAATATTTTTCTCGTCATCATTATTTATTTTTAAAGTCTGATATTAATATATTCTCTATTTGAAGCTACTTATGATTTATAAAGTAATGGATTTGAAATGGAGATTTGACTGCACGTATTTAGTGCACTATATTCGATAAGTTCCTGAAAATATGTTGTTGTGATAATTTTTATTTTTGATATGTTCCTAAAACTAGTTTAGATTAGTTTTGATATGTTGTAAAACATGATTTTGGAATTTGTGTTTTTCGAACGTTTTGATATTAATATGTAGATTTTGAATTGAGTTTTGATGATACATATGTTAACATAAGTTTCGATATGTTGTGAATATGGTTTTAGAGATGATTTGAGAATTTTGTTATGAGAATAACTATGGAGAGTTACCTGTTAGATGGAGCCTCCCCTATGGAAAGGCCACGATTAGGAGGAGAGTGCTACCAATAAGATGTAAACTCCGAAATTGAAAATGTTTTACATTTTGTTTTGAGTCGAGAGAAAAGAGCTATCCCTTAGGTGGAGCTACCACTAAGGGAAATGTCACTCTTAGTAGGAAAGAACTATCAACGAGATAAAGTTAGTTCTCGATTCACCCATTTTGATTATTTTCACTAAATTGAGTTTTCTGTACTTTCTTTAAAGGCTTTTACTATGATTTTCATCAATATTTTCTTTAATGGCTTATAATCTTATTTTCACCTCTTTACTATATTTGATTTTCTTTTGAAATATTCTTATTTGGAAATATTTACAAATGTGTGAATTTTTATGCGTACAAACGATTGCGGATTAATTGAGTTTTATAGTTACTAGTTTTGTAAATTGATATTAGATTTAAGAAAGTTAATTATTCGTTCCCTTATGTGTTTCCATTCTAGTTTGTGGTGATTTTTGTCTTCTCAATAAGTCCTTGTGACTTACTCTTTCATTTTCTATTTATTTTCATATTCCCAAGCTACGTAGAAAGCTGCTAGTAGACTCAAAATTTGGCAGTGTCACTCTTTTTGTTAGTCACAGTATTTAAGTTCTTGTCAAAATCATACATAAGACCAGAAACGTCCTATACAACACATTAATCCCAACCAACAATGTTATAAAAATCCATAATACACAATAATGGAAAGAATGTACAAGACTTTAGGTTGATCTTTATGATAAACTAGCGAAAAGACGGGCACTCACGTGCCCGTCTTTCCGCTCTTTTTATTGCGCTAACGTTTGAAGATTATGAACGGTGTTTTTTTTTATTATGAAATTTTGGTTTTTATTAAAACTAAAAAAAATATAAATGTTTGTTGCTTTCAAGTTATAAAAAATCAACTAACCATGATTATCTATTTTAATGAAACCGACAATAATACAATATAACAAACAAATATAATCTAAATTCTTTTTTTAATGACACGAATAACAATTTTATTATAGAAAATGTTATTTAAGGGTATAATTGGAATGATGAAAAAGTAAGTATAAATATACTCATCTAGTTTGTTACACTTTTTAAATGATAAAGGTAAAAAAAAAACAAAAATAAATATATTCATATAGTGTTTGTTACATTTGTTTTAATATTTAAATTTATTATTATCTATTTATTACATGTTATTTGTATTGAAAATTGAGGGTATTTTTCGAAAGAATAATCCAGCCAAAAAATGTTGAAAGGGGTAGTTTTCTTTATATATAGTATAGATAATGAAAAGTAACAATTTGAAAAGGGATTCCCATGCTGTCAAGAATAATATGTTGGATCAAAGATCGAACACTATTAAAACATTGACTGCATGTAAGCAAGGTGGTCGTAACGAATTTAAATATACTTTTTTAAGTTACCACAATAGCCTTGATCCTTGACATCCGCGACAACGCCTTTCTTCTTCAGATTTTATTTTGGATCGTTTTGAACTAAAACGCCCCTACTTGTAGAAACGTTCAAATCAATACAAGTCCTAGATAAATTCGTAAATCGTAAACCGATACCAAAATCCCAAAGCTGTAGCAACAACAAAAATGCATCTTTTGAATGCTATTTTGTAAAAACCGATCGGATCTGATCAAATTCTGGAATATTTTTTCAATATCATATAAAACTAAAGAGGAAAAGTAAATATTAATGCCTATTTTTTATATATATTTTTTGCATCATTTTATTGCTTGGTTATTTTTAATCTTATAAATTGCACTAATTTAATCTATATTAATATTTTAATATGCTTTGTTATATTATTTTTTTTGTATCAAAATTATTATTTTACCTTGTATTTGTAATATTAATATTAATAAAAAAAATTAGATGTTGTATTTTTATTTAAAAAAACTGATTCAAATCGAATCGGATAAATAAATACTCAAAACCAATCCATATATATATATAGTGCACCGTGAACACCCACAATAAAAAAAATGTTATACTCAGATTAATATAAACTAATTAACATAAATCCTATACTATAAAAGTGAATGAGTTTAATTAACGAACAAATCCAACCGCAAAAACCTATATCGGAGAATATTATTTAAAACATTCAAAATACTCCTATAACATAGTAGTCATGTGGCCGCCACTTCATGTGTTGAAGAGGATGAGCTTGATATTATGGAGCTAAGATTCAACCTATTTATAAGGTCTGAGGCAAATGAAACCACCTTAGATTGCAGCCAATCAAATAGAAGGAGAGGATAAAATATATCAACTACAAAATTATGCTAAAAACACAACAAAATAAAAGGAAAATGGATTAATGATATTATGGCGTGAATGTGTGCTAGAATTTTGTGTGATAAACTTTTGTTTACCGTAAAAAGTAAAACACTAGCTTGATTTTTTTTTTATTTAGTGATAAATGGAATTTTTCATATTCATTGATAAACGGACAGAGGCGTTGCATATTTGTTTCGAAACATGTTGAACCCTCTAAATGTAGGTTTTTACAAAGTCTATGTAGGTTTCAAATTATATCATCCGAACCAATACTAGGGGCGGATTTAAATTTTAAAATCTGAAGAAAAAAAATCTTGAATCATGTCGGTGGCTTGGTCAGCAAGGTTGGTTGGTTCCATATGTTTTTCATGTGTTTTTACATGAATTCAATGGATGACCACATGTTCAGACTTCTCTTGATTGTCGTTACTGCCTATGTTAGTGTTTTACCTATAAAAACCCTCCCATTCTACACCATTTCTCATTCAAACTCACATTATCTTATTCTCTTTCTTTAAAGTTGTTTATGATGCCAATGTTTTACCGTTGTCCTTTCATATAAAGGTTCATGTCGTCTTGTGGGGATAGTTTGAATCATCAAGTTCCACTTTGAAAATTTGCACTCCAGATCTGTCTTGATCTGAGATTGCTTGTCACGGTCACATTCTCTTACTCTGACATCATGTACTCACGTCTTCTCCGGAGGATGCGTGAGAGACATGACAAATATTTTCCTCCTTCTCCCTCCATCTTCTTGTACTACATTTTTAGCATCATGTTTCTAATATTTTATTTTAATAAGTGTTATGTTAATGTAAAAGTATTATGAATCCATGATCAAATAATATAATGTGATGAATTCTTGTCAATTTAATTTAGGCTTAATAGCAGTTTTAGCCCCCTAATTTTTCCAGAGTTGTGATTTTGGCCCCCTAAGAAAACCGTCCACTAAGTTTTGAAACTGTTCTAATTTTGGCCCCCCAAGGCCAATTTTTGGTAAAAAAAATAAAAAAATAACACGTGACACCTCACTTAGGGTGTCACGTCAGCGTAGACTGAGTCAAAATTGGCCTTGGGGGCCAAAACTGCCACAAATGCAAAACTTAGGGGGCGATTTTGTAGTTTTTTTTCTTAGGGGCCAAAATCGCAACTTTGAGAAAGTTAAGGAGCAAAAACTGCTATTAAGCCTTTAATTTATGTCAAATTAATTTATGTTATTTTAATATAGGTCATTTTAATAATTTATTACATTATGATAAAAACAAATATGAGGAAATACAATTTGGATTGCATAATGCAAAAATATAAGTTACACTTCATATATTATAAAGTCAAACGAGATCAAATAGTAAATTTAAAAGACACGTAAGAAGTATGTAAGATGGGAAAGAAAACTTAAAAAATTGTTATTCAAACAAAAATATGTTAAGTAATTATAATAGGTTGAATTGAGTCAAACTCCTACCCTTTTTACAAAAATATTCAAAGCCAAATTTGTTAAGTAATTATATTAGGTTGAATTGAGTCAAACTCCAACCTTTTTCATAAATATATTCAAAGCCCAAATTAGTTAAATAAAAAAATGCTGCTCCTATATATATTCTCTGTCTTCACTAATAGGGTGATACGTACAAACTCCAACTCTTATAGCAGCCATTGCTGCTCCTTTTCCCCTTTTAACTAATCTATATAACTAATCTCTGCTCTTCAATTTCCGTGATCCACACAACCCACTTTTTGCAAGTTGTATGCTTAAATTGATGAGTCAGTCAAGAATCAAATGCAGCGTGGATGCATCGTATATTGGAAATCTGTTGCTACAAAGTTAGTGGATCCATCGAGTGTGATTTCTTTGATTAAGTATGTCACAAGGATGTGTCTTAATGGTGACATGTCTTTATTATTGCATATCGATATGGCTCCTAAACCTAGAGCTCGCATAAAAACTTGTTAGAGATGTGGGGTTCTATATTATATTCAAAACAATTTTTGATGGATCTCATGATTTTAGCATGTAGTTGTTTTAAAATTGAACAATTGTGATTTTCTTGATTATCATATTCATCAACTTTGGCTTTCATTCAGTGTGCAATTGTTAATATTTTTACGATAATGTTCATTTTTATTTTACTCTAGTTTTTAACGCGAATCTCATCTTACAATATTATCAGCCTTGTTTATTTATATGATAACATGGTTTCAACAGAAACTCAAGTTTGGCGCAAAGGACCATATGAGAAGCCAATGTTGGGTAACGCTTGTCGATTGCATTTTAGGGCTAAAGGAACCCTTGAAAACTATCTCCCGAAAGAGAGCCCTGCAAAATCTGTCATCAGACCTTGACATTGAAAAAGCATCTGAAAGTAATGCAAAGCTTTCAAACCAAACTCCAGGTAATAAAAACTGCAATAAGTTAATTAATTGTTTACCCCATATTTCACCAAATGTAAAGCACAAGTTATTCAATTTCCCTCCATTTTATAACATTTATTTTTCCTGTTCTAGTGCGTGGATTTTATTGTGGCGGTTGAGAAAGTCACGCCCTGCTAAAGTTTTTGAAATACCTAAATAAATTTATCGATTGAAAATAAAATTGTTGGGTATGACTAATAAGTAGTGTAAAATGGGCAGGACAAGCAAGACGAGTGAGCAAGAAAGACATTGTAAGAATAGTCTTAAAGGGTACAATTGAGGGGTATTGTTATATTTTGAATGGTAATATTATTTAAAATTGTGATTTTCTTGATTTTCATATTCATCAACTTTGGCTTTCATTCGGTGTGCAATTGTTTATATTTTTACGATAATGTTCTGTAGTATAAATCTTCAAAACCTTTTGCTCAGTTTTTCAATTTTTTGATTTAGTCTGCTTTGACGAAAGCATGGAAGATAAGAAAGAATTGGAAGGAAAAGGAAATATGTGTATGATATTGATCAGGAATCTCGATAAAGAATTATGTCCATCAACAGCTGTAGAGTTCTTATACAAACATACTCAAGTATCAGCTAGTATCTTCATTTTTCCAAGTTTATGGTTCAAGATAAATACCAGGGTGTCATTATGTCGCACACTGAACAAGATTTCAAAAAGCTGCGACTTTCTGACAAATCAAAACTATGTCATAACATCCTCAACTGACAGGTAGTATAGTTCTTAATCATTGATGTAGTTGTTATGTATTTTGATGATTAGCATACTTTCGTTATTTACTATTGGTTCAACCGTGAAAAGTGAATGTATTGATTTTCCATTTGAAACATCTTTACTGTCTCTTTTCAAGCCATGGGTGGTAATTGAAAAACATATTTTTTTTCCAGAATACACCACAGGAAGGAAAGAATGGAACAAGCAACAATTTAAAGATTGTACATTCAGGAACTCAAGAATTCAAGATAGCCGGTGCTAAGGGGGATTTTTTTACAGAATTTGCTGATCATCAAGTGCGGCTGCACAAGAAGCTTGCATTTTTGGAGGGAAGTATATCTGAAATCTGAAAGCTTGTTAGAGATGTGAGTTTGTAGGATCTCATGATTTTAGCATGGAGTTGTTTTGAAATTGAAACAATTGTGATTTTCTTGATTAATTATGATGTAAATGTTACCCTATTCCGTTCTATATTTTTATTTATATGAATAGATTGTGAAAGATTCAATGGTGTAATACATATTAAATGTACTAGCTAGGATTATAATGTGTATCATGTAAAACCTATGAAAAAAAATGTGAAAAAAAAGATTGTGAAAATATTGAGTTGCAAATGACAATTTTAAGTTTTAAGTTTTAAGTTTTGTAATTGTCCATTACTCCATTAAACATAAAAGTTTTAGGTATATTTAAGATCTCAGATTAGCATACACTCACAATTTCAAGATCTAAAATGGTGATTTCCTCTATTTACTTTTGTATATCATTTTGTTCTTTTAGTTGTAAATGACAATGATGAATGCTGCGTACTAAAATCTGATAAAACAAGAAAAACATGCGGCATACTAAGATAATAAGGAAAGTTACATGCATGAGAATTTCAAGCAGTAACTCAAATTAAAAGATTTATTAATGTGAGAATATATAAGCATAATTGTCCATATAATACATTGATATCAAATCTAAGATTCAAATATTACAAGTTCTTAAGTTAATAATGTAGTTTGTAACATACTAGAAAACCACATCAAACATTGATAAAAGCTAAATTTTATGTGAATCGTTCAAAGTCCTTGCCATTCCGATAAAGGTCTCCGCATTCTGCTCTCCATAATTTCCTTACAATCTGAACATTTGGTTTAGTGGTGAACGATAAACGTTAAATCTGAATGTCTCACGTTCAAGTTTGGCATGAGTTTTGCAGTACCATGATCTATCAGCAAGTTTTTCCATATCCAACTATTGCTACACCATGATCTTTCTCTTTGCAGCAATCGAAGGTAAATACTCCCTGTAATAAGTGTATGCGCAATTAAGATACTCATTAGCTTTAACATTGAATGCTAATAACAGAAATTTTCTTGGCTTTTGTGACAATTTAGCAAGCTAAATATTGTTGAATTTTGGTTCATGGAACTAGGAAACATGTTTGGTGGTACCTAATTATTTAGGGCCTGATTCAATAAGCCCTTATTGCATACATACTTATCATATAAGTGATTTTATAATAAAAGAGTAAGAAAGTCAAATTGTTTTCAGAAGTTATCCATAAAGCTTATGGACATGTCATAAGTCACTTTCGTAAGCTCCTTCAAACAGTTTAATAAGTGTTTATGCTAGTAGATAGGTTCAAATTTACCAATCCAACCTGAAACTACCTATACTTGAAAGATCCATTTTCACGAAAGGAGGTGCTTTGTAAAAATTTGCATACATGAAAGATCCATTTTCACGTGGCGTGCCTCAGAACAGGCCATGGTGATTAACCTTTGATCCAACATAGGTACTTCTAAATATTCATGGTTGGTCATGTCAGCAAACTTGTTAAGTTTCAACTTGTAAGGCTTATCCATTTTGTTAGTGCTGTGGACATGCATCACATTTGTTTTGAACACTTTAATAGGAAATGCTTGTGTTGTTCAAGTATGGAAGAAAAGAATTCAATGAGTGAGAAATTAAAAATTTGAGAGATTTTTATTTTGGTATTTAATGTCAGTTAATAAGTGATAACTGTGTCAATCGTAAAAAAATGCCTCACCATAAAAGAATGCGTAGTTTTCTAATCCATTTCTTGCAAAGAGAAGTTGAGTAGTTTTCTAATCCGTAAAAAAAATGCCTCACCATAAAAGATAATTGTATCATTTTGTTTTTGTGTGATGCTTTTTGTTACTGTATGCTTCAAGAATAATATGTCTTGGCATAGTTTTCTAATCCGTTTCTGGCAAAGCTAAAACCTCTATTAGATTCCATGATATACTCCAAAGAAGATTCTGATACGAGAATAACAGCGATGAATATTATTAAATAAAAAATTCAGTGTGTTTCATTATTTGATTAATTGTTAAGTTGGTTATAAGATTCATCTTGCTAGTTTATACCACCTGAAAAGATGCTACTCTCATAGAGGACTCGTGGAAACATTGATAACTTGATGCCTAAGTTAGTCAATGAAAACGTTGATACTACCCTAAAGAGATAAATCTATAGACTTCCATTTTAGTAGGATTGAGAATCACATTGCTAACTTGCAAACATTTTTTAGTAGAAACTATCTACAATAAAAGTCTAGTTTCTCCTACATTTTTACAACATCATTCACAAAGGACATACTACTTGCCAGCTTTTACGACATCAAGAATCGAATTAAGCACACCAATATGGTCAATGGTTTCACTTGATAGTCATCTATCACATCTTTCATAGATTCTTGTTTTTCTATTTCTGTACAAGACGACACACCAACAATCATGCTATGAATACCAATTGATCGCAGTTTCTTATTTGCCAGCATAAAAAACACCCAACAATTGAATCTTATTTTAAATATAAATACACATGAAACGTGCATTTTCATCCTTCTTTTAAATGTGTTATACAGAACAAAATTAGAAGGAAAACATAATCAAGATAAATATGTACCTCAATCCCATTCATAATAGGCATTTCCTTATCCACGAGAATAATGTCAAATCTTTGACCACCAATGATTATCTACAACTTCCTTACCAGTGTTGTTAATTCAGATCCTGCATTTTAAGGTTCCATAAGCCCTTTCCCTTTCCCTTGATCTTCCATTTTGTGCAAAGTTCCTTAATAACCACTTGTGCTACACAATAAAATTTCAAAACAGGAAAATCATAAATTAATAATTGCTAAGTATATATCTATCTATATATGAATTTCAGTTCAGAATACCTAAATGAGATTGAGAATTTCTTTTCTTGATCTTCTCTAGAGTCTGAGACAAAAAGATGGAAATATAGATGAATAAAACAATGAAAATTTCAAGAAAAAGATATGTTTGCAACTGATTTTGCAGCAGTTAGTTATTCTTCCCTTTGCTGAGTTTTGTATCACGTCATGTATTTTGAGAAAGAAAAGCAAATGCATTTTATTTGGTATGTTAAAGAATTTTTTTTTGAAGGAGGTATGATAAAGAAGTGTTTGCTACAAATAAAAATAAATAAATAAATTCATTTTATTTGGTATGTTACAAATGCATTATATGTCTAAATCAAAATATGGCTTTATTCTTTGCTTTGCTGAATTCAGGTGGTTAATGATCTCCCCTAAGATGAATCGTTTGGGATAATCTAAGTTCGATTCCTGGCGATAACACCTTTCGGGAAATAATTTTTGAGTTCTGTAGTATATTTCCAACTTTTGGGCAGAGTTTTTTTTTCTTCGGATACTTGATAAATTCATGCTTTTTTCCGTGTTTCTTGATTCTGCTTTTCTACGTTGGAGAATATTGTGTTTGTCACATGTTTTTCAGATTCACCACACAAATAACATATGTCAACATAGAAGAATTGTTTAGAATCACCAATTTGAATATTTATCTATTAAGAAACATGTTTTTCAGATTCACCTCACAAATAACACATGTCAACATAGAAGCATTGTTTAGAATCGCCATTTAAATCTGAATATTTATCTATTAACAAATAATCTAAATTAAATACAAACTGTAAGTTTTATACTAGAAAAATTTCAAAATGCATTACACTAGCTATAAATTCATACTGCATTTCACTAGATACTAAAAGCTTGTTTATATTAAAGGAAAAGAAGTCGAGATTTGTTTTCAATGATCTAAAACTACAATTTCAACTTTTTTTTAGGTAAAATAGAAAATATAATAAATAAAAAGAAAGAGATACAAATAGCGGGGGACATTAGACCTGACCCAGGAATAACCGAAACGGTAACAAAAAAAAAAACCTTTTTTTTCTTGTCAAAGAACTTTCTCCATCAGCTATCATTAAATATTTCAAGAATTTCTCCATTGGAGATGATTATGTGTTTGTGATTACAAATCACAAGAATTTCTCCATGAGCTATCATTAAATATTTCAATTTAATAAGTGACATATGTTGAACATTTTGATGATGTAATTATTTATTGTATACAATAACAATCATTATTTGTTGCATTAGTTCAAAAGATTCAACTGATTCAGGTTACCATTCAGCTTCTCGTACGTAGCATTCCAATTTATCATGTGAGAATCACAAGCAATCAGAAGTTGGAAAAGTTGCAAAAGAAGCCTATAGGATCTGAACTTTTTTGAAAAGAACAATGTAGTGAATCCTACATTGCACTTAATACTTGAAACAATAGAAACTTTTGCAAACCCGGTTATACCCGATTATTTATTGGGGCACCAAAGCACCAAGAATAGAAATAGGATCACCCTTGATATATTAATATCAACAAACACAGCACATAACAACTGTTGCAAATATTTGTGGAATGGTATAAGTAACAAGCAACGTATCACTTTACTGCATCACCAGATATCACAAAATTTCTGACTTGTATTATTCTTGTGACCCTCTGAACAAGTGCCTCAAAAAAAGACCTGTCCAATAATGTTGTTTCAGCACAAAGTAATTTCAATACACCGGGAATCAAGAGAATTTTAAAACAATTTCCTTACTAATTTAAAATAAACTAATATGGAATTTATAATTCGAAAGTGGGTGAAAAGATTCATACCGATTGAACACCAAGGATGTTTCTGATCATCTTCATTTTCATTGTTAGAGCTTTCGACTTCATCAGTATCATCACCTTCCGAGTCTTGAGTACTAGTGATACTACTACTATCACCTTCCAACTCCCGTTCTAAGTCATATACAGGTAAGACCCCACACCCCTTTATCCCTTCAGTTGACCACCACAATTTTTCCTTGTGACCTTGAAGTAGGAACTGAAATGATAGGTTGCAAAAGTCATAACTTCCACTTGCTTGATTGTTGTAACCATGCCAGCATATCAATAAGTGATCTGAAATTAATGTCCCAAGATAATTGCAACTGAGACGACATCTGTCGACTTCTTTGCCATGTTCAAAGATGACACAATGAAGGGAATGTTCGTAAACACTGAAACACTCTGATAGAACGATGCAGAATATGAAACCACACAAGTTAGATTTTGGAATTGGAGGAATACTTATTGAAGCCTCTATTGTCTTAAAATCAAAGTTGCATGGAACTTGTGCACCTGGCAAGAGAGAAAAATAAAAAACACCATCTTCATCGGGAGTGTCTATAGAGAAGGTTTGTACCATGTTCTCAAGCAATAACCGTTGAGTGGAGTTCGTGTCCAGATAATTGCAGTTAACGGCCTTCAAATATAACAGGGATGGTGGAAGCTCTGCTAGAGACACTAGTTTCCTGCAATCATCTAAATCAAGCCGTTTTAGCATTGAATGGTTTCGGATATTCTCGGGGAGACATTCTAAGTTGCAACACTCTTTCAATTTTAGTCGTTTTAAAGACTGTATACCATCAAGGATGGACCACAGACTTAGTGCATTGATTTCTGTGCACCCAGAGAGGTCTAGTTCTGTAAGAGACCCCAGTCCATGATCATTTGATAACTTATTCCCAACAATGTTAAGCTTTTTGCACTCAGTTAGGCCAAGAGAAGTAAGTTTTCTATTACGCCAAATCGATGAGGACAATTCACGTATAGCAGTGCCATGTAAGGTTAACTTTGTCATTTCCTCCGATGTCACTGAAAATTCAATGAGAGATGAACAACCACCGAGTTTAAGTTTACAGAGAGATTTTGAATGAATGTTGGTTTTAAGGCTTTCAATCTTTATGCAATCTTCTAAATCTAGAAATATAAGTCGAGGGAGCTGACTCAGGCTTTCACATTGACAGAGATATACTCTTTCAAGATTTGTAGCCCTAGATAAGTCAGGGATCTCAATCAGATCTTTGGAGGATTGAAGCATAATTGATCTTAGATTCACAAGATTCTGTAATAAGAAATAAACATGCATGAGTTTTGATTAAAAGAGAAACAAAACCTAGCTCTGCTGCAATTTTGTGAATAGCATTAGACTTCCAAACATATTTGTACCTGAACTCCATCCCAAAGCTTTTTAAGCTTGCTATGAGTCATGTGAAGTTCAATAAGCATTTCAGCACAAAAGGTTGATGGCAAAGACTCAAGACAATATCCATCCCATTGAAGGTACCTCAATTTATCAGAAAGACACTCGAGACCGTCAGGTAAGTGTACATTGCATATGCTCCCGTTGGATATATTATAATAAATATCAAGATATCTTAAGTTTGTCATCCTTTTAAAGGAATCAGACTTCAAGTATAGATCCCCAACTTCCGTACTATCGAATATTATACCTTCCACAACGTCAGTTCCCTGACAAACAAAAATTAGATTAATCATTAGGAAAGGTTGTCATATGTACTTTATTTGTTATATTTTATAATCACATACATATATTTTCATATAGAAGTGATTGCATCCTCTACTTACCTTGTTTTCTTTTAACATATCAGTTATTTCTTCAGCTTTCCACAACCGACTTCGTTTTCCAGGGTCTTTAGATTCGTGATTAACAATCTCCTGTCCCATTTCTTGTAACAAATCATGCATTTCTAAACCATCAGTTTCCGATTTGAATTGCCAGTGCCAAAATAGTTGTAGTTGTATGAGAGCTTTATCTAGAAGGACTTCTATCCCACTTTTTGCAAAGAACTCACAAGCTTCCAACATATGTGTTACGTGAAATTTACTCTCTCCTCTAAAAAAGCATGCGATATCTAAAAATATGGCCTTTTGAGAACAATCTAAGTCATCATAACTCAATTTTAACACATTGTAAATTTTCCTATTGGGAATCTTTTGGAGCTTTTTCAATTCATTTTCCCATTCTTTTTTCCCTCTCGAACTCAGATTAGCACCTAAAACTTTTAAAGCCAGCGGATTGCCTTGGCAGTAGGCAATTACACGTTCTGATAGATCTTCGTATCCAATTTTAGGATGATTTTCTCTAAAGGCAGTCAAACTGAATAGCTGAAGAGAATCATGTTTGTCCAATTCCTTAACCTCATATATTTCACATTTACTGAACTGACTAAATATATGTTTATCTCTAGTTGTAATAATGACCCTACTGCCTGGTCCCAACACATCAATTTTTAGGATAAGATCTTCTATTTGCTCTAAGGTTTCCACACCATCCAACACAATGAATACTTTTTTACGTGCAATCCTTCTCACGGAGAAAGAGGATTCTATGTAGGACGCATCAGGATGAAGATTTTCTTCCTCTAACAATGAAGAAAAAAATTTATTGTGTAGACCATTGAGTCCATACTTGTTTGTTTCATCCATTACATTGAGGAAGCAACGACCTTCGAATTGGGAATAAAATTTAGCATATAAAGTCCTAGCAAGGGTGGTCTTTCCTATGCCACCCATGCCCCATATTCCAAGGATTCCAACATCATTTGACTCAATTTTCAGTAATGATTCAATTTGGTCATAATTTTTCTTAACTCCAACAAGCCCCTTAATTTCATATGGGTATCTAAGATTTAGTTTATGCAGAACATCTTCAACAATGTCCTTAATAAAGTCCGATTCAATCCTAGCATGCGAAAGAGGAGAAGAAGGTTTTACAATTCTAACAAATACCATAGAAGAAGAGTACATCTATAAGATTATTAATTAGTATACAAAATTTATAGTCAACCTGGTGGCAGTGGCTACCTGTATCATATCAACGTAACAAGTGTATGCAGGGTTCACTTCTCCAAATGATTATTGTTTACTTTCTAAAATTATTTTTTGCTTTCATTTTCTAAAATCTATGTTCATTTCCAGTCACGAATATGGAGATGAAAGACTTATGTAGTAAATAATTGTGCTGTTTTAGAAAACAAAACATGCAAATGATTGGATATAGTTAATAGATTTTACTTATATTTTGGAAACATACAAGTCATGACATGTAGAATGCTTGATAGTTCGTTTTACTTACCTATAACTTCGAGAGTCCCAACCAACTAAATTAGCTGCCTCGGTGAGAGCAGCTTTCCATTTCTCCAACTTGTCATTATTGTGCTTCAAATCTCGCTTATGTTTTGCAAAGGCTTGCTTGTAACTCCCGGTTTGCTTCCTCACATGTGATGGATCTATGTTGTAAAAAACAGGTATCACGATCTGTTCCATATATTGCTTGCATTCTAGAATCTTTTTGAGCTCATTCAAGCACCATCTTGAGGAAGCATAGTTTTCTGAGAAAATGACAATAGATGCATGTGACTGCTCAATGGCTTTGAGGAGTGCTGGCGAGATCTCATCTCCTTTTTGAAGCTCATTGTTGTCTATAAAGGTTTCAACTTTCTTTCGGCTTAGAGCATCATAAAGATGGCTCGTGAAGTTTCTGCGGGTATCCTCGCCTCGAAAGCTAAGAAAAACGTCATATTTTTTCGGAGGCCCCACATCAGAAGAAGATATAGAGGAAAAAGCACTACTCATTTTCTGCGCGCCGATTATGAATTCCAAGCGCCGATTATTAATCACAATGGTACAATAAAATAAAAAGAATGCACTAATTCAATGATACTTTTGACGACACTCATTCTCATTGTTACATATTGGGCTTCATAAATCTGATTAACATCATTTGGAATCATTGTTGGCAGCATAACAAAAAGAATGGCAACATCCAAAGGGAGCCTAACCAAATTCTAATAAGGGTTAAATATGTTTTCGTCCTTATAAATATATCAACTTTTCATTTTAGTTCTTCTAAATTTGTTGTTAGAATTTTAGTGCTCAAAAGTTTTCCATCGTTATTTTTTATCTCTACTTTTTAGTCAACTCAAGTCTAACCTTAATAAGTTTTAATCAAATCTGACATAAATGTGTAGGATCGATATTATGATAATCTCTCCCAAAAAATTAGATTTTTTAACAAACATAAATTAAATATGGATTTTTTAAACACCAAAAACATAAAAATTCATATTTAAGTAAAATGAAAAGTTGATATATTTATAGAAAACAAAAATGTTGCACAAATTGTGCTGTTTATATTTGTTTCCTCTTTTTCTCAAGCAGGAGTTTGAGGTACAAAACAAAGTAATTTCTTAATTTATTTATCTGAGTAAAAATGGTGCACAAATTGTGCTGTTTATATTTGTTCTAACACGGGTTGAATTAAAAGTGGTATTCATATTTCATTTAGTCAAACTTTCATTTCGGGAAACATTTTTAGTTTTAATTAAAATATTTGCCAACAGAAGGTATGGCCTAAACTAATTTTATCAATTAAATGATTTCAAATTCTATGATCAATTTGACAATGACCATTGACCTATGTAATTAGAGAAACAAGTAGTTAAATTAAAATCGAAGGAAAAAAAGATCATACCAAAGTCAGAATCCAGCTTCATGCAATAGAGGAAGAAAAATACTGTAGAGTTATAATAATTCCAGTATGGCTTTAGCTTCTGCTGGAATCAATTTTGGATGAAAAATAATTAAGGATGAGCACACACAAACACTTCATAATGCTTTGGTTGGTCGTGAAGTATTATATACATGTAATGGGTCAAAATTAAAATATAAAATAACAAGTGTGGCTATCCTCCAAGGAAGTTTCTTTTGCTTTAGTAAAAAGTAGCTTGCTTGCTTTTTGACTAATTAAAGTATGGAAATGGATTTCAGATTAAAATATATGCAAAAATATGCTTTTTGTCGTTCTATTTTGAATCATTTTTCAGATTATTCCTTTCTTTCTTAAATAGTTTCTTTAAATATTTAAATGTGTACTTTAAATATGCGGTTAGTAGAATCAATTCTACTACTTTGTTGGACAAATATTTTATATAATGTCTTTATTTGTCTATATTGTCCCTTATTATATGTGAAGCATGCTTAATTTTATTTTTCTTACGGAACTATAACATTGTTTCTTAGTAGAATCAATTCTACTACTTTGTTTCTTTGAATAGTTTCTTTAACCATCCTTCTAGAAAATATATGGTCTTTTTAAAATATTTACCAACAGAAGGTATAGTTGAACACTAGTATCTGTTTGGTTGCATGTTACAACCTCAAAAACGTAGGTTTGAGAAATAAAAACGTGATTTGTCCATAAAAAATATGTTTGCCTTCAATAAAATATAATTGATTCTATAGCTTGGAATTGATTTAACCCGAAGCTTGTATTCCTAGCTTCTACGGTTAGTAGAATCAATTCTACTACTTTTTTGGGCAAATATTTTATATAATGTCTTTATTTGTCTATATTGTCCTTATTATATGTGAAGATGCTTAATTTTATTTTTCTTACGGAACTATAACATTAATTATTTTTATGTTATTATTATGGCCAACTGTTTTTGTTTTACACGGAACCATGCTTATATTTTTCCAAATCATGATCCAAAAAAAATTATTTGCTGCTAAATATTATAATATAATTTGGCAAAAAAAAATTCTAGTATAATATGGATTGTTTCCGTCAAAAATAATAATTTGTACGCAATTGAATTTTTCCTCAAAAAATCTGTACGCAATTGATTTTTTTTCTTGAAGATGCATGCAATTAAATTAAATAACATAAATTTAAAAAATTCTCAAAAAAATCAAAATCAAAATCTAATTTTAAATACAATCAAAATCCTTTTTCGTAATTATACATTCAAAAGCAATTTTGATTTAAACTATCCAAACAACATACATTGAGAAGAATCAATTTTAAATAAATGCATCCAAACATAAATCAATTTACATTCAACTCACTTTTTATCAAAATCAATTCTTTTAAAATCAATTTTATCAGTCTCGTAAGTGTAGCTCAGTTGGTAGCTACCAGGATAATTTGTGCAGGGGCCGGGGTTCGAACCCCGAATTCCCCACTTCACACATAATGTGTGTGAATCTAACCACTACACTACTTCAACAAAAAAAAAAAAGAAAACCAATTCTATCGTTCAATTATTGTCTCCGCCCAACCAAACACATACCATATCACTTTGTCATGATTTGGGTGAGTGAAACACCTATTCAGCCCAAACTATAAAATGGCATGTGTACGGAAAGCCAAAGTAGTGTAAGTTATTATGAATGAAGAAATAAATGAAGTGAATTCTCATTAACTGATAAAGGTAAACCAAAACAGGCACGTACACAGGAACCAGGACACGCTGAGGAACTTCATCAGTCACGCTTTGCAACGCAAAACTAAAGGAGTTAGATGCGACATCTTTCACGGGAACGATAACAGGTGCTTGTGTCTCGTCCAGGGCAACAAATGCATTGGAAGAGCCAATGCCGGAAGGCTTCTCATTTAAGTACAGGGTATGTGTTTGACTTATATTGAAAATAGTGTACTCATAATTTTTATGTGTTTGACTTATATTTTCAAGACAAAATTTATTTTTGTGGGTTATTTAAACAATGCTCTTAAGGCATTTGTTAGCAAGACATGACTCAAGAAGAAATAGTCTAATAGATCTTGAATATGTGACACTTTATATTTTCTTTTTATATAACTAAACAAATAATATAAATCCAAATTGGCATTAAGAAATTTCCATTTGCTGTCATCTTCTGTTATATATGTATTCTGAACAGGATTAAATTGAAATTGGTCTTCAGATTAATTTGTGGAAATATGGAATTGACAGAAACAGTCAAAAGATTAATTATTACTCTCCAAGTAACATTTTGTGTTTTAGATGAGAACTAATTGGTGTAATTTATGAGGAACTTACTTGATTTTAACTAAGTATTCAAGTTTAGAGACAAAGATTTATAATTCATGAAGCTTCTTGCAACAGACGAATTCTTGAGTGCAATGCAAGCAAGAGGTTCTTCTTAAGTTGACCATGAGTATTGACCCGGAGCCAAACCGTCTTATAGACAAAACTTGCAATACACATGGTTTTTCAACACTCATAGATTTCACCTACAACAATAGTTTCCACTCAAACATTGAAATCACACCTTTTGAAGTCTTATATGACAAAAGATGTAGGACACATTCCTGTCTGTTTGAGACATGTGCAAACCGTATGCTAGTATCGTAGATAGTTCAGTCATAAAATGATAGAGAGTTTCCCAAAGTAGGCAATGTATAAAAAGTGAGTCACAAACAGAACGATAGTTAATAAAATGCAAAATATATGAGATTACTCTAAGCTGTGCAAAATAGAAGGATTGATTTAACAAGAAGATTACATGATAAAATTATATGAAGTTAGTATGATTGTCATATGCAGAACTTCTCTACCAGCTGAGAGTTTCAGTTCTTTTCCCCTTTCTCTTCATTGAGAATTACACATTCAAGTTAGTAATTGCATTTGTTAGTTGTAATGTTATTCTGTTCTATTGGGTTGGTTAGATCATTTGCTGAAGCTTATATATGTTAGCTAAAGCTCAAAATGCTACTAAGAGAATAACAGCATGTCGATTAAATTAATAAATAATTCACAAAATCGTGAACTTTTTTCTAAATTTTTCAGTTTTAGACTACCCTATATCAAACACAACAAAGGCAGAACAAAGAAACAATGGAATGTATGACTAGAAAATGAGTTAAAAGTTTCATACCGATTGAACAAGAATGTGACAGTTCTTTGATATTTAAGAGAGTAACAGATGGAAGGAAACAGGAAGCTTTCAGTAAATATTTAGAGAAACATGGGGAAATTACAAGTGCTGCAATCAAAGTAATTAACGGCTACTAACATAATATTAGAGAGCCTAGTCTTTCCCAACCAAATCGGCTCTAACTACTTTGGACCTGCGTCTAACATAAGGTTGTTCTTGTTCTTGTTCATCTTCATTTTCATTGTTCGAGCTTCTTGTTGAACAATGGATTTTAATTTACCAATTTCATTACTAATGCTACTACCCCCATATTTCTTCTTTACAGGTATGACCCCACACCCCTTTATCCCCTCGGATGACCACCGCAGTTCTTCATGGTCCTTGAAGTATGAATTGAAATGATAATTTACTAATGCTTTCTTGTTTGTTGTAACCACAGGAACATATCAATACATGATCTGAAATTAATGTCCCGAGATAATTGAGACTAATGCGACGTCTGTCGACTTCTTTTCCGCATTCAAAGATAATACAATAAAGGTCATGGTCGTTAACAGTGAAGCCTTCGGAAAAAAGGATGCAAAATATGAAACCACACAAGTCAGGTTCAGTAATAGGAAGAAAAGTTATTGAAGCCTCAATTGTCTGAAAATAAAAAATTGATGGAACTTGTGCTCCTGGTAGGAAAGAGAAAGAATCGATAAGACCTTCATCTTCAAAGAAATTCCATACCATGTTCTCAAACAATGACCATTGTGTAGAGTCTGTGTCCAGATATATGCAATTATACCAGGGATGGCGGAAGCTCTGTTAGAGACACAAGTTTCCAGCAATGATCTAAATCAAGCCATTCTAGCATTGAATGGTTTTGTATGTTCTCAGGGAGACATTCTAAGTTGAAACACGCACTCAATGTTAGCCGTTTTGATGATTGTATGCCATCAAGTATGGACCGCAGACATAATGTATTGATTTCTGTGCACCATGAAAGGTCTAGTTCTGTAACAGACCCCAGTCCATGATCATCTGATACCTTATTCCCAACAATGTTAAGATTGTTACATCCAATTAGGTCAAGAACAGTTTGGTATTACGCCAAATCGAAGAAGACAATTCATGTATGGCAGTACCATGTAAGGATAACTCTGTCATTTCCTCCGGTGTCACTGAAAATTCTGTGAGATGAACAACCATTGAGTAAAAGTTCACTGAGAGATGTTGAATGAATGTTGGTTTTAAGGCTTTCAATATTTATGCAACCTTGTAAATCTAGAAATGCAAGTCGAGGGAGAGAAATGATGTAGGGATGGAGCTGATGCAGGCTTTCACATTGACAAAGATATAGTCGTTCAAGATTTGTAGCCCTAGATAAGTCTGGGATCTCAATCAGATCTTTGGAGTAATCAAGAGTAAGTGTTTTTATATTCACAAGATTCTGTAGCAAGAAATAAAAACGCATGAGTGTTGATTACAAGAGTATCAAAACCTAGTTAAGCATAAATAGAGGCATGCCATCCTAGCTCTGCTGCAATTTTGTGAATAGCATTAGACTTCCTTTTGTATATCCAAACATATCTTTACCTGAACTCCTTCCCAGAGCTTTTTAAGCTTGCTATGAGTTATGGAAAGCTCTACAAGCATTTCAGGACAAAAGGTTGATGGCAAAGACTCAAGACAGTATCCAGTCCATCGAAGGTACCTCAATTTATCAGAAAGACACTCGAGACCGTCAGGGAAGTGTACATTGCGTATGCTCCTGTTGTACTTATTATAAATCTCAAGCAATCTTAAGTTTGTCATCCTTTTAAAGGAATCAGACTTCAAGTATAGATCCCCAACTTCCGTACTATCAAAAATTATACCTTCCACAACTTCAGTTCCCTGACAAACAAAAATTAGATTAATAATTAGGCAATTATGTCATATGTACTTTGCTTGTTATATTTTATAATCACATACATAAGAGTCCAAATTGAAAATGATTTCTCTTTTTCATGGACTGAATCAGCATCAAGGACTCTTACCTTCTAATGTGAAGGAGTTTGTTGAGAAATTGCAGAACTTCTTCAATGACAACATTATCAGACACGCCAATTTTCAACAAGTACTAAGGAAGCACAACCAACTTCTTGATTCGAAAACTGATCTCATGAACAAACTTATGAGTGCAAAGAGCACACAGAACCACATTAACAGTGAATCTTCAACTGCCAATGCTCAGATACATGAACTCTCTTTACAAATTGATGATTTGAAGTCAGTAGTGAAGAAATGTGATGTTCAGAAGCAGAAGTTGAAGGCTGAATGCACTGAATGGGCACAGCAAAGCAAAGACTTGCTCTCTGCACTTGCGTCAATGGAGATCGATGTCATAGAAGCTGAACGTATGAGGAATTTGGCAACAGAAGGCTTTGCTAATTTAAAATCTTCCTTTCCTACAATTTAGGAAGAACTAGATATATACCTGCACACAAAAATAAGTTGGGGCATCGTAATTATCGTTTTTCTTAATGCCGTGTTTTTTTTGTACGCTTAGTGCTGCACTCTTTTTTCCTTCACCTGGTTTTATCCCATTGGGTTTTACAGGTAAGGTTTTTAATGAGGCAGTTGTATCACACTGCTATTCCCTTATATAATATTAATTGTACTGGTCCCCAAGTTTGTATTCTTTTTAATCTTAATTTTAATAAGATGATTGGAGTGCTCCAGATGACACAGGTGGTAGGATTGTGATGCCAATATAATTGGATGTAATGTACATTGTTTGTAACCAATATTGTCATAGGCTGGTGACATTACCACAAGATCACCTTTCAGAAGAAAAACCACCTGCATCATAACTTTCCGTGACAACACCTGATCATTGAAATATGATATGAACAGATGACCGATGAAAAGGAAAGAAACAACTGTAGCATTAATGTCAACGGGTATATTCAAACATTCTAGGCGTAAGATCACAAAAACATATTAAATATGTAATATGGAAAACTTTAGGTTTAAATGCAATTTTGGTCCCTCTATTTGTAAAAATCGAAAAATAATTTCTAACTATTATTGAGTTTTTTTCCCCCCGATTAGTTCTGCTGATTTCCTCTGTGGTAATTTTGGCAGATAGAGACTGAGCTTTTAACTCTTCCAATTTGGTTTATCTTCTAAACTCATTGGCTCCCAGAAACTCGACATCGAAATTCGTTGGCTTTGTTAATATTGGAGAATGAAATGACTGTGAAATTGTAATAAATTTATTTAATATAAGCTAGCTGTATTCTTTCATAACATGAGATCCATTTTGCTTCCTTGATCTGCTAGTTGAACATGTTTGTTTCTCTCTTTCAGAGGTTTCGTGTTTCTTTGTGACACCTCAAAATTGTCCAAATCAGGAAAGCCATAAAACATTAATTAAAGTAGGAAAAAACTTAAAATTAACATTCCACAACAAAACAGAGTTCCAAAATGAATGTCAAAACACATGCTCCCCTATTCTAATGTGACCACAAAAACAATAAGGATCACTGAACTTTTTCACCATATTTCTTCTTAACCAATCCATACAGTTTTCATACTCCAGATCACATAGTAAATATTCAAGTAGGTAAACTTGAAAACAGTAAATATTATTTGGAAAAAGTGAGAATTGTAGGCCATGTGAAACATACCTTACCTTGTATGAACATTAGACATACAATTATACCTCTTAACAGAATCATGCTATTGCTGTTTAGCAAACAAGGCCTTCATTTTGAATGCATTGAATTGTACTAATACATTGGCAAAAAAAATTGGCCCTGAACTCTTCTATCAGTCACCAATTAGAGCACCGTCATTATCATAACCTTGTATGAACATTTGATGGTGTTGATTATTTTCCCTAGGTTATGTAGACTAAGTTAATTATGAAGTTTATTTATGTAATGTCATGATTAAGTGCAGAACATTATTAGATAGGTTGCTTATATAAGTAGGACTATCTTTTCTGTTTTGAGCAGTGGGCTGTCATAATTACAGCAGAAACTTATCTTGCACTCTATGTATTTCCTACAAGTATGTTTGTCTTAATGAATGAAAGATTATGTTGATGCTATTCAAACCAACAACATTAGACATACAATTATACCTCTAACAGAATGTCAAATTCCGTTGACAAAACCAATTAACAACCAGATTTTTGTCTTATCCAATTTTTACCATTCATATAATAAGTTTTCCAGGTCAAATGAACAACTGCCGCACAATAATGTATTACCAATCTATACTTAAAATGATTTCTGAGCTTTGGTTTTGTGATAGAGTTTTGTGTTGATGGCAAGTAATTTCATTAGAAAATTGTTGTTTAACTCTATACGACAGAAAAACTATTTTTGAATTGACTCGCCCACATATCATCTATGTTGGCACCCACGGGTATATATCATTTTATTTAACATTAAACAGTGTAAAAGAAGATACAGAATGGGGGACTAGGCCAATCAATACACAAGGGAATAATAATGTCGTACAACTGCCTCATTAAAAACCTTGCCTGTAAAACCCAATGGGATAAAACCAGGTGAAGGAAAAAAGAGCACAACAGTAAACATACAGAAACAAAATGAGATTAACAAAAACCATAATTTAAAACCTTCATTTCCTAGATTTTATGGATGACCTAAAATATAGGAAATGAAGATTTTAAATTTGTAAAGCCTTCTTTTGCCAAAGTCCTCGCACGTTCGATTTCTTTGGCATTGACCTCTGACAAAGCAAGTGCAGAAAGCAATTCTTCACTTTGTTGGGCCCACTTAGAACATTCAGCCTTCAACTTCTTCATCTGAACATCACATTGGTTCAATACTGAATTCAAATCATCTCTTTGATTCTCAAGGTCTGGCAACTTTTTCCTAAGTTCATCAATTTGCAAAGAGAGCTCATGTATTTTAGCTTTGGCAGTTGAAGTTTTGTCGTCAATGTGAGTTTGTGTACTCTTTACACTCAAAAGTTTGTTCATGAGATCAGTTTTCGAATCAAGAAGTTGGTTGTGATTCTTGATCACTTCTTGAGAGGTGGCATGTTTGATAATGTTCTTATTGAAGAAGTTCTGCACTTTCTCAACGTACTCCTTCACATCAGAAGGTAAGAGTCCTTGATGCAGATTCAATCCATGAAAAAGAGAAATCAATTTCTTTTTAGACTCTTGGTTAGATACAAGATGGTCAAGGTCTGATAATGATTCCAAAAAAGTCTTCAATTCTTGAAGTAAAGTTTCAATGGAAAAACTTTGCACTCCAGTAAGAAGTTTCTCAAGTGCAAGAATTGGGTCCTCCTCGATCAGTATGTTAATGTCTTCCATTGCTACAATTGGGTCCTCCTTGATACCCTGCTAAATATTAAAAGGATGTTTAAGATTGTACTATAATTCAATTCCTGCATTGAGAAAAAGTCAAAAAAAAGAATAGAAGCAAAATAGGGAAAATGCCTTTTGTTCAGGAGCAACGTCTAATTGTATAGGTGGCTCATTCTTTTTTTCTGAAATGGTGGAAAATGTTGCTGCTGCTGTGTTTTCTGACGTTGAACCTTCCAACTAAATGCATGGCATGAAAATGTAAATAAGTTGTAGTATATTTGTAAGAAGCACTTGATGTGAAATTTAATTCTTTGAACACTCCAAATAATTTTTCTTTTCCTCATTTAGAACAGTACTCCAAATTAAGTAGTACATTTATGAATAAACAGAGTACTATTCACCTTAGATGAAGTCAACACGTGCCATGCTGCTGCTTCAGCTTCAACCCAAGCTGCAAATTCTTTAGTAGTTCGTGCATTTGGATTTTCATTACCATTATCGCAACCTTTAGAATATTCTTGAAATTGTCGATATAAACTCTCCATGTGCAAATACAAATCAAGATCTATAGCAAAATATTATATAGATTAGCATCATTATATGCAAATATTGAAATTGAGTTTTTATTGAAATAGTTGAATTATGTAAGAGTCCTTGAATGTATAGGAATGAATAAGAAAGAATAATAATGCCTATTTGAGACAATAAAATGAAGCTATGAAATACCTTTAGAAGGCATTGAAGGAATCTGAGACGCAATAGGAGATGTGGTGGAGGAAGAGGGTTCAGATTTGGAGGCATCATCATTTAAAGAAACTGAACAACATATGAAAATTCAAAATCAAAAGGGTGATGGTGTAGCATAAGAAAACAATGTTGATCCAAAATGTATTCACCTTGATTATTATTAGTCTGAGTTGTTTCCTGAGAGTCTCCAAGATCAACATCTTCAAAACTTGACTTGATACCCTGCATAAAATGAAAAAAGATATTTAAGTGGGTAGCATGATTCAATTCCTAGGTTGAAAAATCGTCAAAGGAATAAAGAGGGGTATGCCTTTTTTTTAAGTGCAGGTAAGTGAATATCTTGATCATCTTTTGTTCCTGACGTAGAACCCTCTTGAGTTCTTTGATCCTGAAAATGTAAATAAGTTGCAGCATTTATCTTAGAAGTGTTTAAGGGATAATTTAATTCGTAATATCTTTCTTAGTTAGTTTGTAGTTTGTTATTAGTTTCTTACACATCTCTCATGTACACATAACTCATTTGTAATATTTTTTTGTTAGCATCTGACAATCACTTCCTCCAACTCTGTAATAAGGGTTAAATAGGTGAATGAACTCATTGTGGATGTTCTTAGTAACTTACTCCTATATAACTGAAGTAAATATAACATTCTCATTAATAATATGTCGGATGTTGACAATTAATGAAACACTATGTGATAATGAATATGGGTGTCTTCTATTACTACTTCTCAACGGAACAATACAAGAAAACTCAATAGCAAAATTTATACCATGAAAAATTGGGTTTATTTTCCATTTGTGGAAAGCAATAAAGCTGCTATAGAAGGGGAGGTGAAGAATATTCAGAGGGAGAGGTAAGAAGAATATCTAAGGAAGGGACATGGACTATTTAAAAATTGCTTCTATATTTGTTGGTGAATTTTTAACTGAAGGTATCTCTAAACTCACCTGTGAAGTTGTTATATGCTTAGAATTTGTCTTGGTATTAGTTAATGCAGTTCCTTCCTCAACGCTTAACTTGATACCCTGCTTAAAATTAAAAAGATGTTTAAGATTGTAGTATTAGAAAGAATGCAAGCAAAATAGAGGAAATACCTTTTGTTTATGATCAATGACTTGTATTGGTGGCTCATTTTCTGTTCCTGAAATGGTGGACAAAGGTTCCAGAACAGGTTTTTCTGACGTTGAATCCTCCAACTAATTCATAGCATGAAAATGTATATTAGTTGCAGAATATTTTTTAGTTGTGTGAGTAATATTTATTTTCTATAATATTTAATCTATAGCTTTATATGCACAATGTGGTGCTGCTATATTACATTGTCATTTCCATGAGAAGGTTTGATGGTAGTATCAATTTCTCCAAGTGAATATTGTTGTTGGTTCACCAATTCCTGTAATAAGAACAGAAGCAGTAGTGATATGAAACTATCAGTTACATCTATTACTAAGTAAAGCCTTAGAATATTAATTGAATGAGTTTTGTGGATAGGAACTTTGAAGCGGAATGGGATTGACCTGTGAAGAAGTCAACATGTGTCCTGATGCAACTTGAACTTCAATCCCAGCTGCGATATCTTCCGTGGTTTTTGAACTTGGACTTTCATTACAGGTATCACGGTCTCTGGTCTCTTCTTGTGATTGTAAAAATATAGAATAGATATCCATATACATCTCCCATTCTATAGAAAAATATTATAGAGATTAACATCATTATATAGTAATACATTCATAAGCAAATTGTCCACTTCTATCCAACAAAAAAAAAATGGCCACTTTCAACCATAAATAATCATTTTCAAGTTTATATGTACAACAATGTTTATATATGTGCATAATAATTTTTTTTAGTACTTTTATACTTCATATAAAATTAAAGCTTCTATTAGATAAGTCACGTCATGAGTTCAAGCAGTTTTGTTTAGACATACTTATGCATGTATAACTATAATTTAGAAGCTTCAGTTGTTTGTATCCGTTAACCAAAGGATATAATTTATTAGTCTTTGGCAAGAAAAAGGATTTAATGTACAGATGAATTTTAAAAGAAAATCATCCATAAATCTAGTCCTTGGTATGTTTTGGTAGCTGTAAATATTAATGCATGATATGCAATTATTTACAGCAAAAATGTAACAGTTTTTAAAAATATTGCACAAAGTGTGTACCTGGTTGATCATAAAAATAATTTATGTAATTTGTAATGTCTTCTCTTGGTGCTGAAGTTAGAGAGAAATTTTTACAATGTTGTACAAAATGACATCGTACAGCCTGAAAATGAATTCCTTGGGTCTGGCAGAGGCTTGGTAGGTTGACAAATGCTAAAAATTTCAGATTTGGAATATTGACTTTCTCATCACCCTCACATACAAATATTTCCTCCAGCTTATCTGCGTCTGTTATCATAAGAGCATCTAGCTCAGGAAACTCTTTACATATGGAGATTGGAAAGACATCTTTCAATTGATTGCACTGTATTACAGAAAGTGTTCTTAGCTTTGGGAAGCATACAGTCTTTCTATTTTCCAAATCATCTTCAATCATATGCTTCAATTCTTTGCATTTTTCAACTCTTATATGAAGCAACTGCGGTAGATACATTATTATAGATGTAGAGAAAACAAATTCCAATTTTTCACATCCCTTAATTTTCATCTTAGTAAGGTTTTTGAGGGAAAAAGATTTTTTTAGACCCTTAAAAAGACATGTCATCATAGGTAGATTATCCAACTCAATGTCTTGCAACTCAAAGCTCATCTGCCCCTCACTTACTTCATTGAGACAAAATATATTTTCTACTTTGGAATCCCATACGTCCAGCTTTTCGAGGGAGAGAAAATGCTCCACGTTCACACTCAATTCCTGCTACAAATGAATGGCAAATAAAATAAGAGTGACGAACAGTATAACACAATACTAGCTTGATAGAAGAACTAAGTCACTAAAATAGTACTATACCTTAAAATGGGAGAGAGTACATGTGGTACTAAATCCATAAACAAAAACGCCCAAAATACTAAGAAGAAACCAAACATCTAAAAGATCAAGCAATCCAATAGGGTTTACAAAACACTCATAGAACCCACAATAAGGGTCCCTTTTTTTTTCTTATTATACAAACCATTTCCAAGAGATGTTTTTGATGGCATCTACTACTTCATTCAACTTCGGAATCACTCCGAAGAAAATAAAATCATTACGCACCCTCCAAATAAACCACACCCATGTGTGGCATATCAAGAGTAACCGCTTGACCTTGTTATGGTACCTATTGATGGTTTTAGATATGTTTTTAGTCATGTTCTTTGCATTTAACGGTAAATTAAATGTCAATTAGAGGAGTCGTCAATGGTTTGAGAACTGGTTGTATTATTTTTACTCGAGTCATTGTAATTCTTTTTGAGGGAAAAAGATTTTTTTAGACCCTTAAAAAGACATGTCATTATAGGTAGAGTATATAACTCAATGTTTTGCAATCCCAAGTTCATCTGCCGCTCACTTACTTCATTGAGACGACGTATACTTTCTACTTTGGTGTTACGTACCTTCAACCTTTCCAAAGCGACAAAATGATCTACATTCCCACTCGATTCCTGCCACAAATGAATGGGAAATAAATTACACATACATGAAATAAGAGTGAAGAAACAGAATGACACAATACTAGCTTGGTAGAAGATATTAAATTACACAGACTAATCAATATGCATCTTAACGTAAACAACCGATATTAAATAAGCTTAACTTTTCTGCTTAATTTGAGCACAATATTGACAATAATTTAAAAAAAGAAAAAAAAAAAGGGAAAACAACTAATTTATTACATCTAATAATGGGCTCAATTATTTTTTTGGTAAGCAAAAAATATTATTAAAGGGAGTACAAGGGTATTGTAACCCAACAAAATACAAATGATAATGTTCCAAAGAAAACAGCCTAGTTAAGGTGAGACAAGTTGCATCCGCTCTCACAATATATGTTCCTTGAGGTTATTCAAAATTTGATTGTGATAGCACGTAATGAAAGATTTGTTGTCGTTTTGGTATAAAAGTCAAGTCTCGTTGTTAGTATTGAGAATTTGAGGATTCTTTTAGGAGGGGAAAGAACAATGTCTGCTAGGAATGCACGCCATCAAACAGTTCCTCGTTAGGAGGTTAAGTCTTGTATATTGGCTTACGGTACTCTGCTTAATAATTTTGATTTTTCTCGTACTACAAATATTTATACATCAATTGCAATATTCTTTGTAATGATATATGTTCCTGCATTAAGATTACTAGTTTCACAAACATTAATGATAATATATGGAAAGATGGATGGGTACCTTGACAATGAAATCACCAATAGATTTAATATCAAGCTGGCTGCAATTAATGAGTTCAAGTTCAGCCAAAGGTGGAAATGTTGTTGGATAGTTTTTGGTACACACACCAGTTAAACTTGGGAGAATGTAAAGCTTGAGAGATTTCAAAGCTGGAAGATGAAGATTGTGGTTTTGATGATCATTACTATCGTCGATGTGCCCAAATATGTATTCTAATTTACCACAATTTTCAACTTCGAGCTCTTTCAATTTTGGGAAGACAATATTGTCACTGCCACTGCTACCTCCATTGTCCACTATTATGTGCATCAATTCATCACAGTTTCTAATAGTCAATCTCTCCAACATCATTCTTGAAGTAATAGATAGGACAAATACTGACTTTATCTTTGAGAGGTTCATCAGTGATATCACTTTAATATTGTACATGATATGCGATAGTCTTGAAAGACATTGTTCACGTTCCTGCGATGTAATCCGAATAAAAAGGAACTCAAATCAAACCAAACAATCCCTTATTGTACAAAAAAACTTGTGAAATTGTAAGTCTTTTTTTCATATGACACACTTGAATGTTTATTGTTTCATTTGACTTATTTCTATCTCTATATTAAATGGCAAATATATATATTTTTATAATTGAACCATTAATGTTATTTCAAACATTGAAAATGACATTTTTTTTTGGTGGTGGCCGGGGTTCGAACCTCGAACTTTGCATATATTATGCATCTTCCCTATCAACTTAGCTAAGCTCACAAGGACAATAAACATGGCATATGAATAGTAATAAAAATTTCTCAAACATGAACAATTAAAAAGAAATATATATTCAACTTTAATTCGTTAAACTTCAACTTTTAAAACAACTAATATTAGTGACATTGAAAAAAAATGTTACATCTTGGAAAATGATTATTTAATTGGTTCAAGTTAAGGATGTTTGATGATGAAAGCCATGGTCGGCCAACATTTACTCTGGCTACAGTGTTGGCTCGACTCACCCCGTAATTGTTTCTCATCTTCAGTTTGCGGATGATACATTATTTTTGGAGGTAAAGAGTTGGGCTAACGTTCATGCTCTTCGAGCAGTTTTGGTTCTTTTTTAGGCTATGTCTGGTTTAAAAGTAAACTTTCATAAAAGCATGTTGGTGGGCGTTAATATTTCTGAAGTGAGGCGCTTATGTTTTGTGCTGTAAAGTGGGTAAGGTTCCTTTTATGTATTTGGGCCTCTCTATTGGTTGGGATCCTAGGAGGTTGGTGTTTTGGGAGCTTATTTTAAGAAGCATCAACTCTAGACTGTCGGGTTGGAAAAGCCGGTTTTTATTTTTCGAAGGTCATTTGGTTCTTCTTAAGTCTGTCCTGACTTTTCTGAATGTCTATGCTCTTTTCTTATTCAAAACTCCATCAAGTATAATCTCTTCCTTGAATCTATTTTTAATAAAAAAAAAATTGAGGGGGAGTGAGCATCATAGGAAAATTCCTGAGATAAATTGGAATATTGTTTGTTTACGAAAGGAGTATGGAGAATTGGGGGTTAGGCGATCGAGTCGCGGGAGTTTAATTATGTTTAATTAGGCAATTGATAAAGATTTGTAAACTCCTAGGCGTATTGGCTTTGCTATCTTTACTTTTAACTTATATATCTATATACACAAGGCAAGTCTTGTATATTGGCCTACTGTACTCTGCTTAATAATTTTGATTTTCTCATACTACAAATATTTATACATCAATTAAAATATTCTTTGTAATAATATACTACGTACCTTTGTCCCTAATTATACGGCCCTTTTAAGAATTCTTTTTGTCACTTTTTATAAGATACTTTGGTATTTTCATGTACATTAATTAATTTTTTACCAACCTACCCCTATTTATTTTGTCTTTTTCTTCAATCAACATTAAATATTATGTTGAAAACATAAATTAAAACTCTCTCTTAAAGGATAAAATTGTAAAAACAATAGTAATTATAAACAAATTTATTACCACTGTCAATTTTCTTAATTCCCGTTATTTTTTCAAAAGGGTCATATAACTAAGGACGGAGGTGGTATATTCCTTAATTAAGATTACTAGTTTCACAAACATTAATGAAGATATATGGAACGAAGGGTGAGTACCTTGACAATGAAATCACCAATAGATTTAATATAAACCTGGCTGCAATCAATGAGTTCAAGTTTCGCCAGAGCTGGAAATGTTGTGCGATAGTTTTTGGTACACACACCAGTTAAACTTGGGAGACAGCGAAGCTTGAGAAATTTCAAAGCTGGAAGATGAAGATTGTGGTTTTGATGATCATTACTATCGTCGATGTGCCCAAATATGTATTCTAATTTACCACAATTTTCAACTTTGAGCTCTTTCAATTTTGGGAAGACAATATTGTCACTGCCACTGCTACCTCCATTGTCCACTATTATGTGCATCAATTCATCACAGTTTTCAATAGTCAAGCTCTCCAACATCATTCTTGAAGTAATAGATAGGACAAATACTGACTTTATCTTTGAGAGGTTCATCAGTGACATCACTTTAATATTGCACATGATATGCGATAGTCTTGAAAGACATTGTTCACGTTCCTGCGATGTAATCAGAATAAAAAGGAACTTAAATCAAACCAAACAATCCCTTATTGTGGAAAAACACTTGTGAAATTGTTAGTCTTTTTTTCCTATGACACACTTGAATGTTTATTGTTTCATTTGACTTATTTCTATCTCTATATTAAATGGCAACAAATTTTTTTTATAATAGAACCGTTAATGTTATTTTAAACTTTTAAAATGACATATTTTACTTTTAATGATGTATTTATATATGGGTTTTGCTAGAAGACACCCTTTATGAAGGTCTATATGCATTTGTTAAAAGATACCAACTAATATTTATATAGGTGTCTTTTAGCAATTTATAACTATAGTTGTTAATCACACATTGAGGTGTGAATTGCTAAAAGACACCTTAATGGATGTCTTCTAGCAAAACCCTTTATATATTTATATATACAGGGCAAGTCTTGTATATTGGCATACGGTATTCTGCTTAATAATTTTGATTTTTCTCATACTACAAATATTTATACATCAATTACAACATTCCTTGTAATGATATATTACCTCCGTCCTTAATTATACGACTTTTTTGAGAACTTTTTTTGTCTCTTCCTTGAATTTACCCCTTTGATATTTTCAAGTACATTAATTAATTTTTACTAACCTACCTATATTTATTTTGTCGTTTTCTTCAATCAACATTAACTATTATGTTGAAAACATAAATCTCTTAAAGAATAGAATTGTAAAAACAATAGTAATTACAAACAAATTTATTACTACTATCAATTTTCTTAGGGTTAAATATGTTTTTGGTCCCTAAAAATATACCAACTTTTTGTTTTAGTCCCTTTAAAATTTTCCTTCAACTTTTAGTCACTGTAATTATAATTAAGGACGGAGTTAGTATATTCCCCAATTAAAAATAAAATTACTAGTTACACAAACATTAATGAAGATATATGGAAAGAAGGGTAAGTACCTTGACAATAAAATCACCAATAGATTTAGTATCAAGTTGGCTGCAATCAATGAGTTCAAGTTCCGCCAAAGCTGGAAATGTTGTGCGATAGTTTTTGGTACACACACCAGTTAAACTTGGGAGACTGCGAAGCTTGAGAAATTTCAAAGCTGGAAGATGAAGATTGTGGTTTTGATGATCATTACTATCATCGATGTGCCCAAATATGTATTCTAATTTACCACAATTTTCAACTTTGAGCTCTTTCAATTTTGGGAAAACAATATTGTCACTGCCACTGCTACCTCCATTGTCCACTATTAGGTGCATCAATTCATCACAGTTTTCAATAGTCAAGCTCTCCAACATCATTCTTGAAGTAATAGATAGGACAAATACTGACTTTATCTTTGAAACGTTCACCAGTGTTATCTCTTTAATATTGCACATGATATGTGATAGTCTTGAAAGACATTGTTCACGTTCCTGCGATGTAATCCAAATAAAAAGGAACTTAAATCAAACCAAACAATCGCTTATTGTAGAAAAACACTTCTGAAATTGTTAGTCTTTTTTTCCTATGACACACTTGAATGTTTATTGTTTGATTTGACTTATTTCTATCTCTATATTAAATGGCAAAGATCTTTTTTTATAATAGAACGGTTAATGTTATTTTTTATTTTTTTTTAGGAATGGTTTAATGTTATTTTTAACTTTGAATTTAACTTTGAAAATGGCATATTATTTTTTTTGGTGGTGTCCGGGGTTCAAATCTTAGACCTTGCACATATTATGTATTGTCCATACCAACTGAGGCAAAGAAATATATATTCATCTTTAATTTGTTAAATTTCAACTTTTAAAATAACTCTTTCAAAAAAAAAACTTTTAAAACAACTAATATTAGTGATATTGTAAAAAAATTGTTAAATCTTGGAAAATGGTGATTTAATTGGTTCAAGTTAGGGATGTTTCATTTGCACATAAATTATATATAAATTTATACTATATTTATTTATTTATACTACGTATATAAAGAAAATAACATGTTTTGGATTTTTTGGGTTGATTTTTTCTCTTTTCAATATTATCCTCAACTTTCAATACAAATAGCACATATAACAAATATATAAGAGTAAATTCAAATATTAAAATAAAAGTGTAACAAAGACGATATATATATATATATGTCCAGTTTTTTTTCTTTATCCTTTAAAAAGTGTAACAAAATAGATAAGTGAATCTATACTTCTTTTTCATTATCACAGTAATACCCTTAAACATATTTTTCTATAATAAAGATTGTTATTGGTGTCATTAAAAAAAATAAGAATTTAGATTATCTTTTTTTTTTGGTTATATTGTTGGTGTCATTGAAATAGATAATAATAGTTAGTTTGGTTTTTTATAATTTGAAAGCAACAAAGCATTTATATTATTAGTTTTAATTAAAATTTCATGAAAAACACAGTTCATAATTTTCAAATGTTAGTATAATAAAAAGAGCAGAAAGACGAGAACGTGAGTGTTTGTCTTTTCCCTAGTATAACGAAAGAATTGTGTTATGGTGGTGGTGGTGAAGCGTTGTGGTGGTGATTCGGTTGTGTGGGGTGTTTGTGTGTGGGGATTGGATGGGTGGTCGTGGATTATTTTGGACTCGGATTTGGTGTTGGAATGCTTTGCGGACGAGAGCTTTACAAGGGGGTGGTTGGTGTTGCTTAGGTTAGGAGCTGGGTGTTTTGTGGTGTTTGTTATGAGTGATTTCTTTTGGAGGCTGCCTTTATTTTTCGGGTTCATATTCGTCGTCGCTAGCTCTTGTTTGAGTTTTGGGTTGATAAGGTGTTTAGGGTGCTTTGAGGGTACGTCTCCTTCAAGTTAAGCCTTTTCCTTTTTGATTTGATTGATGTTTGCACCACTGCATGTCATGTCGATTGTCTTACATATTGTGTACTGGATTCTCGCGCGCCGGTTATTTTTGCTTTGAGATCGGGAGTTTGTGTCTAGCTACAATCTTGTTTGGTTGGCTATGGTGTTTCTCTGGTGGGCCAGGGGAGAGGGGGCCCCCTTCTATTATGGTCTGAAAGTCTGGTTGGCCGATCGCTTTTGATTCGAGATCAGGAGTCAGTTCTTTTGTTCAAGTTTGGTTTTGGGCTTTTTTATCGTGTTCTTGCGGTGGACCAGAGGTTGAGAGGTGGTGGTTACTGAATGATCATTAGATCGAATGTGGCTCAGTTTTGGTGAGGATGACTTGGTGTTACATTTAGACGGGTGTTCTTTTCGGGTGAGTAGTGGCAATGGGTGGTTTATAGATATCGCTTTTCAATGGTTGTTGTGTGAAGGTCGGGTTTGGCTAGGTGTTGTGTGTTGAGGTGTCTTTTATGGTGTTTATTTTTGGGTGTTTCGCTTATATACGACGCCTTTTAGTTTGTATTCTCTCAATCATGGTTCTATGTTTGTCTTGAGTAGGGATCTAGTTTTTAAATAAATTTTACTGTTAAAAGAAAAAAAGTAGACTATTTTGGACTGACTTTTTCTCCTTCCAATTATACTCTTAAGCAAACTTATAAATAAAAATTAAAATAATTTTAATCAAAATATAATAAGTATAATTTGTTACAGCCCTTAATGAAAAAAGTACAGCTTTTACAATATCAAATTGCAAAATATCTATTATCTATGCGTATAATTTAATAAAAATCAAAATAATTTTAATCAAAATATAATAATTTTAATCAAAATTTTATAAAAAGTAGGCGAAAATGCACTTTTGGCCCCCAAGTTTCACAAACTTGTGATTTTGGTCCCCCAAGTTTGAAAATAACACCTTTTCCCCTTAAGTTTAACCCCCTTTGCAAAATCATGGTCCCCTTGATTTTGACTTAGTCAAAACTGATGTGGATGGCATGTCACATGCTGACTGTGTAATTTTTTAATTTCAAAATAAAATAAAAGTCACATAATTATAAATGAAGTAAAAGAATTGAAAAATGAAAATTAAACCCAAAAACAGAAAATTCTCTCTCTCTGGAAAACACCACCGTAACCGTTTTTCGGGCACATTAACTACTCTCCGACGAAGCTTCGATGAAGCTATCTCAGCCTGTTCTTGCCATTTTTCTCGGCGGTTTTCTCTCTACTACACAGTGGTTGGCACCATTACTCCTCAATCCCAAGTTTTTTTCCTGATTTTCGCATTTTCCAGTGGTGTTCTCACCTTCGTGGTTTTGCTCCGGTGATCCCTTGTGGTTTCTTCTCCAGTGAGTTTATCATCTTCTCCTCTGAATCATGGTATGCCCGTGGCCGTTCATGGCTTCTATGGATGCTCCAATCCCTACGAAGACGAATTTTCCAGAAGTTGGAATATCATTTGCTCAAGCTTTTCCGGTGTCAATTTTCTAGCTAATCTTCCTCCGAAGGTGATTATGGGAGATTCGGTTAGGATGAAGATTTCACAAGCTGATTACGAAGCAGGTTCATCTGCGTGCCAATTCAATCTCCATGGTCATCTGACTCTGCACAAAGGGGATTCATCTTTAAGTACATAAGCTTTGAAAGCTAAACTCAGCAATCTTTGGCCTCAATTGCGCAATTGGAGATTGATTCCTCTTGGTAAGGGTTTTTATGAATTCAATTTTAATTCAATTGAAGATATGAAGCATGTTTGGGCTCTTGGTGTTGTTAACCTTAAACCTGGGCTCTTGAGGTTTTATTGTTGGACAAAATATTTTACTCCTAAGGCACAAGCACAAACACACGCACAAGTTTGGGTTAGGCTCCTACATTTGCCACAAGAATATTGGAGTAGGCAAACTCTCTTTGAGATTGCTTCTGGATTGGGAACACCCCTCACAATTGATGAGACAACCCAAAACAGGTGTTTTGGTCTCTTTGCCAGAACTCTTGTTGATGTGGATATGGCTGAGAAAATGTTTGAGTCCATTATTGTGGAAAGGGAAGGTCACGCCTTGACTGTCATGGTTCAGTATGAGAAATATCCTCTTTTTTGTGCTCATTGCAGGTCCTTAGGACACAACATTCATGCTTGTTCAAAAATGAATGTTGATACTAGTGTGAAAGCCACTAAAAAAGTCAACAATGTTACTCATAAAGCTCAACATTACTTTGATACAACCAACAAGAAGAATACTTAATTCACTGTTACTAAAATGAAAGAGGCTATTGATAACAATCACACTGAAGCATTTGGTAAAAAGCCTGCTAATATTTCTGGTAAGAATGACATGCATAAGGCTCAATTGGTTGCAGAGCCTGATGTTGAGGAAGGAGAAATTTCTGCTAATTATATCACTGCAGATGGAGTCTTAAACAATGAACAATATGTAGTTGTTCAATCTCAGAACAGTGGAGAGCAATTGAATTTAACTCTTCACAATTCATTTGAGTTGCTTGAAAATGACTCTGAGCATGTCATAGGAGAGGCTAAGCCAAGTGATGAGGAATCCAATCCCATTATACTGGATATGCAAATGGATAAAAATCCAAATGTGGGGGACAATTCCCTAGGGAAGCAAAACTTGACTCATAGCACAAGCATAGAGGTTCTTGTTCCTTCTTCTCTAGATCAGCCCAATGCTACTTCTGTGTCATTTGGGGAAGTTATGGACCCTATTTTTTATGAGACCACTATATTGCAGCCTACCGTTTCACCTATCACCACTAATGATGAGATATTGGGGCAAGACAAGAGAAAGGTGCAAATTACTGTTGGCCCTAAAAATAAATCAACTGCATGTTTGAGAGATGGTAAAGTCTTGAGCAAGTTCTGGGGAGATGAAGAAACTGATGCTTCTGACAACACAGTTGACTCAAAAACTGACAGTGAAGTGAATAAAGCCAAGTTTCCAAATGCTACTAGCAGGAAAAGCAAAAAATTAGGAGGAACCAGTTCACTCAATGAGTCATTACTCCATATGTTTCAAATAAACAGAAGAAGAAAAACAAATTGCAGAGTCCTAGATGATCGGAAAATAAGTGCATTCAAACCCGTGCTAAGAGTGGCATTTCTAAAGCTTATAAATCATGATGTGTATGCCTTGGTCTAGGCTTTAGTTTGTTCTTTGTTTCTTTGCTTTTCATGTAACTTGTTACTATCCTCAGTAGCAGGTGTGTTTTTTATCTATTCCCTCCTTAGAAGTGGTTTAAAGCTACTTAGGAAGTGACTTTGCTTTTCTATCTTGATTGTCTATTTAGGTATTGGCTTAGTCCCCCCAATATTGTACTTTTCCCTTTATTCTTTTATTGCATTTTTCTAGCTTTATCAACAAAAAAAAACCAAAAACAAGATAAATCAGCAAATTATTCTTGTTCCTCTTCCCTTTAGCTTTCATTTTTGATAAATCAGCAAAATATAAACCCATAAAAGAATATGAAAATTAACATCAGTACCATCAACAAGATAAACTTAGAATTGGTTCATCTTTCCTTCCCTTTCCCTTGTTCTGCATGATCATCGAACATCAACAAGATAAAGAAATTTTCAAATCTCTCTCGCGTGAACAGTAGCTTTGATCCGCTTCTTTGCAACATTGCCGAAAATTAAGATTGTCGTTCACTTGTTCCTGCGACGATAGTTGTGGTTCTGCGTTTGCTAGTTCCTCCAATTTATATGAACAGTAAAATGGGAAAAATACTATAGTTCATGCTTCGCAAAGGAAGTGAGAAAGGGATTCAAAAAGGGAAAGAGAAAATGTTGATGGAGGAAGGCCAAACCCATAATGCATTTCGGCGTTGAATCTAGAAATTAAAACCAAATCAAAATGTTTAAACCAAACACAAGACTAAATTTTTATGCCTTTTTTTATTTTAATGTTATGGGTGACAATAATAATAATGGGTTGTGTTTGGATTTTCAAGGAGACAATGTTGTTGTTTTATTAGAGTTAGGAGATAATGTTGTTGTTGTTGTGTTTGACGGGAAAACCAAAAGCAACAATAATAATTGGTATGAGATTGGATATGAGTTATAAAGATTGAGATGGTTTGGTTTGTTTGAATGATTTTGATTTTGAGGATGAAGATTACGGTTGAAGATGAAGATTTTTCCAATGTTTATTATTAGTTTTAATTTCATTTTTATACTTGTTTTAATTTTCAATTTTAATTAATTTCCATGTGTGCACACAGTTGCCAATATTTTATATAAAAAAATATCCATAGCAACTTTGACCGGGTCAAAATCAAGGGGGACCATGATTTTGCAAAGGGGGTGAAACTTAAGGGAGCAAAAGTGATATTTTCAAACTTGGGCGGCCAAAAATGCATTTTAGCCTAAAAACTATTGTTTGTAATTTATATGTATTAGCGCAATGCAAAGAGAGCAAAATATGTATCATTTTTTTTTTTTGAAAGGAGGAAAATGTGTCATATTTGTTAACATATTTGTATCATATTTTATCGAAGAAAAATATGTTAACATATTTCTTGTATATTATACGTACTAGCGAAAAGACGTGACCGTCTTTCCTTTTATTTTATTGCACTGACGTTTGAAAATTATGAATGGTGTTTTTTTTATAAAATTTTAATTTGGATTAAAAGTAAATATTTAAATGTTTTTTTTAGGGAAGTAAAAATATAAATGTTTGTTGCTTTCAAATTATAACAAATTAAACTAATCATGATTATCTATTTCGATGAAATTAAATATAACAAAAAAATATAATCTAAATTCTTATTTTTTTAAATGACACCAACAACAATCTTTATTATTGAAAAAATTGTTGTTTAAGGTTATAATTGGAATAATGAAAATGTAAGTATAGACACACGTATCTAATTTATTACACTTTTTAAATGATAAAAAAAAACTTGAATATTTGTGTTTATTACATATTTATTTTAATATTTAAATAAATTCTTATCTATTTGTTATGTGTTATTTGTATTAAAAATTGAGGGCATTTTTGGAAAGAGAAAAAAACCAACCCAAAAGTGTTTTTTTGAAAAGGGTTATTTTCTTTATACATAGTATAGATACATATGTTAAAAGAGGAATGCTAGCAACACACATTCTAACACAAACTTTCCAACACACTATCTTTGATTGGTTAAAATTCACATGGGTCCCACCAAATGTTGAAAAGTGTGTGTTAGAATGTGTGTTGCTAGCATTAAAGCATAAAAAGATAACAGAAAAATATGAGATGGTTATCAATGCGATTGAGCATTCTTGCCAATAAATATATGTATTAAAAAGAGAAACTATCAAAAGTTAACATGAAAATATGAGAGGATCTTATAAATAAAAATGAAAATATGAGAGGATGTTACCAATGATATTGAAAAGTCTTTCGGTTGGCCCTCAGAAATCAATGAGATTTCAGTACTTGTGGAGCCCCTGAATTTGTATCCATGACAACAGAGATGTCTCCAAGAGAATATATTTGATTGTATTGGCTCCAATTGTGTTTGTGTCTTGGAAATAGAATTAGATGACCTTTTAATGGATGAAGGCATTGAATTTTCAGATTCTGGAAATATGTCGATGAAATTCGGCACATCACGAAGGTCCAATTCTTTTAGTGAAGTGAGTTGAACATCTTGGTGTTGGCCAAATATGTATTTCAGCTCAATACAATTTTTTATCTTGATAGATTCTAGTAACAAAAAGTCTCCAGCAGAGTGACATGGAAGTATAAATTGTAACTGGTGACATTCTCGAATACAGAGAAGTTTCAGATTTGGAAACATTATTGAGTTGCAACTCTTGTTGTTATCATTATCACCATCAACTATATCCTTCATCTTGTCATCCCCTCTCCTTTCATATGTAAAAATGCTTTTTAATTGCTCACAATATTCTATTATCAAGGTCTCCAACTTGAGCAGGCTTTGTGATGTGGTCAGATCAAAAACAGAAATCAATGTTGAGCATACAGATATTGTCAAATTCTTTAGATTGCAGAGATTTAGGCTGCATTTAAACAAGCTTCGCAAATGTTCACAAGCCCAGATATCTAACTCTTCTAAATAGTTCAGAGAGTCTAAGGAGATGGAACCGTTGCACAATTCTTCCAATTTTTCCAATTTTTGGAGCTCTAGTACAACCAACTTGGAGAAGACATCATTTGGTACTTGAGAATCAATATGTTTAGTGTCTATGAGGCACTGGAGTTCTGAATAATATATCAGGTGAAGCCGAACAAGATCATTCATACCATTTTTTATAGGAACCATCTCAGGCATGAGATTTTTCCATCCACTGTAAACATTATATAGCTCAATAGCCTCTGCTGTTTGCATAAAATACTCGAGTGTTCCTTTTGTAAAATACCCACAAACTTCCTCATCAAAAACCACACATTTTGATACGGACAAATAAATTTTATTCCGTTTACCAATATGATACCTTCGCAACTTAGTAGGTAGGGTAATTTCTCGACAGAAATCATTAAAACTGTCTATGAAATACAACTCTTCAAGTGATAAGCATATTTTAATAGCTTCAAATGGATTACCCTTTCCAATTTCACAAGATTCCAACCTCAACAGTTTCAAGTTCTCCAGCTTTTCAATTTCAATTGGCAACTCATGGATTTTGCATTCAACCAAATCAAGAGCCTCAAGACTTTGCAGCTTTCCCAGAACAGAGATGTCACCTAAATCCACCTTCTTAACCATCATAGATCGAATATTCTTCAATGACTGAAATGAATTAGCTAATGATAGTGATCGATTACCATAACATGATAAATACAGAACTCGAAGCCTGACAATATTTTCAAAGAAAGAATCTGGGATTTCCATACAATTGTGTACGTTGTAGTCTTCATCTTTATCCTCGATGGCAATTAGAGTCTCAAGTTTGGAACCATCAAACTTCAAAAAAAACAAATCCTTGTACTTCCCTTCACATAGTAAACAATGAATATTTGTTTCCCTTTCAATCAATGACTTTTTAATTTTGTCAGACAAATCTACTCGCCAAATCTCTTTGTTCGCTATCCATTGAGCCACATCACGAATCAAATCATGCATTTTTACACTATTTTCATTGACCTCCAACAACAAACAATAATCTATGAGTTTGTTTTTGACAACAGCTACTTCGTTTCGAGCATGATTGTAACTGCCATAATCTTCTCCAAAAAGACCAGCTCCTATGCAAAGTCTCGTTAGAACTTCAACAGTAATTTCTGCATCTTCTTGGAATATAGAACATAAAAGGAACATTCTCTTGGCTCTTTCATCCTGCATATTATCATAGCTAACCTTCAAACGTTTATAAATTTCAACCAATTCAGCATCAACACCAATCAGGGGTACATGTTTCGTCAAGGATGTTAATGTCGCATCCCAGTTTTCCACCCGACCTTGTTGTCCTTTTAAACTACTTGCAATAACTGCAATCGCAATAGGTAATTGTTTGCATTCCTTTGCAATTTCACGTGCCTTATGAATCACATCTTTTGAGGAACTCTCGCTTATTTTGGCATACCATTGGAACATGATCCACACGTCTTCTTCAGATAAAAGCTCTAGTTCAATACTCTTATCAAAATTCATTTTCTTGGATAGTTGTTTACTACGTGTGGTTACAAGAACTCTACAGCCATTGTGATTGTCCTGTTTTGGAATCCCGATTGCATCAAAAACAAGAAGTGGGTTTTGATCCCACACATCATCCAGTATTAGAAGAATTTTCTCACCCTTTGTTAATCTATCCCATAGTTTTCCGGGTCGCTCTGATTCAGTACAATCCTCCCATTTCAATCCTAAAGGTCCAGCAATTTCATCTTGAATTTTTTTTATATCAGGAGTAGACGACACTGTCGTAACAATGACACAAGCAAATTGTCCAGATTCCTTTAGTTCTTTACCCACTTTTATGGCCAAAGTAGTTTTTCCGGTGCCACCCATCCCATGCAATCCGGTTATAAAGTTGTTATCATCCTTTAGTGCCTTCAACAGTTCAATGTATGTTGAGTCTCTGCCCTTCAAAGAAATGTAATCTTGTGATGAATTACGTTCAACACCTGGAGGAGGGCGAGTTATTTCAAAATTTTCAAATTTCTCATCCTTCAGTCGCTTAATGACCTCCGTATTATTTGCCATCTTCTTTCCCTTTTTATACCTCCATATGCAATCAGGACAAAGTCCAAAGAAACATGTCTTTTTTGTTTTGGTGTCCTCTTGAATTAGCTTATCAACTTCCTCTTCCCAAGAAACAACATTAGCTGGAACATCTTTATTTCTTCCTTTTGCTACTTTGACACGTTGCCCCAAAGTTATCCTTTCTACTTGCAACCTATCCCTTTCTTCTTCGAGTTCCTTAGCAATGCATGTGAAGCAAAACAGAAAACGTGCTTCTTCTATTGCTCTCTTTATCAATTTCTCCAAACATTTCTTCCCCCAGTCCTCTAGGATACTCGTCATCTAAATCAATTCAATAAAAGAAATTTACACATGTGCAAATATTTACCAGCTTAAAACAGACATTATTTGGTTTTAAATCTAAGTTAGATGAACAAAAAATACTTTATGAAGAATTTAAAATAAAGATTCAAAAGAATATCAAGAAATTAGCAAAGACATTTGGGGAGATAAATAATATTCCAATAATAGAATTCCTACCCAAAAAACTAATCCCAAAATTAAATATTCAAACCGTGTAAACCGTGGAAAAATATTCAAACCGGTTCGCTCATTTCACATTAACTTTTGATGATTAGCACTCCAAATTTATTTTAACGTCTCCGCAGCAGTTAACTACCGCTCGTTATAAATCTTTCCATGGCAGTTTACTATTATTGCGTTCTGGCTTATACCAGAACAACAACAAAAATTAACCATTATTTACGAAAGTACATAGAGTACGAATCTCTCCCTCCCACAAGCCAATTTCCTCAACTTCAAGCAAATCAACTTGAACTTCTACCTCAACTACAAGTAAGTGTTCATGATACCTTTGCAATGCATTTTTTGTTTTTGTTTTAAATGTTAGATTTTTATGTTCAAAGTTATGGTATGTTAGTTTTTTTGGGTTTATGAAATTGTTAGAAATTTGATTGTGAATGATGATTAGAGTAAACTTGAGTGCAATGTTATTGTTCAGAATCAGAATTGAAATGACACAATAATTTAATTTTTTATATTTTTCACTCCAAACAATTAGATATGCTAATATATGTTCAAGTGTGCAGAATCGTAAATTAAGACTGGCTTAATTACAGTTTTGGTCTCCTATGTTTCACAATCTTGTGATTTTGATCTCCTATAAAAAACAAAAACAATTTTAACCCTTAAATTTACCCCCTTTCGGATTTTTAACTCCCTGGTCCAATTTTAACCCGGTCAATGCACATTGGCACCTCACTTAAATGAGTAGAATGCCACATGTGTTAATGAAAGGAAGAACACACGTGAGCACTTCTTTTCTTTTCTCCCTTATTGTCATTCAGATACATCTTCTCTTCGCTTCTTCTTTTTCTTCTATCTCCATTAACAACAACCAAAATCCTTTCATGATATATATGAACCCTTGATTTTCATAAGTAACCCAAAATCCACCACAATCACTAACCCACCACACTATTCATCACTTTCAACCACCACACAAAACACAAACACTACATTAAGGTATAATCATCAATTTACACAATAATAAATTCGAAAAATAATCACTTCTTCAAAATCACACTCAAACTACAAGAACGTTATTCATGATCTATAATCATGTTTGATATAATTCCTAGATACAGTAACTCGAATCAAGCAAAACGTAATAGTGTTGATTTCTGTTGTGTTGAACAAATGAAAGAGAAGAGTCTCTCGTGTTGTGTTGTTTGATTCGACCAAAATGATGTCAATTCTAGGTTACGAGGAGCTTATGTTTTTAAAAGAGTGTAGGTCAGATTTGATTTTGCTTGTGTAGAAGGAGTTGAATGTGCAACTCAGAGACTGATTGAATGGAAAATATCATATGTGTTATTGTAAGGAGCTTAAGTTTATATTTCTGGATTGATTGAAGGTAAAGATGACAAATTGTTTTTGCTTCTCACATGTTCTTCCTTTTCTAATATTTTTTGTTTTGTTTAATTAAATAAATACACGTGTGACTTTTTAATTTATTTTTAAATCGAAAATAACACATGTGGCATCCTACTCACTTAAGTGAGGTGCGACGTGTCCACTGATTGAATCAAAATTAAGCCATTGGGGTCAAAAGTGTAAAAGGGGGCAAACTTGAGGGTTAAAATTGTTATTGCTTTTTATATGGGGCCAAAATGGCAAGATTGTGAAACATAGGGGGGCAATACTATAATTAAGCCATTAAAATTCAACAATATCTGAACATATATAGGAGTATCAGAAGCACAAGAGAAGCTAAAAGACTTGGTAGAAGATCTGAAGAAAGGTCAACAATAAGTCAACACTTTGGGTCAGATGAGAACAAGTCACCCAAAACCTAGTGAGGCCAGACTCTGGATATTCAGACTTTAAGACACTCAGATTATGATATCCAGACTCTGAGGGACCCAGACGCCTAGTCATCTTTGTCTTCTTCTGAGAAGGGTCACTTTCAATAGTAAAGTGTATCTTATTTTAAATCATGTGATTAGTCAAATTCAAGGACAAAAGGAATGAAACAGATAATTCTATTTGCAGAAATGGCTTTCGAATGCCTCCTCAAATGACATTCACCATATTGGACAACATTCCAATGTCTTTGATTAAAAACTTCCCAGCGACTCCTAATGCCCTGGCACTCTCCAACGTCTCTTAAATCCTTGCATATATAAGGAGCTGAAGACTTGAAAAATTATAACAAGACTCTGCTATTTTAACTAAGCCTTACTTTGTTAAATTCAAAAGCGCATAAAATATTTCTTACTAAGTTGGATTGAATATCAAGTGTAGGAAAACTCGTTTATGTGTAAACTCTTAGAAGTCTCTCTCGGTTGTGATTGAGCATTTTGAAGTCTCGTGCTTGTGTGCTTGAGCATTGAAAGTCTCTTGGTTTTGTGCTTGAGCAATTGTAATCAGTTGTGATTATAGTGAAAATCCGATGATTATAGTGAAAGTGCAATCAGTTGTGTATGTTTTCTCTCTCTCTCTCTCTCTCTCTCTCTCTCTCTCTCTCACGTTCATCCTCTGTGTCAAAAGTCATAGGCGAACTTGTAAAACATCCATATTGTCATCTTATGTAGTATTGGTTGGGCCTAGAACCCTGCTACTCATAGGAAAACCAGATTCACCCATCACACCTGCTTATGAATTCAGGCACACCTCCCTCTCAACTTCACAAGCCTAATCGCTATCATACTTTGTTTCATCCTCAATCACCCTTAGAGCAAAATAATATTTGGCGAACATAAATATTATTTTTATCAAACAGAGCTAGTAGAAGATGCCTATGATTCAATCTTTCAATAATACTAATAAAGAGGATAATAATAATATTAATAATAATAATAATAATAATAATAATAATAATAATAATAATAATAATAATAATAATAATAATAATAATAATAATAATAATATTATTATTATTATTATTATTATTATTAATAATAATTTAAAATGTTTTTCCCTGGGGCACCACAGGCCTCACCATAATTGTTTTTACAAAAAGAAAAATTCAATTTATTGAAATCAATTCTTTTAAGTTAACTCTCGCAGAAATAGTTAGAAATTCATTAAAAATAGAAATTAATTATTTTGTGGATAGATATATTCATGCCAAATAATGATATATTTTTAAAAATTGAAAAAAAAAACATCAAAGTTGTTATTTTGAAAGAAAAAAATTGAAATAATATAACAATATCGTTCTTCTTCAAGAATTTCCCTAATGATGTGAAGACTTTGGGATCTCTTCAAACTCTTTGCTATATACGACAGAGTTAGAGATGTTTTCATTCAAAAGAAGGTGGACAAATGGGGGAGTATCTTTGGCTTTGTGAAGTTTAAAGAGGTGCTAGATGTGGAGGATACGGAGGCTAAGCTTGCTGAAGTACGGTTAGGGAGACTGTTAGAGCTAGGAAGGAGAAGAGGGAGTAGTAGTTTTCAACGTTCCCGGAGTTGAAGCCCTGGGCACCCCAATTGGCTGCAAGGAAGAGAAATGTTTGGGTTCAACTAAGAGGGTTCTTTCTCCATGTATGGAATAAGGGTTATTTAAATAGTTTATATCACTTTTAGGTGTCGTCTTAGATTTCGATGAAGAAACGATAGAGAGGAAGAGAGTTATATGAGTTGTCAATGGTTTGAGGAACATATTGTATTGTTTTCACTCGAGACGTAATTTAGTTTTATCCTAAATCATGCAACTCCATAGGTGTTTTGTAGTAAGAAATAATGTAAATAGACAAATCAAGACATCACATAAAGGATCAATGATAAGCAATTGAAGACCAATGGTTCTTAGTAAGTTTTTTAAGATAATACAAAGTGAAGAAAATTCATTTCAACTTCGTAGGAGTTTCCAGACGAAAGAACGATCGAAAACAGGGCGAAAACGCAAGAATTCACACAGGAGGGGCTGGCACAATCGCCCCTGCGCCTGCATCTAGCTATAGGCTCCCAACACCCAGAAGTGGCCAGAAACAAAACTTTTCTTGTTTTCCACGCTGGATCAGTGCAAAACACCTAGTTTTCTTCTCTTAAACCCTAAGTAATCACATGTTATAAATAGAGACCATTACACACATTATTATTAACTTAGAAAGCTAGCAGTTCAAGGCAATGCTCAAGCATCACAGGTTCAAAGTAGGATTTCCTCCTCCTCTTGTTATCTCTACGGTATCTTTTTCTATTGTTTTGTTATGACGTATATTGCCATGAGCAACTAAACCTCTTTGATTAGGGTTCTAAGATGAACCCCTTCTTATTTGTTTGATTTAATTAATAAAGTTTTCATTCAGTTATTCTTTTCTTGTGTCTGATTTAAATTAGTTCTTGTCTATTCTTAATGCTTTTTCAAAAGAGATCTCCGAGTTGGAATCTTGAAAATTGATCCATAGATTAAAATTAGAACTGACAACCTGATATTCTTTATCCATTTATGGCTGTTCTAATTACGTATTTCATAATAATATTAATGAAATTCAAGTTTGTATTCTAAAGTTTTTTACTCTCTTCTTTGGGGAACGCCGAAGTATAACTAGGTAAACTAGGTTAACTCAAAAAATATGTTGTCGTAAGATGTTTTAATCGAGTTTTTAAATATTAGTTTAAGTATATCATGAGTAGACACTACATAACCGATTGATTTCTAAATTAATTTCCAACAAAGACGAAAGAGGGATTCAAGGATTCCCTAATCACCGTTATTTATCTGAATCACAAATTTAATCTTGCATTGGTCACGACAATTAAACCCTTCAATTCTATTCACATTTTTTATTTCATTTTTTAAATAAGTTTTACTAATTACTAAGTTGACGACAATCCCTGTGGAGAATGATAAATTTACTACTTTATTACTTGTTAGAAATTTGGTGTACTTGCAACTTTCGTCCAACAAGAGTTAAAAAACGGGTGTAGAAAAATCACAATCAGAATTTTAATAAGCATGTGTTTTCTGATCTTTCTGAATCAACAGAGACTGAAAGCTCATTTTCCAATTCTCAAGAGGAGGGGAGTCATTTTCTTGTTGGAAGCCGGTGAAAACATAACAGGAATCGGGTGATGGGATTGGGAGTGCCAAGATACACTCAATTGGCAAAGGTGGTAAAAGGGGGGAGTAAAATGAGGGGTCATATCGTTGTGCCTATTCTGAAGGATTGAAATAGCCTAGATTATGAGGGACAAAACAATGTTGTAGTGCTAGAAACTCTAGTGAAATCAAATAGTTTAAATCTTGAAGTTTTTTTTTCTTCTCGATTTTCCAATTATGTCGACATCGGGAATGTGCCTTATTGTTGATGGTACATGGGAGATGGAATCAAGACGGAATAGTAGGGATGGATAAGATAGAAATGAATTATATTATAAAAGAATTATCACACTACAAAGAACTATGGGCATTTCATTCACAATTCCAGAGGGGCCCATAGCCGATAAATTAGAGGAATTACAAGATGTTGAGGTATTGCAAGAGGATAGTAGGAAGAGGATAGAGGGTTATTTATTCATTATAGTGTCCTCCTTTAATGTGCATAAATTAGGGGTCGTGTGAATAAAAAGAAGGTTAAGGAGTTGATTCTCGATAATAGTGTGAAGTTTATGTCAATTCAAGAAACTAAATTTGAAGTAGTAACAAATAGCTTGTGTTACAATATTTGGGGGAATGACGATTTCTCGTGGATGTATCTTCTGTCTGAAGGAAATAGTGGGGGAATTCTATCCTTATGGTGAAAATAGAATTCTAATATCCTTTTTTATTATTTGGAGACGGTTTTGTGGGGGTTTGTTTGGAACATGGAGTTTTGAAAAAGATAACTTTTGTAGTTAATATTTATTCCATGTGTGACTTATTGGCAAAGAGGAGGTTGTGGGATACGTTAGTGGAGGTGCAGGGTGGTTTGGGGGATGGTGTGTGGTGCTTTCTTGGAAATTTTAATACATTTTGAAAATAATTAGAGGTGGTGGATGCTAACATTTTGGTGAGGAAGTTTACTTGGTATCACACAAATGGAAGGGCCATGAGTCGAACATAAAGAATGCTTATTTAGGAGGAATGTGTCTTACAATGGGGGAATGTTAAGCTTTGGATTCTACCAAGAGACGTGTCATATTATCATTCGTTAGTCCTATGGGTTTGTGAGGTTGATTAGGGCCCACAATCATTTCATTTTAATAACTTTTGGCTTGAAAATCGAAAGTTCAAAAAGGTGGTCGAAGAAGCTTGGATGAGTCGAAGATCTAATGGCAGGATGAGAGTGGTTTTGAAGTCAAAGCTTAAGGTTTTAAAATTGGAAACGAAAGATTTGAGTAAGAGAGGATACGGGACTATGAAGGTGAAGATAAAAAAGTAATTGGAAGACATAGCAGAGTTGGATGTAAAGGGGCAGAAGAGGAATTAAATACCAAAGAGGTTGAAGTAAGAAAGTCAAAGCTTGTAGAATTTGTGGAGACTTTTGAAGATCAAGGATGCCAACATGGTTTACAGGCGGGGGAAACTTGGCTCAAACAAGTTGATGAAAATTCAAAATACTTTCATAGTTGTGTTCAAGCTAGAGCTCATCAGAATTCAATAAAGAAGTTAAAAGTGGTCGAGGTTTGGGCTGAAAATCCCAGTGATTTGAGGTGGATCGTGGTGGAGTACTATCAAAGATGTGAAGGAAAGTGATGGGAATAAGAGCACAAGTTCGGGTTATTTTAATTTTGCTTTTTTCAAGGAGTTTTGATATTTATTTAAGAACGAGGTACACATTTTGATTGATTAATTTGATGGTAATGTGAGGCTTCCAAAGTGTTTTTTGCCTTACTTTGTGGCCTTGGCCACAAAGGTAAAGTCTCCCTTCGCTTTGAAAGAGTTTTGGCATATATCTATTTTTTGGAGTTTGTATAAGCTTTTTTCCAAAGTTTTGGTGGCAAGGTTTTCAAGAGTTATGAATGATATTAAATCCAAATCGGCTTTTTTTAAAGGTTGTAATTTAGTGGATGGGGTCAAAAGTATTAATGAGGTGGTGGAAAAATTGGCCACTTGGGAACTGTTTTTGGATCAATTAATGAGGAAGTTAAATTCACGGGGGAACAAATATGTGAGTTTAGGTGCCTATTTTCTACCTGTTTAGGTGGGCGGTAAAGATTGAACATCAATATCTTTGAGGTGGTGTGGGGGAGGCTGGAAAATTTGTTGGGTTAGTTGGAGGAAAGTGTGTCAACCAAAAGATTGAAAAGGGTTTGGGAGTTAAAAACTCAAGGGTGGTTAATTTAAACCTTTTAGTATAATGGAGATGGAGGTTAATCCAATATGGTAAGCCGTTGTGGAAAGAATTCCTCCAAGTTCAACATGGGGAGAGTATTGGTAACTTGGTGGTAGAGGGTGGAAGGAAGGATATAATGCCTTTAGAAGAGGTGGTGGGATCAAATTGGTGTAACGATAATATTATAAGGAAAGTAGCGAACGACTTCCAAACTAATTTGGGCGGGAGAAATGCCACTTTTCACCGGGTTTTCTATACTTTTCTTAATTTAAAATCAAAAGGACGTTAAGGTGGGAGAAATTTTGGAGAATTGCGAAAGAGGAGGAACGTGGCGGTTAATTTGTTGGAGAACTCCATCTGTGTGGGAATGTGAATAAATTAATAATCTTCTTGCTACCATTTATGGTTTTAGAGGCGTGGAGGTGGAGGATAAATGGTTATGGAGTCCGGAGGAGGATTGTGAGTTCTCGGTTAGCTCGATTTACAAGGTTTTAGAGGATATGTTGCTTCTCGATGGATGTTTGAATGGTATGGAAACAAGTGTTTGAGTTCATTTGGAGGAGCCCGACTCCCTCAAAAGTTGTAGCTTTCTCTCGGATTATTCTACTAGAACTTATTCCTACTTCAACTCACCTCTTTTTACTTTGTAACCTGGTGGTGAAGGTTTGACAAAAGGTGGTGAGATGGATGGATTTCACTTGTTGTTCGGATAAGACTAAGGAGCAGATATTACACAAATGGGTGTGGTTAATTTGGCATGTTTTCGTTTAGGTTATTTGGAGGTCAAGAAATGATAGGATTTACAACAATCAGGTTAAGAAGGTTGAAGGAATGGTGGATGAAATAAAGTGTTATCTATATGATGGAGCTTGATTTGAATGAAAATTATGTCGTATCTATTCTATGAATGGATTTGGAACCCAAGACAATGTGCTTAAATAGATGAATGTGGTTTTTTGTTGTGTGTTGATGGTGTTGCGTTTCTGTTTCCTATTTGTCTGCCGGAGCTGAAATCATGAATGGGGGAAATATTGATTTTTGGTGATTAAATGTAGAGCTGTCAAAGTAGCCCCAAAATCAAAAGCCCCATAATTTTAGGCCCCATATTGAATATGTTTATTTTAAGCCCAACCCACTTTCTAGTATGTTTTTTATTGGCCCCAATTGAGAGGGCTTATGGGCCAAGTTTTACCTTTCATTTCACACTGATAATAAAAACACTTCATTTCACACAGTCATTCTCCTGAAGCACACACTTTCACGGCGACTCTTTTCCAGTGAATCACTGGCGGCGCCGGTGACTCCAGTTCAGGCGAGGTTCATACGGCGACCATTCTCCTGCTTTAGGTACTTCTTCTTCTTCCTTTTCTTCTTCTTCTTCCTTTTTCTTCCCTCAATTTTTCTATTTTTTAATTGAATCCTTCGTTTTTCAAAATGTTTTTCGTTTATGCTATTTCATGCTTGTTATGTTTTGTTTAATCGACTTCTGCACTTTAGTTTTTCATGCGGTTTAGGGATTTGGTGGAAGTTTCAGTATGTTTGGATTTTTTTTGTGTGAATTTGAGTGCGATTCACGGTGGTTTTGGTTCATTTTTGCTTTGATTGTGGTTTTTCAATTTTTAAATTCGTTTTGCTTATGATTCTAATTTTATCTTATGTTTATGGATCTGATTATATTATAGTTTATGATTATAGCTTATAGCTTATGGTTATGTTTATGCTCATGCGTATGATTATAACATATAGTTCATGATTGTAGCTTATAGCTTCTGCTTATGATTGTGCTTTTGCAAAAGTTTTACTTATGCTTACATCTTATGATTATTTGTTTATAGGTGTTGTTTATAAGTGCTGCTTATAGCTTTTGATTCTGCTTCTTACAAGATCAAATACGTATGTCAACACTGTGGAACATTTTTGGAAAAATTGGCAAGGATAAAGATGGTACCGAAAGAGCTACATGCAATTATTGTTTTACTGATTTTGCGATTGGAATAAACCCAAGGTCAGGTCACAGTTATGGAACATCACATCTAATGCGTCATGTTTTTCTTTGCAAAGCTTTTCGATTGAACCTTTTTAGTCTAGAAGAACAAACTAGCATTACCCCAATCAACCAAAAATCCCATCGTGGTTTGCTTACGGATGCTATTATTTCTCACGATCTACCTTTTAGTTTTGTTGAATATGAGAAAATCCGAGCTTGGGTGAAATATTTGAACCCTTGTGCTGAAATGGTCTCTAGGAATACCATTGTCTCGGATATTGAAAAAATATATGACAAAGAGAGGACCAAACTTAAAGACATCATGGCTAAGATTCCAAATCGAATTTGTTTAACTTTTGATTGTTGGACAACAACTACTAGTGAGGGTTATATTTGTTTAACCGCTCATTTTGTTGACGAGAATTGGAAATTAACTAGTCGAGTTCTTAACCTTTGTCGAATGAAGCCTCCCCACTCTAGTATTGCATTGGAAGCTGCTGTTTTTGATTGCTTAAAGCACTGGGGAATAGATAAAAAGATCTTTTCGATTACCTTGGATAATGCATCTGCCAATGACAATATGCAGGAGCATTTGAAGAAACATCTACGTGTGCAGGGCAATTTAATGTGTGGTGGCGAATATTTTCATATTCGTTGTTGTGCACACATACTGAACTTAATTGTCCAAGAAGGTTTAAAAGGGGAAAGTGAAGCACTGCATAAAATTAGAGATAGTGTAAAGTACATCAAAGGATCTGATGGAAAGATGATTAAGTTTGAGGATTGTGTCAATGATGCGGGAGTAAGCGTAAGCGGTGGTTTAAGATACGACGTGTCGACTAGGTGGAATAACACTTATATTATGCTTGAAAGTGCCTTACAATATAGAAAAGCTTTTGAGTATTTTCAGGTGGCTGATCGGAATTATAAACATTGTCCATCAGATGAGGAATGGGAAAGGGCAGAGAGAATTTGTGAGTTCTTAGAACCATTTTATGATATCACAAATTTGATCTCGGGTTCATCTTATCCGACTGCAAATTTGTATTTCATGCAAGAATGGAAAGTTCAATGTATTTTGGAAAGAAACAAAAACTATGTCGATGAAGTGATAAAGAAAATGACACTGGATATGATGGTGAAATTTGAAAAATATTGGACAGATCATAGTGCAGTGCTGTCTTTTGGAGCTATTCTAGACCCACGGTTGAAGGATAAGTTTTTAAAGTAGTGCTACGCAAGACTTGATGCTTCAACATGTGACGAGAAACTCAAGAATGTGTTGGATAAATTTAGAGGCCTTTATGAAGAATATGTGAGCTATTATTGTAACCAAAGCACTTCCCTTTCTCAATCACAATGTGAGACCAGCTCATTGTCTAAATTGTCCAGAGAGGGGAACAAGACCAAGAAATCGAAGATTGCAATTGTAAGTTTTATAGCATTTGATCATATTCATAAATCTTTCTCTTCCTGCATCTATGGACTGTGAGTGTGTTGTCTGAATGCATCTATTTTATAAACTTGACATGTTTGCCAATGTTTTGCTGGATTTATCTATGTTTGCCAATGTTTACTGTGTTTGCCAATGTTTTGCTGGATTTATCTGTCCGAAACTGAATGCACTAAGTTCAGAAATGGAATGAGTTTGCATGAATGAATCAGATTTATGACTCTGACCATATTTTTTAAATCCCTTGAATTAAATTGTTCACAAGTTAGTTTATGTATATTGAGGATTTCTTAGCACTAATTATGCATCATTTACACTTTTTTGAATCCCAAGCAACTTGAACTATCTTGTTAATATGTATAAATCTATTTTCTCCATTGGATCAATAAGTCTCACAATTGAATCAAGTGAGATATGATGAAACTTATTGATCTAATGCTACAAAAACAAGTTTGTGCTTGTTGCAACAATATATAATGCTACAAAAACAAATTTGTGCTTGATGCTGAGAGGTCTCATGAACTTTATGAATCACATGATCATGTTTTATATTTCAGCTGCATTGTTTTGATGGGTGTTTTTAAGAATAGTACAGATTTTATTGTTTGTCTTAAAATGGAAATTTGTCATGAAATGATCATTTGTTTAGCAAGAGATGAATGTTGTACAATTTGGCAGTGGAATGGTTTAGCAGATCTATTTGTGGTTAATTTAATTGTTTGCTACAAACCTGCTGCTATTCTGAGAACATTAAGTGCATGTTTTGGATGGATTGTCAACAAGTTTGTCAGTGTTGTCTGGTTTTTTTCCCACTCTAGGAGTGCATCCATTTCATCACCAATTGTATCTCTTAGTTTTCTACAACTATTTACACATTTTTTTGGCCATGTTTATTATGCTTAGTATTTACTCACTTCTAATGCATTTTGTATTTGATACATTAGGAATTGCAAGATTTTAAAACATGGAGCTCGAGTAGTGGATCTCTTCCTGGCAAGAGTGAATTAGATGTATATTTTGAGGAAGAATCTATGCAGCTTGAAGAAGAAAACTCTGAGGATTTTGAGGTGCTTCTTTCTTGGAAGCTTAATGCAAAAAAGTATCCAACACTCTCGATAATGGCGCGTGACATTCATAGCATTCCAATCACCACCGTGGCTTCAGAATCTTCTTTTAGTATCGGAGGACGCATTCTCACTAAATATAGAAGTTCTACACTTCCAGAACATGTCCAGATGTTGATTTCTGCGGCTTTGGCTTCGGCTTTTCAACTGTTTTGGGGGGTTTTTCTGGTATGTGTCTATTTTCGTCCTCTTAATCGCTTGTGGTTTTCCTCGTATGTTTTTTATGAGAAAACCACAAGAAAAGATGTGTTAATGAAATAAAAGGAATCTGACTGTGTTTTTCCTCAACGACAATGATTAATGGAAGCACATATAGAACAATATTTCTAGAATATGCTTGTTGAAGATTTGCATGAGCAAACAAACCCATTTATTCTTGTTTTTTTTTTTCTTTGTTTACAAATCATAATAAATGGGTTTCAACTTGATAGAAATAAATCACGGATTCTCGATCTGGAATTGAAGAGAAAAAATAAGGGTCTATAATTTAGAAGATCAAACTAGGTTTGGACCTGTTATTTGGATTTGATAAAAAAAAATAAAAATATGTGGTGCTGCTTATCGCGAGTTGAAGAAACAAGGGGTAAAGATGAACAGGCAATGAAGATTGAAGGGATTTAGAGTGAATAGTGTGCACGTTAAAACTGTAATGACTAATTTAATGTCAGATGTTGATGTGAATCAGATGGTTATTATTTATTTTTCTCATCTCTCGTAATAAACATTGCTCACACTTTATATGCTTTATATATGTATATACAAATATTAGTTATAGTAGTTAGTTATACTTTTTTTCTGACAATTATTTTCTTGTATTTTTAAGGCTAGAAATTTAGTAAGCACATTGCATCTTGTTAGATACAAATATTAGTCATACTAGTTAGTTATACTATTTTTTTTTTAAGCTAGTTAGTTAGACTAGTTAATACTCTCTCCGTTTCAAAATACATTTTGGAGAAATTACAGTAACCAAGGAGAAGTTAGTTTGACACAAAAGTTTCTATCATACACACGGTTCATCTAGTAAATCACATTTTTTTGTTATCAAATACTGGCCTACAAAAAAAAATTTAACTTGTCTGATCATGCTTCGGTTATCAAATTTTTTTAAAACTCAATTGAAAAACTTTTTCATTTTGCAAATCTTCAACTTTCACAGACTTTTCTTTGTTTTCCATTTTATTTTTGTAGTTTTAATTATATAAATTTGCCATTTTTATAAGCAAATTAGAGAGTCCAATTAATTATAGTTAGTTACGATGGATTAGAGTCCAGTAGTCATGGGAAAATAATTTCTTGGGAGAGTGCATGAGTAAATCCACTTAAAATTGGGTCAACATTTATTAGTGGAAAATAATTATTGTGGAGAAAATC
>Ga0228711_1000160_pt1 | contig 63948 bp, 28 predicted proteins | sample MedpolnodulmetaG_2_FD_177996 | JGI IMG/M metagenome (GOLD analysis project Ga0228711, IMG submission 177996) | Root nodule microbial communities from Medicago polymorpha collected in Santa Monica, California, United States - brown nodules | ecosystem: Host-associated > Plants > Roots > Nodule...
ACACCAAACAATCTCATAAAAAAAAAACCCATCAATCCTAGTCAAAACAGGACCAGAAAAGAACAGAAAAACTAACAAAGAAAAACACCAAGAGTCACGCCAAACCCACCACTGCTAACCAACAAAAACACCTCCACTGGCACGGCAAAAACCTGGAAAGAGCTAAAAGAATTCCTCCAAAAAACAGCAGCCATATACAACATGTAAGACTATTTACTAATATTTTTTATTTTACCATATTACCCATGTAAAATAAGTCAATATAAATTAAATACACGTGTTAGCATAATTTTGCATCACAACCCCGATCACCTTTCTTTCTCTTTTGTTTAGTTTTTTTGGTTCTTCATACTTCTTTACAGCTAAATGACACTCAAATACAGTTTTGTTTCTCATAAATCCCTTTCAAAAAATATATTAGAATATCATGGTTTAAATTGTTTGTCAGTAATTTGTGAAAAAAATGAACTAAGATAAACTCTCGAGTTTGAGTATGCTCCATTTAGCCAAGTCTCAATTTAGTCTATTTAGGGTTTAGATGTAAGACATGTGAAAAAAAAAACAATCTAGGGCTGAGATTTAAATTAATAAAAAATATTTGATTAATTAAAATAAATAACAAAAATGCATTTCTCTTTCCTGAATCCTTTTCATCTTTCACTTTTACTGTAGTCTCATACCTTTCTTCTAGATGCCGCCCACCGCCGCCCCTTGCTGTCAGAATTGATTTCAAGCTGATTATATTATAAAAAACAATTGATTTATGAACTACTTATTAAACAACATTCCTTAGCACACTTATGAATTGGCATAAGATGATTTTTCTCATCTACGTGTTATTTGGTGTTGTTGATATTTGTTGTGACTGTTCAAGATTGAATTTTGTTGGCACAAGATCAAAGTGAATAATAGTTGCAGAGATGACGAAAAGATCGTAACATCTATAACAAAGGAAGACAAAATGGGATGAGACGGCACCGACGATAGATTGGTTTGTGACGGAGACGGCGACAAGAGGAAGAGCGAAGATTGATGATGTAGTGATTGACGGAGAAGGTGGCGATGACGGTGGCTTACAGCGGTGAAAGGAGAGGGATATGAAATTGTTGTGTAGAACGGAAGAAAGGAGAAGACCAAACGTGATTCAGGGAAAATAAATTGAATTCTTTAATCTTTTTATCAAACAAAATACTTTTTTATTAATTTAAATCTCAACCATTGATTGTTTTTTGCCACATGTCTTACATCTAAACCCTAAACGGACTAAATGGAGGCTTGTCTAAATGGAGCATACCTGAACTCGTATCAATTGGCATTAAAGTTTGTTTATTTCTATTTGGAAGGTTGGCTTTGGCTTACTCAAAGACAATGAAATTGAAAATTCATTGTTCAGTAACGTAGACTTTTGTTTTGTAACCTATTTTTATTTTTATGCCTTTAGTGAGAAAAATAAGGAAGATTAAGACACCTCTTAATAGTCATTATTCTCACAATCTTTTCTTTAATTTTGGCTGTTTAATTTTGGCTGAACGGTAATATTAAGATTGCTTTTATATATATACTGATTGGAGCACATTAGGAGTACTATCTTTTTTAGAAAGAAAAATTCACGGACAAAGAAACAAAAACTCTTCCTTCACTCTTTTATAAAATTATTCTTGGTTATACTTCCTATTACATAATATTCCTTGCTAGTTCTGAATCCTCAACTTGTCGGGAAAGGTCTGTTAAATCTTGGGGGATTAGCGTTCTATACGCGAAAAATTCTTGAGAACAGTGTGATCATCACATCTTAGATCATCTCTCTATTTTTGTTTTGCAGGTATTCGTAGCATTTTCTACAACAGGGATTCACGTCATTTAGCAGGGACTTTTATTAGTCAAGCATGTGAATTAGCACATGTTTGGGAACACATTACTTCGCCGCCAACGTGCGTTCGAAGCCATTTAACCGTGAGAATTAAGAATCTACTAATTGGAGTATTAGGCTAGATGCACATTTAATGTTGTTTTACCGCTAACATAAACATATATTTACAATGATGTGGTATGTTTCAAAGTCTCTCTTCATTGTGTAGATATCCTTCGTAATCGAACTTCAAGGTTACACAAATTTGCTACATTGATCCAAGACATTGAAGATTTAATTTATCACACGTTTGTATTTTTCACACTCTTCGAGAAGAAAATCACTGTGTTGATTTTTTAGCTAAGTTAGATGCTTTCTCCAACGTAATTCTCAAGGTCCATCGCACCTTTCCATCCGACTCCTCAAACCTCCTCATTATGGACTCTATGAGAACTTGGTCCGTGGAGGGTAGTAAATTTATGTTTCTTTCTCTTTTCCTTTTTGTTTTTTCTTTCTGCTCCTTTAACTTTGTAGCAAAAAAAATTAGTCGACGATCTAAACAACATTTTTTTTCACCGCCGTCTAGATGGTTTTTTTTTTCTTTCAACAATCACTTTATCATTATCATATTAATTTAGGGGAACTTTTATCATAAGCATCTCCAACATAAAACTACTCATTCTTTACTCAATAAATCACTCAACTTTTAATCAAATTAAAGCTGACTTTACAAATTTGAGTCGACATCAAATTTCACATATTTCGTGTAAAAAGAATCACATAGCATAGCAAAAAGCAATGGCTTAAACTAGTTGGTTGTACTTCACTTTGTTTGTTGTATATGGTCAATTTGTCACGATGCGGCACATCTAAGCGATCGTTGTATTATAATGCCGCGTAATCTTTAACGAATATCCACACAGTTGACAATGTTTGCCGTACCCATTTGTATCATCCCTTTCCACTAAACAAACCATTTCAAATATTCAAACATTTGTTTACATTAAGACTTTTTTGTTGGGATTATTATAATAAGCCTTGCTTTGCTGAAGAAATAGCAAATAGCCAGAAAAATATATTTTTGCATAAACTTTTTTTAAGGGTTTATTGTATTGTATACACATAAACACTACGTTTTATTGGATGATAACTCAAGTGGTGTCTTAAAAAATAATCCAAGCTCATAAAATAACATTATAAGCTCATCTAGTATCTAGTATTACCAAAAAAATTCAACTAGAAAAAGAGGGAAAAAAATTAAGGTGATTTGACTTTAAGTTAGAGATAGTAAAAAAGCTTATTTTTAAGACGATTTTGACATTCAATAAAGCGATTATGACATTAAATAATTTAGAGTTTAATTTTTAAGGATTTTATTACAAATCAAAATCTATTTTATGTTTAAATTTTAATATCATGAAAGCCCCTAATCAAAATCCATTTCTTTAGTAATGAATGATCTTTATTATCTTCATATATAACAGTAACATCACATCTAGAAGTCCTAACTCAACTGATAAATGCCGAAATTGCAAGGCCGAACGTTGTGACACAGGTTCGAACCCAAAATCTCACATTTATGTGTGAGTTTAATTGAATTGGATTACCACTTCATCTGAGACAAAAAAAAAAAAAAACACCACAAACATAATCATAATCTTTCAATCAACAATAAAGCACATGAATACATAATCAAACAATAAGGTTGAGACATGTCTACCTCGACCAGATTCCCGGCTGTAAAAACAGCACACAATTTCACGCTGTCGCGAATCTCGACCATTCGGGTAGTACTTGGGTGCCTTTGGCTTCGGTGCCTTTCGATGCCTTTGCCTCTATCTCTCTCCTAACCAATAATTCTCTCTCATCAAAATAATTTATTTTAATCATTCTATCATGACTCTCTTTCCTCTAAAATACACTAAAGTCACCCAAGTCACCCAACACAAAGTCACTGAAGTCCACCCGAGATTGTACGGCTAAGATTGTACCTGCCATTAAATAACGTTATTTGTTTCATTAATCAAATCAATAAACAAAAACCACTTTGTATCCAACAACAACTTGTGCTCGTTGACCCTCTCTCTTTCCTCTTCGGATATTTCTATATAACATTGCATTTTACAGAAGAAATTCAAATCAACGATTTTCATAAAAAAAAGGCTTGATTTTCAGTGACCCAATTGGAAAAAGAACCTAACTTTGAATCCATATTTCAGATTTCTGAGAATCTGGATGGAGAATGATGCTGGGTCACCTCAGGGTCCGGTTACTTGCGGGTCATGGATTCGGAGACCCGAAAATCTCAACCTAGTTGTTCTTGGAAGGTCCAAGCGTGGAAATTCTTGTCCTGCTTTGCTTCAGATTTTCTCCTTTGACCCTATAACCGTTTCTTTGTCTACTTCCCCTTTGGTATTCCTCTTCAATTCTCAAACTATATGTATATGTATGTGTGTAGAGAGTGAACTATTTGAAATATTAATCTGTTTTATGCATACCCTTTTTATTTTAAGTTTAAAAATTGTTGTTTTTTAATGTGTTGAATTTGTGTATGTATGTTGTATATAGACTATGGTCATGTTTGGATAAACAACTTAACTAAACCCTTACAGCATAAATGCTTATCGTATAAGTACTTATAGTCTTATACATAAGATATTTCTATAACAAAAGATAAAATAAAGTCAAATTGTTTTTTTATAAGTTGTTTTCATAAGCTGTTATGGAGAGCTTCTAGAAATAAGTTGTAAACAGTTTATGTCATAAGCTAGTAATCTAAGAAATGTTTATGCATGTATATAAGCTATTCTGGAGAGCTTGTAGAAATAAGTTGAAAACAGTTTATGAACTTGTCATAAGCCCTCCCAATAATCTCAGGAATGTTTATACCTGTATGTAACCTGAAACAAGTCAATCCAAACAAGTCCTATGTAGAGGCATATGAAAAAATAAATTATTTTGTGCATGAGTAGTGCTAGCAACACTCTCTCTAACACTTACTCTCTAATTGGATTAAATCAATGTGGGTGTACCTTTTGAAAATGGAACCCAGATAAAGTAGTGGGACATACATTAATTTCACCCAATAAGAGAGTGAGTGTTTGAAAGAGTATTAAAAAGAGAGTGTTGCTAACATTCCTCTTTTGTGCATTCCCTTTTGGTATTAGCTGAGAAATTGTTTTTTCCTGAACAAGATTGTTGGTGGAAGTAGTTATTATGCAACAATTCTGCTTTTGAAGAGTGGTTTTAATCTGAGTTTTTGGATCATGGAATTGGCAGTGCGGTTTTCTTTGATTCTCATGAGACTGTTGTTTGATTAATCTTTCAGACCAATTTTGTGTTAGAAGCCGAGGAAGGTGATCCTGTTGCTATTGCTGTGCACCCTAGCGGTGATGATTTCATGTGCTCTTTGAGCAATGGTAGCTGCAAGTAAGCTTCTTTTCTAATAGCTATGGGAGTGAAACCTTGCTCTCTTTTATGAATAATTATATAAATTGAAAACTAGTTTTGTAATTTTTTTCAACATTACATTTCTCAAAATAAAAGCTAGTACATACTGCCACTTTAAGTAACGGCGGGATCAGAAGACCAACATTTTCTGTTCCTTTAACTTTTTAAAGGACAATATAAAACCACATGCTCAGTTGTACCAATTTTTTTTGTTCTTATTTCCTTGAGCTAGGAGAGTGTATGACATAAGCTCTGTTTGGTAAAATGTAACAAATGATTGATAAGCTAGCGGATAGTGGATAAGCTAACAAATAAACTAGCAAATTGAATTTGAATTGTTTGGTAAAATTAGCGGTTGAACTAACCGACGAATATAAAATGACATAAAAATTAATTTTTAATTTATATTTATATTTTTTCAATAATGATAATGAGGGTAAAAATTACAAAAAATACGACACGCTGCAAGCTTAAACACTACTTGACGTAGCATCTCAAAAAACACAACAAGTTTTTGAGAGAAGACTGTCACTAACAGTTCTACTTTGATCGTTCAAGCTTATAAGTTATAAGCTATCGGTTTGGCATTATCAAACAGAGCTGTACTTGTTTCTTAAGAGTAGCTATCAGATATTTTGCCTCGAGATATATTGTTTAGATTGAAGTATTTCTTCATGTCTTGCAGATTGTTTGAGCTGTATGGTCTTGAAGCAAACATGAAACTGTTGGCCAAGGAACTGACCCCTCTGCAGGGTATTGGTACCCAGACATGTATTACTTTTAGTGTTGATGGATCTAAATTTGCTGCTGGTGGGTCGGTAAGCATCACTTTGGATTCGAACAAATTGTTTTTATGTTGTGTGTGGCACTTTGATTTTTTGTCCTCTTTAGAATTGTGTCCTGTATGTTTTACTTCTTTCTTTAACACGTGTAGGATGGACATCTCAGAATTATGGAGTGGCCTAGCATGCACATAATTTTGGATGAACCAAGAGCACACAAATCTGTCCGGGATATGGATTTTAGGTACAAAGTTACTAAGCAACTCTATCTAGATCCTTCTAAAAGATGCATTCATCTAAGCATCCAGTAGAATTCTAATAAATACTTGATAAAATTTGCAACTAGAATTGTCTTGCTGTGCCTGCAATAATTAGACTATGGAGATAAAATGTTTTAGACAATAAGAGTGTGCTTATATTATGAGCATCTTAATCCTGTGAAACTTTGATGACATTGATACTGACCGTATTGTCTTTCGTTTTGTCATACTTCAGTCTAGACTCAGAATTTCTAGCTTCAACTTCTACTGATGGTTCAGCGAGAATCTGGAAGGTTGAAGACGGTGTTCCTGTGACCACTCTGTCTCGCAACTCGGTATAGTCTTTTTTATTTAAGGACCTTCGGAAGGATCTGAAGAATTTTTTTTTACAAGAATCTGTGACTTTACTCATACCCCTTTATCCAAAATTTCCTTTTTGTCTCTTTAGGATGAAAAAATTGAATTATGTCGATTTTCCAAGGATGGAACCAAACCATTTCTATTTGGCGCCGTTCAAAAAGGTATGAGTATCTTTTTTTGAGTATATTCTATAGTATTAGTATTGTATTTGTATATCTGTCAACTTTCTTTTGATCAAGTATGACCTTAATCATTGGTACCTCTAATTTTGATTAGGGGATAAGTCTCTTACAGCGGTTTGGGACATGAGTTCATGGAACAAAATAGGGCACAAGAGGCTGCTTAGAAAGTCTGCTTCAGTAATGGCCGTTAGCCATGACGGGAAATACCTTTCTCTGTAAGAACCTATATTTACCTTGTACATATCAATTGTTTTGTTGAGCATATTTAAGTCATTTGGATAGCAAGGTGGATTTTGATTGTATTGCAAAAACTGTGAAGGGTGAATAAAACAATGTTTTTAAACTAATCATGATTAAGTCATCTAGGTCCTAGAGATTACCAAATCATTTTCTTTTGCTCAATTGCTCAGTTCTTTATCTTTTCCTAAACACTTATTATTCTACCTTACGATGCTCATTTCTAATTTATGTCTTATACAATCAAATTGAAACTTCTAGAATTCCTTTCCTTACGATTACAGTTTTGGAATTGTTTATAAGGACGAGGTTTTAATAAAATGTAATGTATTTTATGTGAGTTTTTTAAAAAAGGTCTTTTCACGAAAGTTATAGCTATTTTAGGTTTTCATGAAATATTTGAGAAGGGCTTTTTTGAAGTTCTATGCTGTTTTGTCCCATGCCATGTTTGTCATATCTCAGAACTAAGGCTTCTCTTTTGGGCTGTTCAATTTGATATGGATTTGAACAAATACTTTTGGAAATTGAGTTTACAATAATAAGACTTAAGTCAAGCGCAACTTTTCTGCTTAAAATATCATATTTAATTTAATGGGTGAAAAACACTTGAGTTGATTGCAGAAAAACTAACTTGTTATAAAAAAGTTTGTTTTTAAAATTTGTCGGTCAATTTGAACGTAAATCCTTTCAGAATCGTTATAGACTTATAGTCAACATAGGTTTTGGAAATATTAGTGAAGTCTACCGTGCATCACAGATAAAATTAGTCCAATTATTTTAAAAGGTAAACTTGTGTGATATGATGAGCACCTTGCCTGTATAATCTTGAGCTCATCAGATTTCTGTAATTTTAGGGCAAGTAAAGATGGAGACATATGTGTAGTTGAAGTAAAGAAGATGCAGATACACCATTATAGCAAGAGACTACACCTCGGTACAACTATCACAACATTGGATTTCTGTCCCAGTGAAAGGTAAATATCTACACTGGTACCTTTTTTATTAATATCAATCATCATGAACACACATTTGGGGTTAAGCTATTCGTTTCAATTTTAAAACATGCATTGGCCTAAAATTTCAATCTATTGGCCTAATAAACCAGTTCTCTTGGTCTTGGCTTTTCACCTGAGCTTTTATTATTTTATGCAGGGTTGTACTTACAACCTCAGTAGAATGGGGAGCATTGGTCACTAAACTGAATGTACCCAAAGATTGGAAAGGTTATCTCTCTTCCATATGCTCGCACGCATGCATACAAACACATTCATAATCGTCCTTTCTGAGACCATAGAATATAACAGAAATAATACTTTGACTAAAATTTTTACAAAAATCAACATCAATTCGGATGGATGGTTAATGTCGTTCAAATATGTGATTAATTACGCTGAATGAATGGTTAATGAATATGACATGGTGTTGCAACTTATTAACTGTCCATTGAACATGATTAGACACGATTTTTTAACGTCATTGACCACGATCTTCACGTGATAAAATAAACATGATATCCATTGACCACAATTTATGTTTGAATGAACACCTGAAAAATCATGGTTAATGATGTTTAATGTTGCGGTTAATTACATTTAGCGGATGATTAATGATTGGTGGCACCTTGTTATATTCATTAACCATCCACGAAACGTAACTAACCACATTTAAATTGCGCCAACCATCCATATTGTTTTCGAAATTTGTTGTCAAATTTACGCGGTAAAATAGCACAGCTCAGAATATAATGTTCATTGAATTTGACATTTTATGTTTGTTGTGAAACCTGCAGAGTGGCAGATATACTTGGTGCTTTTAGGACTATTTTTAGTGTCAGCAGTTGCATTTTACATATTCTTCGAGAACTCTGATTCATTCTGGGGATTTCCAATGGGAAAAAACCAACCAGCTAGACCAAGGTTTAAACCAATGATGAGTGATCCTCAATCATTTGATGATCAATGGGGACCAGTAGATATGTGACCGCGTCTATGTGTTGTTGTTCGATTGGAAGTAGTATCAGTAGCTGTAAGTGGTATCAAAATTCAACTCAGGAGAGACTGTTTACACATGTAGAATTAGGCAATTGATTGCTATTACAAGAATTTTTACTTTTGTTTCCTTTTCTTTTTGCTGAAAATTTTAAACCCAAAAGGCCATTATTGTGATATGTAATTGAATTTTAAAATAGAAATAGTCAAATTGTTTCTTGAAATTTGCAAGTTGATATTGAGGCTGTTATGGAACTATGGATGGATTTACGACTCAAGACATTTGGGGCATTTTTTTTTAGCTTACAGTAACATTAAAAAATGATCCAATCTCACAATGATTCATTGTTTTAAGTAAGTTTACACAATCTTTTTTATTTCATACCAAATATGTGTATTCTCTAAAGTACCCTTCATATGAATTTGCTTCACAAGAAGAAAAAAAAATCATTGAAAAGTAAAATTTAGAAGTATTTTATTACTAAACATTAAGAAAAATCCTAACAAATTTCCGTGAGACATTTGTTAAGAAACTAAATATAGTAAAATTATAGTAAAATTATTTTAGTACTTGTGTAGTCAATATCTTAGAAGTGTAAACAATGTTTTTTTTTTCAAAATAGAATTTACTTTTTTTTTTGTTTTCATAACAAGTGCCCTAAAATACTAGTTAGTAGAGTAATAATTCAAAGATAAAGTTTTAGTTGATTAGTGTTTGCTGATGGTTAGTTAATTTTCTATTCCATACACAGCATGTATACATTTCTTTTTCATATGATTTCTTTTGAGAATTCTCTTTCGATTTCAAGCTCTTTTGTTTTTGCTATATTTGAGGGGGAAGATAAGGGTTAGAATTCTCTACCTTTTAGGTGAGAAAGGCACCTACCTTTCTATCTCTCATCTATTTGTTTCTCACGTTATTTTCCTCCATTTTCTCTCCAAATTTTTCACACTCCTTTTTATGCCTAAAGTTTTCTAAAGGCAGAGAACTCAAAGTTAGACGATCTATCTCCGAAAATATAAGGCTCCTTGCCTGCAAAATTCAAGAGCATATTAAATACCCCCATCTCATTGTTTCGAAGTACTCTATCACTTGTTTTTATCATTATCAACTATAACTAAACATCGTCAAGGATACATAAGAGTATTGATAATTTTATGGATCAAATAACAAGTGCTCAAAGAATACCGGTATATGTTAGCGTTCAAAATATGAAAGATTCGCATTGTTTTTCTTTTATAGAGTTGAATACACAAATTCAATACAATACATGTGTATTTAGAAGACTTGTTAAGGTTTGCCTAATTTTATTTTAAGTTTTTATGATAAATGCAGTTCTTTTCTTGAATCGAGATGATAGCAAAATTTATTAAGATAAACCTAATGTCAGCGACAATTTGGATCTCTGCACATGTATGTAGGAATGCTATTTTTTTCCCTTGTATTACTAGTAACTTTTTGTTGGTTAAATGGCTAAAAAAATCACTCATTAAGGAAACCCTCAGTCCCTATAACTGAAATTAAGTGTTGCTGTCATTAGCATTGATCATTTTATTGATTTGAAAATTGTGCTTCCAGAAACTGTGTGTCTGCTTCTTCATCAACAAACGCAGGTCAATATCAACTTCTCTATTCATGGTCTTTCACTTCAATCTTAGAGACTCCTGTTCTAAGCAGCAGCATCTAAGAGAATATGAAAAATGTTGCAAGCTATCTATGCATGGTTTTATTTTGTTATAGTTTATCTAATTAATTACTATCATAATAATACTAGATAGCTACTACTAGAGTATTTTTAAATAAATTAACACGATGCTTTGATCTGTGTTTGAGTTTATGATAACTAAGCTTTGGCTATTGAACTCATCTTGTGCGGCTGAAAATTGATTGAATCTCTCAATTCTAAATATTTTTAATCCGGTTCTCATGTGATTGCACACATATATTAGCAAAGAATAATTAACTGACTAGACGTAACTGGTTGACTTACTAAAAAAAATGAAAAGTTCAAGGCGTTCGATTGGTTCACAAAGGGAGAGAGATTTTAATATTGGGGAGACAATTTGTTTTGTTTGACTTGCGCAAATGCCAAAGTTGTGAAAACCTTTAAATTAGAGTAGCATATCGGTTTCCCACTTCACGCTTTCGTAGGTGTCTTGAAGCTTATTGATGTAGAAGGGAATTTATTGGTCAAACTTCTCCCCAAAAGCATACATCTAATACACTCTCCAAAATAGTTATATTCATGCGTTCAACTAGGCCATTTTGTTGTTGTGTTCCTGCTACGGTCCTATACCTATCACTATATTATTTCGTGCAAAACTCATTAAATTGCTTTGAAACAAACTTCAGGTCATTGTCAATCTTTAACACTTTAAGTTTGGTTCCATTAACTAGCAATCCTTGTTTAGCTTGTTCAAGTAAACCTATTTCACTGACATGCCCTACTCCCAAATGTCATAATTCAGTTTTACCATAAAAATCTTGAGAGTAGCCAATGATGCATGACCAATAATAGTAGAATCATATAATATTTTGGCTTAAATATGTAAAAGGTCCCTGTAAGTTCGCGCATTTTTGGTTTTCGTCCCTATAAGTTTTTTTTTTCTAAAATAAACCTTGTATCTTCATATCCTTTTGAAAATGGTCCTTGCCGTCAGCTTCTGTCAACAAAAACGCCATTGTGGCTAACGGAGCACAAGTGGCAGGTCATGAGTTGGCATATTTGATGAGATGGCATGAGAGATGATTAGCTGGGTAAAGACAGGGACTAAAATCAAAAACGTAAATTACCACAGGGATGAAATTAAAAAACGGAAACATCAAAATTTGGAATTAAAACCAAACATTCAATCTTCTTCTTCCTCTCAAATATCAATCTTCTTCTTCCTCTCATACTTTCCCCAATCCCTCCCATACCTTGCGCCTTAGAGCCAAAAACAATCTCTTTCAACAATGTCTTCTAATTCCATTACTCAATCATCATCAAATGGGTTACCTATGTGTGGTTGCAACAAAATCATGAGAATGTTCATATCCAATTCATGTGACAACCCTAAAAGGAGATATTGGAAATGCCCAACCTATATGGTGAGTTTGCTGTTGTAATACTTTGTTGTTTTTATTATTTTCGCACATGTTAATTAGTTGTATATGTTTGTTTTCATCAGGCTGCTAGTAGTTGTAAGTTGTACATATGGGATGATGAAATTGAAGGACATCCTCCATATGTTCGTCTAGTAATCACAGCTGAATCATCAACCTCATCCATGAACAAGCTTCCATGTGATTGCAATTGTGAAGTGGTGATGAAAGATTTGATTGTGATATTGAAAGATTTAGGAATCAACAAAAATGAGAAGTTGAAGAAGAAGCTACAACATTCAAGGAAGAAGACGAACTTGTTTATGGTTTTGTTGATTGTTTCTTGGGTATTTTTTCTTGGGTTTGTAATGAATTTAAATTGACTGGAGTAGTTGATACATGGTTTGTAACAACCCTGTTGAATTTGGTTATTTTGGTTGTAATGGTTTAGTTCAACAATTGTGTGTTTTGGTTGTAATGTTAAGTTGAAACATTGTATGCTACTTAAGTTTGATTAATTTAGTGAAGTTTGTTGCAATTGATTGCATAACCATTCGTAAAGTATGTAGATAATAACCTGCCAAATTGCATAAAGTTTCTAGATTGCAAAATAACTTTGTCTGCAAAATAACATTGTCATATGGCCAATTATAAAAGCCAGATTACATGAAAACATGTACTAACCAAAATGCATAACAGTTTGAAATCAAAATAACTTTGTCTTATGGCCAATTATAAAGGCCAAAATACATCAAAATGGATAAAAGGTTCATAGGAAAACAACATTCATAAGTCTATTGCACAAAAAAGTAGAACATAACATTCATCTACTCTGCAGGTTTTGCTTCGTCTCCCTTCTTGAACTTGTCAACATTGTCTTTCCCCTTCACTAGTGTTGCAAGTAGCTCTCTAGTGACCTTCTCTAGCTCCTCTGGTGGCAAGCTTCTCAGTCCAGCCATCATTTGCTCTGTCTGATTTTCTGATGGATTTCCAACTGTCTTCACCCTTTTGCCTTGAACCTTTGCAATATTCTTGTCCCAGTTCAACAGTTCATCAACCATTTGTGTCACTGCTTCATTATTTTGAGCTGGTGGCAATGCCTTCTGTCCATTAATTATCATGTCCACTTCATTGTTTTGCTGAGTTGCCTGAGATGCCTGACTGGTGTTGGATTGAGCTGGAAGAGTGATGGACCATTTGTCCTTGTAGCAGGAGGAGCATCCTCAACATCACCCCCAAACCCATCATCCAAACCCAATGCTCTTTCCTCCTCACTGCCATCAAGTCTAATACCAACAACTTCATCTTCACTACTTTCAAAACCACCATCAAAAACTTCATCATCACCAACTCCTCCATCGTCAACTCCTACTGACACATTACTAGGACCTCCTTCAACGTAAGAGCTCCACCCATTACCTGCTTCAACTCCACTAGCATCAACACTCTCTACTGATCTAACTCCAACATCAGCACTTGTGGTCCCTATAACTGAATGTTCAACATATATGTGAGCCTCACATTTGGTATTAGCTACATACTCAGCAATGTTATCAGTGTCATTGTCATCTATAATCCTTACATACTTGTCATCCTCGATAATATACAACAATAACCTATACTTAAGGTGATCATCATATCCTAAATCTTTCAATATCCCAATAGCTTCAAAGTAGCACCACTTGTCCTTATCAATCTCATTAAACCGATTCTCTTTTCCCCCTTTGTAATACAACAGAAAATCCTTGACAAACTCACCCTCATGGTGAAAAACAACAGCTACAGACATCCCTGTTATTTTTTTTAAAACATAAGTAGTTAATAACCTAACAATTTCATCCCTAACACAAACACAGACAACAACAACACAAAATTCACGAATACAAACAACACAACTCGACAACCATTCATCTATATCAGATTATAAAAACATTAGACAAAAACAAAATTTAAAAGTATGAAAACGTTTTGTGTACCTTCAAAGCTAAGAACACAGCTGAAACCGCTTTTCTACCGTTTAATCTCGTCGATTACCTTCGCAACTAAAATGGTTGTGTTTCGTCGTCGTTTTCTCCGTTTATCACCCACCGGAACCGCTTCGTATGCCACCGGAAACTCTGTTTCTATTTTGGAGCAAACCTTAAAAGACGGGGACGAAAATGAAAATGGTTGTGATATTTGCTTTATAAAGGGAGGAAACTAAACTTGCTGCCACGTCATCAAATATGCCAACTCATGACCTGCCACCTGTGCTCCGTTAGCCACAATGGCATTTTTGTTGACAAAAGCTGACGGCAAGGACCATTTTCAAAAGGTTATGAAGATACAGGGTTTATTTTAGAAAAAAAAACTTACAGGGACGAAAACCAAAAATGCGCGAACTTACAAGGACCTTTTGCATATTTAAGCCTAATATTTACAACTTGCACATTTTAGTACATTGAGCTATTATCTTTGCAACATGCAAAATTTCCATCATGTCATGCTCAATTCTAGTATCATAGCCTAATCCATCAAACATACTTACATATCACAAATTTTGCTTAAGTTTGAGAACATACCTCGCATCTTGTAAAAGGAATTCATAATTGTCAAATAATCTAAGACGTATTGAAGTACCCATACCTTAAACCTTTCACGCTTTATCGTTTTCAAGGTGAATGACTCTACCTTCTTTCAACTCCAAAGTCTCAAAGTATTCTTTCATTGAACACATGTGATAAGAGCGTCCAGAGTTCAAGCCACATCTATTTTCCATTTTCCTCTTTCAAAACAAAAAAAAGAAGCTCTTTTCCATTTTCCAACATTCCACCACTAACGTAACAACACTCTCATAATCATCCTCAGAGGCCACAATCCCCCAAGCTTTATTACTATTTTTTGTAATATTTTCTTTCTGAACTATTCAAAATCGTTTTAGTCTCGCCATTCTTTAGAAAACCTTAAAGTCCCCATCTTTTTTATATTCTAAAAAATTCTTTAAATTTTGGTTATATATATTTACTCTAAGTATATCTTATAATTTCTTGTATATGTTGCATTTGGAAATTTATTTTTCTATATTAAATTATACTTTTGAAATCTGGTCCCCTAACCTTAATTGTTGGCTCGATCCTAAGATGTATCCAAGTCATGAAAATCAATTATGTCAAACCTCTAAATGTCCATATTGTGTTCAAGAAATGTCAAGAACATATCAAGATTATGTTTATTAAGGACAAAAAATGAAACATAAAATTTCGGAAGGAAGAAAACATATCATTTTATTGTTTTGGGACTAAAATAAAAATTCGTTATATTTATAAGAATAAAAAATTTATTTAACCCTTATTATTATACCCTAATATATTTGTACGATAGTCAATTCCATTATAGTGCAGGGATGGCCCTGAGCATGGGTCGAGGGATCGACAGTCCAGAGCACCATATTTTCAGAGGCACCAAAATTTTATTATATACAGTATATATTAAAGGATAATTTTATATTATTTAAATTATCTAAAATACTTGCTAGCAAAGTTATAAGTGCATTACAAAGTCAAAATTAATAAATGCGTGTGATTAAATAAAATCAATCAATAACATCCACAATTGGAACACTAAAATTAAAATAATGACATGGAGTATGAATAATTTAAGAGTTGCATTTTTAGCTTATGTATATTAACACTTAAAAGTCATTATTTTACTGTCATTGACCTTTTTTTTTTCTTTTCTAATTCTCATATCTCATCTCTCCATCTCAATTATGTTAACACAAGAACACGAGTCATTGACTTTTGACAACAACCAAAAGCATAAGTGTCACTGTCGTATAAATATAATAGTCTCTTATGAGTAGGTTTCAAAAGATCTACTTATTTATGAGTTTTGCTAGAAGACACATTTTATGAAGGTGTCTTTTAGCAAGTTATTCTATGAACATTTGCTAAAAGACACCAACTAATTTTTATGAAGGTGTCTTTTTAGCAAAGTTATAACTAAAAAGTGGAAATCATACCTTGAGGTGTGGATTGCTAAAAAACACTTTCATGAGTGGCTTATAGGAAAACCCTTTATTTATTTATTAAATAGTCATACAATTATTTTTTATCATTATAATACTAAAAAATCAAACGATTCCTTGGAGGATGAGGAAGAAGTCTCTTTACAGTGGTTTATAAAAATAACAATTGAATTATGATCCATGTGTGCTACTGTGTAAACTTGCTCTCGTTATTAAATTCTCAAGTGTCGAACGTAGATTTTGAAGCATAGATCAAGTTTAGAAGTCATTTGGTTGACATTTCAAAAATTTGTACTCGTATTCTTTTTGCATAATGTCAAATAAAAATGTACAAGTTTCGGTTCATTCTTTTAACCATGTGTATTTTTATTTTTTTGTAAAAAAACTATAGGGACACCATCATTTACTCTCCAAATTAATATGATCGGCCTTGTTACAGTAAAAAAAAAAACTAACTATTAAGAGACTAGAGTAGAGGTAAGTAATAGGTTAGATAATGAACTATTGTAAAATTAGTTGTATGATTTTCTTACCTTTATCTTCTCACTTTTTGCAAAAGCTTTTATTTTCTTGAACGTATTTTTTCGGAAAAGTTTTTCTCTTTGCAACATAAAAAGTTTTTTTATTTTATTTTAGGGAAACATAAAAAGCTTTTTAAAGACTAAAATTACTGTCCAAATTACCGATCCGTTATGGAGTAATTTGGAAGGCTAAAACGATGTTTCACAAATTTTTTTCAGTTCAACCGGTAGGCTCGTGCAACACTCACTGTATATGTAAATTAGGGAAATCATCATAGTTTGACATGGATGGGAAAGACTAGTCACAAATACAAATGAAATTATATGGGGACACGTAACAATGACAAAAATTAAATGATAAAGAAAAATTGCACCCAAAAAAAAAATAAAGAAATTAATCACATCATTCAACATCATTTTATATTTATAAAGAAAAATATTTGTGTGAGTGTGCCTAAAATTTTTAAATTTAGATTTGTCTCTAAGTAAGTATTTTTCTGACATGATATTTTGACTAGTATTTCTAATAGCCTAAAATTTTTAAATTTAGATTTGTCTTTAAGTAAGTATTTTTCTGACATGGATATTTTGACTAGTATTTCTAATATGATCGCAAGACTAAATAACTAATGCTTGAACACACATGCATAAAGAAACATTTTTTAATAATAAAAAAATTGATAAAAATGATCGAATATTTTGAGAATAATATCTTTATGTGTGTGTGTCTAAACACAATTTATTTGATGTGATCATAGAATAATTTCTCTATTTTGACACGAAATATGTTGTTGTTGTCGTCCTTTAACTTTTAAATAAGAAATGATATTTGCACTACAATTTTATAACAATTTTTTGGGATAAATTTCTCTCTCATACTCACAGTGTGTTTATATTATCTCTATTGCTTTGATTTTTATTACAATATCTAAATCTTTTTGTATATTATGGTCGTCCCATATTTTTTTTAAGGAAAATAATCTAAAAAATAGTTGTTCAAATAAAATAAAAGGAACATAAATCAGATATTATATGTAGGAGTTGAGGTTCAGATGCCGAGATATAGTGTGAAGTAAGTCGGCAGTGAATTAGCGAGACAAGTGATAATGATATGGAAGGAAATATGTTGTAGTGGTATTGTCCCTGTCTTTGATCTTCTTGTCTCTTTGAAACATACAAAACTTGAATAATATAATAAAAATAATAATAGTAAATAAAAAAGGTAGGAGAGAAAAGGGATCTTAAACGAAATATCCTGGAGTCCATCCCAGCCCCACACAACACAGAACTGAAACAGAAACAGAAACAGAAACAGAAACAGAAACAAAGAACAGAGTTCCAATAATCATGAACTGTCTTCAGAATCTTCCCAGGTATGTTAATCCTATTATTCTCAAGCATCAGATTCAGATTCCATTCTTCCTCCTTAGTAGTAGTGCTTACTTACTTTATATTAATTTACAGATCCTCCCCTGTTTTACAATTCCATACTCTTGTTCCTCCTGCTCCTGCTCGCCACCACAATATCATTCTTCCTTCATCCTCTTCTTCTCTATCCCTGGTATGCTATCTCTCTCTCTCTCTCTCTCTCAATACATTATACATGCTAATTCTCCAATCTTTCTTGCAATGCTGGACATACACAGGGAATCATCACTAAATCTCATAACATTCCAACCATGCTACTTAAGGTAACTTCAACCAATCAATTTTCAATTATCTCTGCCATTCATTTAGGAGAAATTAAAACCCAAAAACAAGAATGTTTGATCGCCTAGTTATGAACTTTTGCATCATATTCGTTAAGGAGCATGATCAGCATTTTGTTTGTACAGGCTACTTCTGGTTCTATACCAAGTGCAGAGACAAGTAGCTCTGATGTTGAGGAGGAGGTCAAGTCTGAGATATACAGTAATAACATGACAGAGGCCATGGGTGCTGGTATGTTTAATCATACTGTGCTTCTCATTTACCAACAACCAAACTTTATTATTCTGTTATATGGATGTTGATTAAACAATCATTTAACTTAATTTGGATTAATTAACAGTTCATGTATGTTATGAGCATGGTTCTTTTGTTCTTTGAATATTTAATTTTGTTAACCCTTTCTAACAAAGTTCAAAACAGTTTTGACTTATAGGCATGAATTAGGAATGAACTACAACTTCATCCGTCCGGACTTGATTGTTGGATCATGCCTGCAGGTTTTCTTTTTGTTTTTGTTATGGATACCTGATGATTCAGTTCTGTTACATATAGTTTGGTCCTCTGATTTCTTTTATTTTTATCTTAAACCACCAGACTCCTGAAGATGTTGATAAACTGCGTAAAATCGGAGTGAAAACTATATTTTGCTTGCAACAAAACTCAGATCTAGAGTATCCTAAACATTTTTGTTTATTATGGTTCACTTTCAGCATTTGAGACATGGTGCACATATTTTATCTATCAAACAAAACAATTGTATTTCTTTAATACTAGTTAGATATTTTGGAGTTGATATCAATGCCATACAAGAATATGCCAACACATGCAATGACATTCAACACTTGCGTGCTGAGATAAGGTTTGTAATGGCATGACTTATTATTATTACCATCATCATCATCATAATCATTGAAGAACTTATCGGGCTTAGATTGACTAGGAGTAAAAGAGTATTACCGCACAAAAATCTATTACTTTGTTGCATTTTCTAAATATATTTTACTTCTCACAGCTTCTGGGTTTTTGGGTTAAACGAGTTGGTAATGATACCTTGCATAGACAGTTTCTGATTTCGTAGTACCTGATGGGTAAAACTTCAGTCATTTCTGCATCTTGTGATTTCATGTAATATTAGCATTTCTATTTACTCACGGTATATGCAACTAAACAGTGATGTCTTTTTGAATTACACATTCCGATGCCATTGTATGTCATGCACTTTTTTACATTATATCGTGGATGTTGCAGGGACTTCGATTCATTTGATCTACGAAAGCGGCTTCCAGCTGTAATTAGCAAATTATATAAGGCAATTAATTCTAATGGAGGTGTGACATATATACATTGCACTGCTGGACTTGGAAGAGCTCCAGCTGTTGCGGTATGTCTCTTGGTTTCATTTCTGATATACATGTTACTAGCAGATAATCATAACTATTTAAGCTGATATGTTTTTGAGTTAATTCTTGGTATACTGAAGGAAATAGTTTCTCATTTAATATTTTGTACAAAGAATGGACTGATGCTGAATGTTTTCGGTGATTTCTCATGGTGAATGGTTTCGGCAGTTTGTCACTTAAATGTGTTGATATGAAAGATGCACTCATATATCATTTTCAATGCTGAAACTTTTCATTTTCATCACCTAATTGAGTTTTCTAAAAGAGCATAGATCAAAAAGCCCTCGACAATAGCAGTGGAGAGGTGGGAGCTGAGGGTGGCGGCTAGAGTATCCTCTGCTGCTCCGCGTTTCAGTGTAGTGGGAATGCCAAAAAGCCCTCGGTAATTACACATTAGGGCTTTTGTGGGTGTATTTTAGGGATTCATCCTTAAAACACACAAGAAATTTCTGGAGATTTAGAGCTTGTTTCTGGGTCTTGTGTTGGTTTTGTTTATATAGAAAGATAGGGCTTAAAAGAAAATCCTAAAATTTATATTTTTCTTATTTTCTCATCAGAGAAGTCTAAACACAAAGTTTGAGGTTTGTGGAATTTACATCATAGTTAACGAATCCAAAATACTATGAAGATAGAGTTCCACGAGTTAGTTGGGTCAAATTTTCTTTTTCTCTAATACTTATGCATACCACGCGTCATGGTTACAAAGTTTTCTAGCTAGGCCAAATTTGAAGTGATATTTATCAGTTTATCTCCATTGGCCATTGTCTAACAGTTTGTTTTGTTTCAGTTGGCATATATGTTTTGGGTTCAGGGTTATAAACTCAATGAAGCTAATACACTACTTCTGGTAACTCTACTCAGTAATTTATTGTTTCACATTTTAATATGTCTATTGAGGTTCGTGGTAGATAGTATGTTGCATGAATTTTCATATTTCCAATTGCCTGAATTAAACTTTAGTGGCTTTTCCATTTTTTTTTCTTTCTGAAATTGATTTTACAACATATTTATAATTTCTACGCATAATGATTTGGTTGCAACTTGCAACTATCAATGCTACAACGGTTATAGTTGCATTACTATCAAATTGGAAATCTGGAATACAACAAGTTTGGAACTTAGTTATTTGTGAATTATGGAGCAGGACAGTTAACCAACTGATAGATTGATTTTCTCACATAGTATTTTTCCCTCATTGATATTATATTTTCCTCAGTTGTTTTACTCAAAAACTGAGGCATTCTTTCCGATTCTTTATATGTTACGAAATTTGGTTGATTATTTATTATGTAATATCAGTTTCCCTTTCTTTATGTCATATAGATCTCATTCCTGCAGTTTGATGATTATAATTCTTCTGAGCCAGTTTCTTTTGCAATTTGGAGGGGAAGTGAGATTGAGTTATTGCTGACTTCTCTTGACCTTTTTATTCTTGCAGAGCAAAAGGTCATGCTTTCCAAAGCTGGATGCCATAAAAAGTGCAACAGCCGATATTGTGAGTCAATTTATTTCTCTGTTTATATGTCTGTGCTATACTGTGAATTCTGATGCTGGATGCCATAAAAAGCTGTCCAGATGTTGCAGACAATCTCTGTGTATAAAATGAAGACTTATTTTCTTGAATTTATTTAACAGATTTGTCAAGGGACCTAGAATCATATATTGTGTATGTAAAAACGGAAATTCTTATGTAACTGGATTGTTTGACTGCTTCATTCAAATGTCAATTGTATATTACCGGTAAACAAATGTTTTCCTTTGAATAGGAAGCATGACCTGGGATATTGCATGGCATTTAAGTATACGATAGTATATACTATATTATCTGTTTGTTGTTTGTAAATCTCTTCCCTTTTTATATCAATTCGAATATTTGGTTATCATATATTTACTTACTAATTTTATTTTGATCATATCATTAACCATTATTTATCTTTGGTCCTTAAAGCTTACAGGCCTCAGTAAGAAGCCTGTCACTTTGTCGTGGGGACACCGCAATTGCTCTACGGTGGAAATTTCAGGACTTGATATTGGATGGGGGCAGGTGAATCTTGATATCTCTTGTTTAGAATGACAAGAAATGTCTCAGCTCCTTTTAATTTAGAAAGTTAATGCTACATTACATGGATATATTTTTTAAATGGCACCATCATCCCCATTAACTAGTAAACTGCTTCAGACTTCCATTACAACATTTATCATGTTTTGAAACATATCCACATGTAGGCCTTTGTTTTTCTGTCGGGATTTTTATGCTGTATTATATAGCCTTCATCGTAATATTCTGATACTTTTGTCATTCAAATAAGATGAGTTATCTAGTTTGAATTATTTACCAAGTTTAAATATATGCTAATATACTCATGAAAAAGACTTACTCAGTTTCTTTTGATCCCTTTTCAGAGAGTGCCCTTAAATTTCGATGACAAACAGGGTTCATGGTTTCTCAAGAAGGAAATGTTTGTAAGTGCACTTCACTTGTTAAAATTATGCAGTTGTTAATTTAGAGGTTCGTCTCATATTGACGAATGATCAAATAACTTGAAATCAACAACACAATAACGTAAGGGATTATTGAATAATTTATTCAAAACATTTTATAGGAAAATGTGTTTATTGTTTCGTGATTTTTGCACAAATGTTCGATTTCAGAGGATTTTTTACTTTTTTTCGCTTCTTTTTTCCTCCCCGGATTTGTTTTTCTATCTCTTATATATTCATACAATTCATCTGGTACTAAATAGTACAGCTTTAAAATGTGAGTTTTACACATCAAATCATCTAATAAAGTAGCTTTATGGTATATAAGTTCCTTTCTCTCAATCTTATGTATATGGACACAACTGTATTTAATAACCAGATGATATAATAGCTTCATTCATGTACCGTTTAATGTAAAATTACTGTAGTCACTTCATATCCAGACAAAATTTGCATTTCAGACTGTTATGGGAATAAATACAGGATGGATTGAGTGATTTATTAAACACTTTCTAGTCTGTTAAGAATTCAGATGTTGGAATGCATAGTCTGTATACAAAAATCTTAGTTTATTTCAATAAACCGGTGAGAAATAAGTTTCTTCTTATTCTATCTACCAGGAAGGGCGCTACGAATACAAGTACATTGTTGATGGAGAATGGACTTGTAATAACGATGAGCTTGTAACCTCTCCCAATAAAGATGGCCATGTCAACAATTTTATCGAAGTAAGTTTGAAGTTTCAACTACGTAGTTTAGAAGGAAAAAAATTGTGGCTGGAACTTTTTACACCATACAATTTACCACAGCATATATTGCTCACATTGATAGTTTCTATTTAATCTACTAAAGCCTCACTATAGGGAGGGATTTTCAGTACATATATGTTTTACTTTACCATCTGAGTTTGTGTCCGTTATTCTTTTTAGATTCATTAGAAGTCTCTACTAGACACTTTTAGTTCTTGATTTCACATATCACATGCTCTTTGAACAGGTCCTTGATGATGCGGACAGTGGTCGTGCCTCTCTTCGGGAGAGAGTGACTGGTGATGATCCTGATCTCACGAAGGATGAACGAAACAGAATAGTAGAGTTTCTGGAAGCTCTTCCCAATGAGGATCTCTGAACCATCAATGCACTTGCTTGTTGATGTGTAAAGTAGTAGATGCAAGTATATAATGTACTTTATCTAATAAAAGATTGAGTCTGAACCTTACTTAAGCTCTCTGTTACAGTTAGTGTAAACTTCGGATGCGGCAGCTTACTGAGTTTCTTAGCAATCAAATGTCTGTAGCATTCTTTAACTAGTACAACACTTCCAAATTCCAATAAACCATGATATTGTACACAAATAAATATGAGGTAAATTGTTATATTGTAAGACACTTGATCCTATTGTGGAGTATTGGAGAATCATGGGATTGAACTCAGGCAAATCAATGTCATTGCAGCTATTAACTGAGTTGAACTTACGAACACGATATATAGAAATTTTTTATAGTAACAATGTATAAGATTTTAAGTAACAAAAATGGCAGTTATATCTTGAAAAATTATACTCTCCTCTTTTTTTTTAAACATGTCAAAATGAAACTTTATATTAAAACCACACACTCCCTGACTAGCACAAGGAATGCCAGAGCAGAAAGCAAAAACAATTTACAAAGTAATACAAATCAAGGCACCAACGCCTGAAACAGGAGAAATTACATGCTGATGCCTAAGCGGCCCAAAGGGTTATTAACTTTATCAACTATTTCAGAAATAGAAGCTGCCTTGTTATTAAAAATCATGTTCTTTTGTTCTTTCTGAACCACTCAAATGCACGAAAGCCAAACTAAGATAAGAGCTGACCGCAGACATCTGGCATTACCTCCTAACTGGCCAAACTGCAAAAAATGATCAGACAAAAGCTATGGGTCAACTACTGAAATGCCAAACCAGCGGCGTAATAGATGTCAAATCGAGCTAAAATGAGGGCAAGATAAAAACAGATGTTCCGCCGTTTCCTTCATCCCACAACCACCAACACATAATTGATTATCTTTTGAGAGAGTGCCGCGCCTAAAGAGATTGTCCTTTGTCGAAAGCTAGTCACACAACAAGCGTCATGCAAAAATGGAAACTTTCAAAGGAACCTCCTTATGTCAAATTAAGTTCGATGAAGCTGAATGAGTATGGAATTTCATAGTAGTTAACAATCTATACACACCACCAACTAATTAACTTTTGTCATTTTCAAGATTCCGTTGCCACTTATCATCGATGTTATCCTGCAAAACAACATTAGATAACAAACTACTACACTCCTCAACCAACTCTCCTCTCTTAATAAATTAAAATGTCTTTTATTTTAATTCATATTATTATGAATGAGGGTTTTAGCGATAACATTTCTCTTAATATTAATATTCCCAAATGCGTTGTTAAATAATTTTAATGTTTTCACAATCAAAACGGATAAAAACGTTAAAGTCTAATTTTAATCTATTCAAACGTTATTTTTTGTGTCAAACATGTCGTACTTCTTTTTGTGGTGATTTATACACGACATGAATAGATACAAAAATAGAAACGGTGTAAATCTATCTCATAAAAAAAGTTGTAATATTTTAAAAATATATTCTTTATAACATGTTAGCCTTTCTAACATATCTTTTTTCTTTTTGTTAAAAAAAAACATCTTTTTTCTTTGTAAAAAAAACCTATCTTTATTATTTTTGCGTTGATTATATTTTTTTTACTTATCTTGTTATAGAGGTTAGAAATTCTAAAATAATTTCAAAATCGAGGTTGGATCTATCGGAAAGAGTGAGCATTTCATAATATGCTCAATCAAATATGTTTGTTGAATAAATTATAAAATTAGTCTCTAATTTTGGAGAAAACCCTCAAATAGATCATTGACTTTATGAATATTTTAGAAAGGTCTCTAATTCTAGTAAGTTATCAAATTGATCTTTATGCTTAACCATTTATTATCACTTATTAGTCCATGTATTTTAATAACTTACTATCGATTCGGCCCTTAAGTTTATCCATTTCCTAACAATTTGATCTCTAATATATTGTTTGAAGGGACTAACATGAAGAAAGTTCAACAGAATAAAAAAAAAAATCTAAAATATTTATAAAGTTAAGCACTTATCTAAAAATGTCTCCTAAAATTATAGACTAATTTGATAAGTTAACCCATGTTTATACATAGTGTAAACCATTTCTCATATAAAATCATTTCGAATAGAGGATATTTATGGTAAACAAAAAAGAATTTCTAAAATAGCCGTACTTTTGAGCTTATTCTTTATTCAAAGCCCCCCTATCAAGAACAGTGCACACATTTGAGTAAACCTTGGTTAGCTTTTTACTTCATTCATAGCTCAAAAAGGAAAATCTTTTACCTTCTCCTGTGAGTGTGAGATACGGTCCCTCTGTAAAGTCATAAAGCTACGTCTTTCCAATTTCCGTTTAACAGGTTAGATTTAGATCCACATGTTCTGATACATATTCTTTTTTTTAAGGCACTGATACATGTTTCTAGCAATGTTTTAATTTCACCACACAAAAGAAACAATATTTTAATTCGGACGGGAGATTGAACTACACAACTAGTATGAATTCAACATCGATGAAAATAAAAAGTATGAATTTATGAGCAAACTCACAACATCTAAGTAAATGGGATAAAATCAGAAAAATGCCTATGTATAATGTACAAAATAAAAGTGACTAAAATAATCTTGTCTATGGATTTGCAACATTGAATTTAATCGATTGAAGTTGATATGGCAATCTAAACCAAACAAATATCACCCAAAATTAGAAAATCAATCAACGCCGCACCAATACGATGAACAAAACAACGTTGTATTAAGACATATTCATAAAACAAAAATCTAGATTCGTGTGAAAACCAATCATTTAAATCAAAAGAGGGGAAAACAGATGAAGAAATGTGATTTCAGATTAAAAAAAAAAGACTTAAAAGTTAAAACCATTGATCTAGTGAAGAAAAAACAAAGGTTGTTGTTTGTTATCATTTCAATATTTTTATTACACCAAGCATGTCTCGAGTCATATAACTCCAATAAACTAATGAAAAAAGTTCCATCCAGTGGTAAAAAATATATACCTTGGATATGGAGGTTTCAAGTTTTGTTAGTGTCTTTTGAAAAAGATAAATGTAAATATTTGTAAATGCTCTTTGAACCATAAAGTCTTCTTTACTTTAGAATAGAGCTTCATCTTCTTACCCTAACTTTATTGGACCGACGCTACAATATTTGACTACAAAATAAATGATAATGTGCTTTCATATATATTTCTTTTTTTGAAAAGGGGCATCTTGCTTTTCTTAAATATAGTTTTATTAAATCAAGTGGTTAATAAATTTCATCAATAGACAAACTGTCTGGGAGAACCTAAGTTCGATTATTGGATGGTACAATTCTTGACCAAATTACCTTACGACCAACCCATTTGGGGTTGAACTAGTGGTTGACTTAGGATCTTGGAGTGTGCTTCTCTCAAGGTCTTAAGTTCGATTTCCTCTTGTGCCAATTTTGATGGGCAAGTCCATACAGAACTTCGCTCTTACTTTAAATGCCCCCCAGGTAGGCGGTGAGATTGGTCCCCGTAGATTAGTCGGTTCTTAGATTGAATACCGAGATTTTAAAAAAAAAAACTTACGACCAAACTCCAAATTATTAGAGCACCCTTCCTCTTAGAACTAAAGAGTTAACACAAACAAGACTCATATTTTCATTTCCAAAAATATTTGTTGGCATGTAAGAGATCAAATCTTCAATCTCAATGGTTTCACAATACATATAAGATGTGGTCGATCAAACACAACAATTAATAAACATAAATTTTATATAAATCTGTCAATAACATACCTTCACTATACTCTCAAAACAACATACATATTTTATCCAAACCATTCTCCTAAAAACAAGGATTTAATTTACATACACAAGTGTACACTAACTTTTACACGTTCATTTAATCGAGTGTTGCTATATTATTTATTGCATTATAAACGTCAATGATTTATCATATTTAAAAATGATGCGACAACACGATTGGATGCATGTGTAAAATTACTTTATAACGATAGGGCATAGAAATTGGTCTTTTAATTCTCTATATAATTTTTTATTTTTGGAATAATAAAAAAATGTTTTTATGAAGAGAAAAAAATGAACGTGCATATTATAATTTTTTTTAAAAAAAATCACATGAAAAAGACATGCTCCTAGTTTTTTTGTGTAACACATGGGACATAGTGACCTAAAAGGTGGAGCAATAAAAAGAGAGAGAGAGAGAGAGAATCTGGTTGACAAAATAGAGCATTCAGACGAAGATAGCAAGACAACCAAATCTTCCAAATATGAAATCAAAATATTACTGATTCATTCATTCATTCATTCATCATATTAACAAACCAATGCTTCACTCGTTTTCATTCCACTCTCCAAATCAAGAACAAAAATTTTCCCTCACTTTCCCGGGAAAATCCATTCACCACTAATTTTCTATGGGACTCTCTCGCACCTCCTCTTCGCAACCGGAGATCGACGACACCGGCGGCACCGACGTCGCATTCTCCTCGATCCGTGGTCGATTTCCTTTCAAACGAAACCCTAGCCACCACCGACAAAAATCTCTCTCTTCCGATCGTCAATTACCTCGTTCCTCCACTCGATCTCATCTCCATAACCGTTTCTCTCGCAAAAGCTTACTCTCTCTCTTCCCTAAGTCCGGTTTCTACGCATTGATCTTCGCTGTTGTGTTTCTCTTCGCCTTTGCTTCTATGGTTATGCAGAGTTCTATTACGTCCGTTTTTCGACAGCGGAATGAGCGTGGAATGAATCATCGTGAAGGTCTTGAGTTTGGTAGTACGCTTAAGTTTGTTCCTGGGAAAGTTTCGCAGAGGTTTCTTTCCGGGGATGGACTTGATCGCCTGAGGTTTCAGCCTAGGATTGGTGTTCGTGCTCCCAGAATTGCTCTAGTGAGTTTTCTTAACTTTCTTCTTTTTCGAATATATCTGTAAGATAGTGATATTGTATGAGATAGATAAATTATGCTTAGTATCGATGGAGATGTTGCATTGGATGTGTGGTAACATTAGACTAGATAAACTACTAGGCGTAGATGATTTGGGCATGTGGAGAGAAGACTTGTAGTTTCCGAAGTTAGGAGAGTAGATCAGATGGAGAGGATAGACCTAGAAAAACTAAAAGTGAAACTAAGATCTAGAGATCAATGAGTTGGATAGAAATATGGTATATGATAGAATATTAAGGCGTCGTTTGATCCATGTAGTCGACCCCATTTAGTGGGATAAGGTTTGGTTGTTCTTGTTGTTGTAGCATTCTTTTTTTCTGTTTTTATATAATCACTATCAGTTGTTTATTTGATAAAAAGTGGTTTTTTCTTCTGCTAGTTTTGTCAGAGGTAAAAAAAGAATGGATTTAATGGGCCAAAGTTAGTTATTGGGAAATATATTTACTATCATGGACTTATTTCAGTTATCAAATAATTTGTATAAATAATTTAAGGGAAATGCTAAAGAGTAGGGCATTGGTTAAGAGGATAAAAATAGAAATATTGCATTGAGAAGTGGTGAAAAGTGATTAATTTAACTTTTTAAAAGTTAAAATATTGTTGAATCCAATGCAAATCTACTACATTTGGTTTCCTTAACAAGTGTTCTTTTGTTAGTATAACCCATAATTTAATTGTCCAATGAGCATAAATAATTTGAATCCCCCGTTATCAACTAATTTTTTCCTTCCAATTAAGGCTAAGAGGAACATAAATTGTGCTGACATGTTGCAGAAACTGAATATCTTGAAGAATTCTAGCTACTTAGTTCACTCGTACAGGGGGAAAGAATCTTCAACATTTAGTTTCCTTGCAACATACTTTTAAAATATATAATTTCATAGGTGTTATAGTTGATGATTGGAAATTTTTATGTAAAACTAAAATGTCAGATAGAGAAGTGAAGGTTTGCTTCAATAAACTGGTGGTCCTGTAATAAAACATGCCTCAAACTTCTTAAAAAAAACAAAACAAAAAACAAACATGCAACAAACTTCTAGTTTTAAGGTTTTTTTTTTTTTTTTGAGTTATTAAAAATGGATAAGTACAAAAAGAATGGATAAAGAAGATTTGCTATTTATTAACACAGGATGCCCAGTCATGATGTAATTCCACGGCAAAAGTGCAAAGTCTATCTGGTTTTCTTATACCAACATTAAATAGGCAAATCCTTATTCCTCTGTTGTTCAAAGTTGTTACAAGTTGTTATTCAGAGAAGAATCCCTGCATATGAACTTGGGTAGTCATCTTCATGATTATGGGCTTGTTAATTGTTAATTAATTGAGTAATGAGCACAATCACTGCTCAAAGAAAAGACTATTTGCTTTCCAAAAACATATGGAAAGCCATAACTTCTTTGCGACTGTGAACCTGTACTGTAGCCCTTGGGCCAAAAATGCAAGCCCTAAAGGTGTGGGCTAGCCGATTAAAACTTTTTATACAAACTATTTTAAAAGAAAGTAAATGGGCGTCACTTAGCATAGTATCATGTATGTAATACATCTTATTCACATTTGTTTGAATGCTTTATTTGGGATAAAGATCGGTAATTTTTCATGTTAAACGCTCTTAGTATAACTATATGCACTTGTTTTGGATGTCAGATTTTAGGGCACATGACGGTAGATCCCCAATCATTGATGTTGGTTACTGTAATTCAGAATCTACAGAAGTTGGGTTATGTTTTTAAGGTAAGCCATTTGTATTTTTTGTATGTTATTCTCTTAACTTCTTTGTAAATGCTGCCTTGCTAAAAACCTGGGCCTTAGATTCAACTCTCATAAAATAAGTGTACTTGAATCTTGTAAAAACATGTTTTCTCTAACATTGATTCTGTAGCTTGCTAAAATATTCGTCTGGTGCTGTAATAAAGTAAACATTTTGTAAGGCCCCTGATTTTTTTCCGCGTCTCTTGCCAGATTTTTGGAGTAGGGCGTGGGAACGCTCGCTCCATATGGGAAAACATAGGTGGTGGCCTTTCTCCTTTCAGTACAGAACAGCAAGGCCAGATTGATTGGTCAAAGTATGTCTCTTTTACTAAATTTATTTTTTATGTTTTATGTTGGAGGCAGTACAAGTTACCTTCTCTTGTGTCTTTTTTAATGTCCTAGCATGTTTTTTCTTATGGTAAATCTGCTTTTGGCACAATTTCTTGTTTTAACTTGTTATGGTGTTTAACTTTTTTCCCCTCTTTCCCGTTTGGTTTCCCCGCAGTTTTGAAGGTATCATTGTTGACTCCCTAGAAGCAAAAGAAGCCATTTCAAGGTGGGTTTTCTTTTATTTATTAAACTCAGATCTATAGTTGCGAAATCTTTGAGGTTTGGATTAGCATGTTAGGCTTGTGGTGGGTTTCTGATTTGATCTCCAAAAGTTGAAGCAGTGTTTCTATTTTTTGGGTGTTTTCCAGTAGTTTTTATTAGTTTGCCTACTTTTTACTTGGGAGTAAGCACTTGAAGTGTAAAATTTGTTGTATGAACTGTAGATAACTCTGGCAGGTAGGTTTAGCAATTGAAATTATTCCGCAGATACCGTGAATATGTTTTTATGTTGATGGGTTCAACTTTTGCACTTGCTTTGAAATGCTTGATCAATAGGGATGTATTTTGTTTGAAATGGAAATTAGTGATCAATGTTTGTTTACCTTCTTTGGAAACAGAAAATTTGATAGGAGTGAAATAAAACTGGACAAGTAATAGTAATAGGATGAACAAATAGATTATATTGTCGATAAAGCCTGATCAGTGTCAATGTGATGCTTAGGCCAAGAATGATACAATGAAATCCTCTTTGTAATTCTCAGGTATTTGAGAGACCTGGTTTTCTCTTTCCATAAAGTCTAATTTCAATTAACTAGCTGATTATATCGTTGTCAACTTATTGAACCTGTTCAATTCTAACTAACTTACCAAATTTAGAAGATTTGATAGTTTCCTGCTTTCACTCCCCCAACTTCCTTTTCTCTCTGACCATTTTTACGTGAAATGTTTTGATTCTACTATGTCCTAACATTTTTACGAGAAAAGTTTTGGTTCTACTTATGGCCTAAATATATGCAAAAGAATGAATTGTTAGCTCTCTTTGCTTCCATTAAGAGTTAGGTTTTTATTTTTCATTTTAATGTTGATTGTTATAAGTTAAAATTCTTGGAGAGGCCTGTAAACAGAGTAAGCTTTTTATCCACGTCTTGATATTTAGACCCACATTAGGGTGTATGCTAGGATATAGAATAAAGGGGAAGTAGAGTAGTTAGGAGTTGTTTGAGACTTGGATAAGTTAGTTAGTTTATTATGCGGTCGTTCTGCCTGTTAATAGTGTATGATATTTCTGTTGTTTTTTCGGTTACTCTTAGCAAGTCTTTAAAAAGCCCTCAATTGGTACAAAGGAGGATATCTCTGAATAATTGAGTTTTATGACTGGTTAATCCAGTGTGAAAGGAGAGTGCTCGTTTGAGAATCTTCTGTACTGTCTTTCTCTACTGCTGTTGAATAAAGAGTTCTAGTCATTCTTTTGACTACTCAATACTGTTCTGTTCTAGGAATTCTTTCTTACTCAAAGAAAGGGTTCTAACAGACCTTTTTCTTTGCTGAACCTGATTGTTTGAATTTTGCTGTCTCAAATATGCATTCTTGTTTTTCTCCCCTTGTATGTATGAGTACACATATGGAAACTTATTTTGAGCAATCAGTCTGAGAAATTAATTAGAAATGCAGGATATTTTATTGGTGGTTTAGGTATTAAGAAAGGTAGTCATATGCTTTATTTAACTTCGAAAGGTTTGTTAACCAATGCATAACCATCCCTGCTTTAGCTCTGATTTTGAAAGATTATATAATTAGGACTTGAACAATGAAGCAGTGAGCATTATGTCACATCTTTCTGTCTCTTCACTTTGGTTGTAGGAGATGCTTCTTCTTTGAAGTTTTAGATTCTATGATTAGTGAGTTTTATATTTGTGCAGCCTTATGCAGGAGCCTTTTTGTTCAGTACCATTGATATGGATTATACAAGAAGATAGCCTTTCAAATCGTCTTCCAGTTTACAAACAAATGGGTTGGCAGCATCTTCTTTCTCACTGGAGAAGTGCTTTTAGCAGAGCCAGTGTCATTGTCTTTCCAGATTTTACTTATCCGGTAAAGATGTAGTTACGTTTGCACTTTGCACAAAGACTTGGACATTATTAGTATTAGGAATTAGGATCTCTTCGCAATAAGATCTGTCTCAAATATTTTGAAGCTAGTGCTCAAAATTTGTTTTTCTTCATGTATCAGATGTTATATAGCGAGCTTGACACTGGAAACTTTTTTGTGATCCCTGGATCGCCAGTAGATGTATGGGCTGCAGAAAGCTATAGTAAGACCCACACCAAGGATCAGCTCAGAGAACTTAGTGGATTTGGTAAAAATGATATGGTGGTTTTAGTTGTTGGGAGCTCAATCTTCTATGATGACCTATCTTGGGAATATGCTGTTGCAATGAATTCCATAGGGCCTCTGCTGACAAAATATGCAAGGAGGAATGATGCAGCCGAGTCATTCAAGTTTGTTTTCCTTTGTGGCAATTCAACTGATGGTTATGATGACGCTTTACAGGTAGTCTCTCTTAAGACGTACTCTGCATCATATGTTATTTAGTGCTCATGCTATCAAAAGATAACATTAGGCTGCCGTTATTATCAATTTTTGATAAGAACTTTTAACCCTATCTCCAAGAAATAATTGAGTACAAGAAGAATTTCCCATTGCATGGGAGGTAACAGTAAGAAAAGTGGCAGGATAGGAATAAGTCGGTAATGAAAGGACAGAGAAACTAAGAACGAGAGAAACATAAATCTTAAATATGGTCTCTCTAAATTATACTCGTGACATTCCTTTATTCCGTTGTGTTCAACTTGTCTTTAGCTAATTGTCTCAGCCTTCAGTATGTTGTATTTGAATTGTTTACTGATCCCATATCTTTTGGTGTAGGAAGTTGCTTCACGTTTGGGACTTCCTCATGGTTCTATAAGACATTATGGCTTGAATGGCGATGTGAATAGTGTGTTACTGATAGCTGATATTGTCCTATATGGTTCTGCTCAAGATGTACAGGGTTTTCCTCCATTATTAATCAGAGCAATGACTTTTGAAATCCCTGTCATTGCACCTGATTTTCCTGTGTTAAGAAAATATGTAAGTTTGTTCTTGTTCTTTTTTTTGTCATTTTTGTTCTTGTTCTTGTTTTTGTCATTCACTGATTTCTGTAACCATAGTCACTGCTTCATTTTCATTTAAGTTTTTTTCAACTCTCAGATTATTGATGGGGTTCATGGGGTTTTTTATTCTAAACACAATCCTGAAGCTTTGATGAATGCTTTTTCGCTTTTGCTTTCAAGTGGAAGACTTTCTAAATTTGCTCAAGCTATTGGATCATCTGGAAGACAATTTGCTAAAAATGTGCTTGCTTTGGATTGCATAACTGGCTATGCAAGACTTCTGGAGAATGTACTAAGTTTTCCTTCAGATTCTTTACTACCTGGTCCTGTTTTGCAAATCCAACAAGGAGCATGGGGATGGAGTTTTTTCCAGAATGAAATAGCACTAGATATTGACTTGCTAAAAATGGTTGATGATTTTTCTAATGGAAAAGCTACCGTTGTCCATGCCGTTGAGAAAGAGTTGGCTAGTCTTAATTATTCAACAAACATCCTTGAGAATGGAACAGATGTTCCAATACAAGATGAACTGACAAAATTGGACTGGGACATTTTGAGAGAAATTGAAATATCTGAAGAAAGTGAAATGCTCGAAATGGAACAGGTACGATGTAATATTACAATTGCTGCAATTGGTTTCAACTTTTATCTTCCATTCTACCCTTTTTACTACCCCTTTATTTATTTCATCGATTTGGAATTCATGATCAGTTTATTTTAGAAATACCTGGTTCTAAGAATCATTTTTTCCTTTATAGGTTGAAGAGAGGTTGGAGAAAGATGTTGGTGTTTGGGATGAGATATATCGTAATGCTAGGAAATCTGAGAAACTGAAGTTTGAAGGCAATGAGCGGGATGAAGGGGAGCTTGAGAGAACAGGACAGCCTGTGTGCATTTATGAGATATACAGTGGTGCTGGAGTGTGGCCATTTTTGCACCATGGATCTTTATATCGTGGGTTAAGCCTTGTGAGTATCTTTCTCTGAACTTATGATAATTCATAACTTTGTTCTGTTTTAGTCTTATCCCTCCCCCCATTCTTGCAAGTATATCTAAGATTTTAATCTATATGTCAATCTTGTCTCTAAATAGAGTACTGTTACAAAAGAATTGTAATTCAGAGTACTCATCTTTTATTTATCTGCATCTTTTATCCCTTAAAAAGCAAGAGAAAAGCATGAATTTGCTATTATCTTACACTACCTCCTTCCCTAATTATATGGTCATTTTGTTCAGTGCAAAAAGTTACTTGCAAAAAGGGACGGAGTAGTACATAGTTCCTTTCAGATATTTTTTGCTCTATTTCCCTTGGGGGGGAATTTTTCAGTGCAAAATGTTACTTGTAAAAAGGGTCGGAGTAGTACATAGTTCCTTTCAGATATTTTTTGCTATATTTCCCTTGGGGGGAGAACCGCATTGTTTGAATTTAAGTTTGCTTTTGTTACTCTTACATGTTAATCTGCTGGAAATATTTTTTTTCCATAATAATAGTAAATTATCATTTGTGGCAGTCTAGAAGATCCCAAAGACAAAGCTCTGATGATGTGGATGCTGTTGGTCGTTTGCCTCTTCTAAATGACACATATTACCGTGACATTCTCTGTGAAATGGGAGGAATGTTTGCAATTGCAAATAGAGTGGATAGTATTCACAGGAGGCCTTGGATTGGGTTTCAGTCATGGCGTGCTGCTGGTAGGAAGGTATTCCTTATGATATATTTACTTTGAGAAGTACAATAGATCTGTTTTTATGTTAAATCATGCAGGTTTCAGAATTTAAAATTTTAAATAATCTTAGTTAATATAGCCTCAGATTTAGATTAGTTTTCTATACAAAAGTTACCTGTTTTGATTCCTTAATCAAAGCACTAAGTGCACTTGTTAGCATTCTCCATATTATATTTTTAAGTTATTATGCATCAACTGACGCACACACATTTTTTGTTTTGGGAAAACTTGGTCTTCATTTCTTTGTTTCATTTTTACCCTTATTGCACCTGTGTTGCTTGATCTGAATCATTTTGGAAAAGCAGGTAGCATTGTCAGTGGAAGCTGAAAGGGTTTTGGAAGAGACAATGCATGAAAATGCTAGAGGAGATGTAATATATTTTTGGGGACGCTTGGACCTGGACGGGGGTGCCATAGGAAGCAACAATGCTCTTACTTTTTGGTCAATGTGTGATATCTTAAATGGAGGGAACTGCAGGTATATAAAATGGAACATAACAATATACTCTTATTTTGTCCATTGCTATCTTTCAGCTGCCTTAAAATTGCAAACATCCCAGCCTTCCCTGATACATTCTATTCTACTCCATTGTTGCATCTAGTGTTCTTCCTATCCTACACATTATAATGTTTGGAATCAGTTAGCTTAATTAAGTAGAAAGTTTATGTTGAAAACATGAGACTTTCTCTATATTGGAAGTCCAAAATGGAGTTTCTGGATGTTGGTCTTTGAGTAATATGATGTGTTTCAAACTCATCTGATATTGAGCTTCCTATTGCATTAGGAATGTTTTTCAAGATAGCTTCCGCCAGATGTATTCATTGACCCCCCATGCTGAAGCACTGCCTCCTATGCCCGAAGATGGTGGTTATTGGTCAGCACTGCACAGCTGGGTGATGCCAACCCCTTCTTTCCTGGAGTTCGTAATGTTCTCTCGGTAATTAATTTAATTAATCAATGTTAGCTTTCATGACAGTCAGTTAATAATTAAAAGCACTTCCTTGATGCGAATGAAACTATAAACCCACAATGTTATCAATTGAATGCAGGATGTTCGTTGATTCCATTGATGCTTTTCACAGAGACTCTGGTAAATACAGCATGTGCTTGTTAGGCTCTTCAGAGATTGAGGTAGTTAACTTGCTTACTGCTTTTGAGGTTTCATAATTTATTGGTTTTCTTACTTTTGCTCGTCCTACACAGGAAAAACACTGTTACTGTAGAATGTTGGAACTTCTTATCAATGTATGGGCTTATCATAGTTCACGAAAGATGGTATATATAAATCCTAATACTGGTTCTTTGGAAGAGCAGCACCTAGTGGAACAACGGAAGAGTTTCATGTGGGCAAAATATTTCAATTTTTCATTGTTAAAAAGTATGGATGAAGATCTAGCTGAAGCTGCAGATGATGGTGATGATCCAAGGGATAAGTGGTTGTGGCCAATGACAGGAGAGGTGCACTGGCAAGGGATTTATGAAAGGGAGAGGGAAGAAAGGTACAGAATAAAAATGGATAAAAAAAGAAAAACAAAAGAGAAACTATACGAAAGGATGAAGTATGGTTACAAGCAGAAATCACTTGGACTATAACAAAGCTCAGACTTGAAATTTACAAACTCATGCACTTATGGACCCAATTTTACTTCATTCGGGAAAATTGTCTAGCGAATTGGAGAAGCTTTGAGTCTAACATCGCCACATTGGCACATATCATAGAGACAGTATTCTGTTTCTTTCTTCGTTAACTTAATACGTATACTCAACCTCACGTCTCAGAAAAGCCTGAGACAGAGAGCAAAGGAAATGAGTTTGACATCTGCTGTTCACTAGTTTCATGACCATTTTTCATGGTCAATTAAGCAGCATGGAAGATGCAGGTACTTCTGCTTCGAAGTGTACTCAATAGTCTATAGAAATCATTCATCAATTACATTTGATTTAGCTCAAATTTTTATTCTTTCATTTTTGTATAGTCAGGAAACATTAGTGGCAATTTTGAGTAGAATAATAGCTGTTTTTCACTTGAGTAGTTTTAATTATTTTCCTTATTATTGTTGTTGTTAGAATTATTATTAGTATTATTATTATTATTATTGTAAGTAACAGTAATACCTAATCAGTGTACTATTGAGCTTCATTTTCACTAGAAATTGAAGAAGGAATCTTGAGTTCTTTTTTTGGTGTTGTTTTTTTAGAAATTATATCATAAGGTGATTTTTGAAGCTAATTCTCAAAACAAATAAATAAAAATATTTGATAATATCATATGAAAACAATCTGAGTTGAGTAAATAAAAAAAAGGCGTTTGATATTAATCGACATAATTTGACTTTTGCACATACCAACGCACAACTTTGACTAATAATATTTTTAGTTGAGGAATGTTATGGACACACACTCTAACACACTCTTCTAACACACACCAATAAAAATGATCCACCTCACCCACTTTTTTTATTTCATTACCTGCCACCGGTTCCACTTTTTAAACATTTCTCAGCATTCAACCTTGCACCAAGAACGTTCATGTTTCTTATCTGTAAAAAAATAAGTTGCTGCTTTCCACCCAAATTAAATCGAATGGAAATGGGATATTGATGCAGACGTTGGTTTTCATATTTGTCAACAATCAAGAATTAGGAAGGGAAAAATCATATAAAATCTAGATCTGGAAAATCCTGGACAGAAAACTAACCCAAATCAAATATAAAATCCAACTCCACGGTCACAGAAAAACGCGACCAAGACATCAATAGCCACCGAAGCTTCCATCGGCAATGAGAAACCCAACTCTGATAGAATGGTATTTCGTTTTACTATTGGCGGTTAACATATACTGGATTGGGAATATTGAACATTGAGAGACGATGAACTTACGACAGATACACGCGCATATGTGATACAAATCAGGATCCATGAGAAAATCCGAAGGAAATGATAAGTGTACAGATTGGAAGGAGAACCAATAATTTGCAATTAAATTAACTGAAACAAATACAAATAATAATAATAATTGCAACTTTTTCGTGTGAAAGGATTGTTCAGCAATTTTATTTTATTTGTAGCTTGCTATTTGTTTAGTTTTCTATATTTATTTGCATATTTATATATGTATAAACTTTATATTTGTGTCTATCCTTTAAACAATATATTTTTGTGATAAATTTTATTGGATTACAAGAAAAATTAAAAGGTCAAAGTTTTTTTTATAACTTTTTTGATAAAAAAAAGATTTTTAAATTATGTGATTTGAGCGACAAATTGAAACGAGTTGCTTATGAACTTTAAACGAGTTAAACTCAAGCTAAATAAAAGGTTTGCTTTGAACTTGAGTCGAGTTTCGAGGTAAACTAATTTTTATTGAGTCGAGCTCAGCCGAATTCAAGTCGACTCATTTCCAGCTCTATTGGGCTTTCTATAGTGCTTCCTGGACCTCACTACATTTAATTAATGGTCCTGAGATGTTGCGGCTCTAGCCTACCTACTACTAGTTTAATACACACACAACTTGGTTCATTCTTGACAACGACCACGAGTCATCATATAACTACATGACCTTCTTTAATATTCTAGAAGTGGACAACTTGACTCTCAACCTTTATGACGATCATCGTTAGACGCGTTTAGGGACATTCATTGGTACTTTGGATGGATAAAGTGTGACTAGAAGGTGATTTATCGCCACTTGTCAGAGCGTGTGATGTTGGCAGTGTGGACGTATTCAGAGCATTCTTTGGTATCACTTTGTTGTACAAGAGCTAAAATAGACCAGACATTCCAAGATTATTTGATGCATGTTGTACGTTAAGACATGTAGGATCTATTTGCATAGGCCAGAAGGTAAACTGCATAGGTTTACATTTCCTGCTTCTACATGGTATCTCATCCCAAATTAGTGACTCATGTAGAGGGAGATCCGTCTATGCCAACAAATATGAAGGTTGTTCTTATATATGAGGAGAATGCGAACTTTACAGGAGGGTTAGACTCATGGTAATTGATGAGATGAAATATGGTACCACTTACGACGATTCACATGGTACCCTGAATTGGCTAAGAAATAGAGTTGGTCACCCAATATCAAGTGAGACATATGAGGATGACGTATTTAGGTTATGCAGACTTAACGACTCAATAGAATAGTTAGATTTTTCTTTTATGTATTTTGATATTTCTACCTGATTATAATAACTATGATATATATATTGATATTTTAATAATGCAACATTTTTTGATAATTTAGGACCGTTGATTTCAATAATTTGTTCTTAAAATCTTTCAAAAAAATAATTTGTTCTTAATTATAAAAAATTTAATAATAATAATAAAAAAAAAGATGTCTCCCGCGCCCTGACATGGACCAATCACAATCGTAAAGGTATGAAACATTTGTTGAAGTTGAACAACGTGACTACTATTGTCGAGTAGCGTAGCGAGGGTTTGGATTTTGGGGTTTAACCTTCCTTCTCCTTCTTCACACTGATTTCACACTCTTCCCTCTTCTTCTTCTTCTTCCTCCAGGTATGTTTATCAACACTTTCTCTTCTTCATTTCAATTTCACAATTTCTTTCGCTTTAATTCTTAATAATGTTATGTTTCCTCAAATTCATCTGCATCTGCAGTACCCATTTTCATTCAACTAACCTAAGTCGCCCATAATTTTTCTCTTTCATTTATTATTATTGTTATTATTACAAACTAACCTAAGTCCCGGATACTTATTTAATTGAATTTCGCTGTTTCTATGCTAATTATTATTAATTGTAGTCAATTTTGTTATGTAACCGTTCTGTATACTTACTGTATGCAGGTTTGTATTGAAGAGAGTTGTTGTTTTCAAAATGATGCATTCTGTTGTAAAAGGTGGATGGAGGCCAACATTTGCACTTGCCAAGCAAAATGATTCCGAAGGGAGAAAGACTCGGATTCGACGCTCTAAAGAGGAACGAAAGGCAATGGTTGAATCCTTCATTCAAAAGTAATTCATTCATTCAATTACTCATGTTTTACTACTTTATGGCAAATGTTTTATGCTTGCTTGTTTTCATGTTATTATACATGCTACTTAAATTAAGTCCCCTTTTACTTTTTAAAATTTATGTTTTTATATTGCTAACAAATGAATGGAAGAAGACTACATAGTGAACAATTGTGATAGAGAGAAGATGGGAGGCGGTGTTTTCAGAAACAATGAAAACTGTGTTTCGCCATTTTCAAATTTAATGAAAATGCTAGATCTATTTTCAAAAATTGTATTAGAAAACAGTGAGAAAAATACTAGGTTTATATTCTCTTATGTTTATTAGTTGAAGTGGAAATGATAACAGGAAACATGATAAATAAACGTGCCTCACTTACTGTAGGGGGTACTTATTACATATCTGTTGATAGCGCAAATGAATTGAAAGAAGCAATACCGGCTAATGTGCTATGTTTTAGCCTTAGTTTGATATAGGAGTGATAAGTTGTTTTCATTACAATTTTACTAGCAAAACTGATACGATTTTTTTTCCGTAATTGCTAAACGTATTCACGAATAAGACATTTTGTATGTGTGTATGTTGGCTTTTATTTATTTATTTTAGTAACAAATGTTAGTATGTTAATTGTTATGTTAGTATTTTTTTTCTCCTTGCCCAGACTTGAACCCTGGACATTTGACTCCTCAACTCTTTTTATCCGTTAGCTCAAACTGCCCACCCTGTGCTGGCTGTTATTAATTGATCATTCAACTTCTCTTTTTTCACCCCTCCCATTGTGTTATTATTTGTGTAGAGAATGTAGATATGTGTGAATGGTTGTGTCTAGACAGAGCACACCTTATTTGTAATTACAATAGAAATAAAAACAATTACAATTAATGCTAAATAAAACATAATTGATACGATAACTAGCAAATCATAAACATTTGATTCCTAGTTGATTTTAACAATTTGTTTAAAGGTTGAATACTTCTTTATTATGATTTAAGTCAAACTTTAGACGTCTGTTGAATATATCACTTGTATTGACTATATAGTTACTTGTCTTCAGGTACCAAGAGTCAAACAGTGGAAACTTTCCATCAATTACTCTTACACATAAAGAAGTCGGTGGCTCTTTCTACACTGTAAGGGAGATTGTACGGGATATTATTCAAGAAAATAGAGTGCTGGGTCCTGCTAAATTCAACTTGGAGGAGTTCAACGCTGATCAGTTTTTAGAACAAAACCCGTTGGGTTCAATTGCAAGTGGCCCTGAACATTTTCTCGGTGCATCTTCAAATGAAGGCCATCCTGAACTCAAGAAAGTTCCAGATACAAATGGCCCACTGCTTTCTGTTTCTGATAAGCATTATACTGAAGCTGAGCATCAGGTGGTTGACAATGGGCATGTCATAGATGTTGGCCATTTAGATTTGACTAACAAGGAAGCCATTGAAGCCACTGTTGTGTCTGATGAGAGTTATAATGAAACTGAGCATCAGGTGGTTGACAATGGGCTTGCCGTAAATGGTAGCCATGTCGATGTGACAAACAACAAATCTACTGAAGCTTCTGTTGTTTCTGATGGGCATTATACTGGAACCGAGCTCAAGGTTGTTGACAAAGGGCGCAGCATAGATGCTAGCCAGGTAGACGTGACAGACAAGGAATCTGTTGAAGCTTCGGTTGTTTCTGATGAACATTATTATACTGAAGCTGAGCTTGAGATTGTTGACAAAGGGCATGGCATCGATGGCAGTGCGGTAGATGTGATAAACAAGGAACCCATTGAAGCTACTATACCCGAGATGCAGGTAAGTAAGCCCACGGAACCCAAACTGAATGTCGAACAAGAGTTGGCAGCTACCACAGTACCATTGGCTAAAGTAAATGCTCTGACAAAAGACTTGATAGTAGAGACATTTCCATTAAGATCTGTTGCTAGGAATGGCAATGGAATAGAAGGTTCAGGAGAGTTGAGGGACTCTGGTAATTCCCTAGAGAAGGATATAAAGAAGTTGGAAATTGTAGATGACAAGAAGTCTGAGTTAAATGATATAAAGTCTGCAGATAATTCTACTTTATTGTTTGAGAAATTTGAGAGTCCCCTTGGAAACAAAAAGTTAAAGGAAATCTCCAATCCTAGGCATGATACAGATAGTGCAAATCATTCTACCCACAAAGAACAAGTCAGTGCATCTCATCAGAAAGCTACAACTTTTGAAACTAATAACCAAATTCGGATTGAAGATGAAGCTAAGGTTAGCCTTTTTATCCATAATTTATTTTTTAAAATTATCACCACTACTAGTACTTAGAAAATTCCGGGGGAAGTAGTTTATATGCTTTTGTTAAATTACTATTTTATTGTCAGAAAATTGGATATTGCTTAGACTGTGCCGATTTGTGTTGTGTTTTCTTGATCCTCATACCTCAGTAACTGCATCAATTTATTTGCATCTGAAAATATTCAGACTCATGGATCCCATACAATGCAGAATCGTTTATAAGAAACAATAATTAATAATTATTTTCTTTCTAGTTGTTACATTCTTTCTAGTTATGGGAGGAGAAACTCTCGCCACATTTACAATTTTTAAATGCATTTTGACAGACTAATATTCACGTTGAAGACCTGCATGAAGCTGATAAATATAGACTCGATGGTCAACTTGGTGGCAATTCCCAGAGAAGAATCAACACAACTGTAGATAGGATCAATCTGTAAGCATATCTAAATGATTTGATCTCAAATAGTATGCCAGTTAGTTTAATGAAGTAAAGTTAATTAAATTGATTTTCTCTCAACAGCTAACTTGTCCTTTCTAATGGTTTCACTGCAGAGAGTCATGGGATGGAAGATCCAAGAATTCTGCAAAAAAGGAACCCAATCCTCTTTTCGCTCTATTGAAAGCCATTGTCAATGCCTTTGGGAAATTTTTGTCAGAATGATTTTAGTACTTGTTTATTTTTCTTTTCTACTGCGCTATTATCTACGCCGATTGTGGAGTTCATGTGTTGTGCCTGATGAAGAATAACTTTCACATAGTTAATGTACTCACCCCCTCCCCCTTTAGATTGTTGCGATCTTGTTTTGATTGACTTGATTGTGTGGTATGACTATGAGGTAGGTATCCGTTCTAAAATTTAAAAATATATATATATATATATATATATATTTTTTTTTTTTGTCAAGTAGCCTATTGACTAGAATTTCAGCTTTAAGATGAATAAGTAGGGAATTCAGAGTTCGAACACTTGACCCTTCATATATAATGCAATATAGACATTTATTCATAAAAAATTATAGGAAATGAAGAGGATCCCAAAGTGTGATATGAACGTGAGTTTTGTTTGGTAAGCACAAGGACTATATAAGGTAGTACTTGATGGAGAAGGGAAAGGAAATTAACAAAGTTGAAAAGAAAAAAAGAAAAAAATGAATACTAGTATCGCATTTTTCTCGAGACACTTGTTAATTCAAATCAGCTATAGTTTTAAAATACTATGACTTATTTGAAATTTAACATAAAAAGGTGTTGTACACAATATTTTTTTTACTAGGGTTGAACATAGTTTTTTTTTTGGCTAATACCATAGTGTGTTGTTAATAGTCGTACTCTTTGTAAATAAATAATCTTTTATTTATAGATATTTTTAAGAGGGAATATATATATTTTTTGAAGGAAGAGGGAATATATTGAAATTTAAGAGGGTATATATATTTTTTTTTGAAGGAAGAGGGAATATATTGAAATTGTTTTCATTCTGTATTGTCTAAATTTCAGCAGAATATGTTGGAAAAAAAAAAATTAGAGCAGAAGGATTTAGGGAGAAAAAATGTGGTTCAATATTAAATAATTTATGTTGACTGTAATGGTTTTAATCTGCTCATCAGAGACGACCTTATTTCTCAACACAAAACAAGTGCTAAGTGGCGAGAATAGGGGAAAATGGACCAAAATCAAAGGAAGAAAAATATAATAGGGAAATTTAAAAGAGGAAGGAGGAGAGTGAATATGGAATGTGTTTTTATTGAGGAGCAAACTTATTGTGAAATTGAAAGCAATCAGTTAAAAATTCCATAAATAAAAAAGGCAAGGAACTAATAAGGGAATGGAAATTTATATGTATGGTGGTCTTTCAGAATCAATCAGTGTTAATTTGACACCAAAATTAGTGGGATCTCGCAATTGTGCAATGTGTTACAAATTAAAATTAAAATGCCTCCTCTCATTGTGAATTTTGATGATGGAATAAAGGCTCTACTTATATGCAATTGCAAGTTCTGCCACAGCATTTGAGAACTGAGAGTGTAGAAATATTGGTTTGATAAAAAGATAGGGTCTACTTCAGGTTAGTACTACTATAACCACCTTCCTCAAAATATTCTCTTATGCTCTTGATGCTTTGTTGATAATATTTGTTTGACTTTTAAAAAACAATGGGTTTAAATAAACTTTCTTCCAAGGTTTTAAATATCGGTCGCCGTGTGAATTAATCGTTCATATGCTATTAGATCGGGCATGTCAAAGAAGTGAGAACCGGTGTAAATAGGCCAAAGCCGGTGTGAACTGGGGGTTTCTGCAACCAGGCCGGTCTAATGCTTACCTTTTATTTATTTTTTATTTATTTTGGACCCAAAACTACATTGGAAATAGGATTCTGAGAAACATGGAGTGTGACGACTATGTGAGACTGAGAGAGAAGAGAACCCTAGCAGTGCTCCTATGCGAGTGTTAAGACATTGATTACTGGGATTTTATTTGTTTTAATTACCTAAAAATATGGAGTATGATTTTATTATTTTTTTTGTTACAATTTCAATGTTTTTTGATGCCATGATCAAGTAAAATAGGAGCGAAATTTCGGTTGGAATTTGTTACAATTTCAATGTTAATATCTCTGAGTATTAGAGACGTCTTTTATTTATTTTTTTTGCTAATACTACGAGTACTAAAGACATTGATTGCTAATGATTTTCTTTGATTTTTATTTCTATTTTTTTTAACTTTCATCGTATAAGATTGATTTAAAGATACAACATTGACTTTGGTATTAAATTTACTAATTGCATTTACTATTTTGTTATGCCAATTTATGTTGCAATTAGAATTCATACAAAACATATTTTAAAATTTAACTGTTGTAGTACTTATATTTAGAATTTGAAGAATGAACTTGAAAAATTATGATAATTTGTCAAAAAAAATTGACATATTTGATGACCTGAGTAATATAAGATCGTCTGATGAACCATTGCTATCCTGTTTCTATTCTTGAATTGTATGTTGTCTTGTTAAGTTAATCATTTCTAGTTTAAATCAAATTCATGGTGGTTAAGGATATATGTGTGAAATTTGTTTACATTTTCAATATATAGTTATTAAAATCAAATTCTAGTTAAGTTAATTACTCAATATAGAGGAGCTAAATCCATTTTAGGTTGATGCTCACAATAATACAAAATCAACCTATTAAATTATTTCATTCTAGTCCAACCTTTTATAGTCTCTATGGATAAAGAACTGCATTATGGTCTACCATTGGCTTATCTCAAAAATTCCAGTTCTATGTTTAAAATATCATTCTAGCCAAATGCTAGGCAATTCTAAAGTTTTGATCATCACTAAATACAAAATTATATAGCACATTTGCACAAATTTTTGGTGGATAAAAGTATTATATCTTATTTTTTGTTGTTAACCCTTCGATTAATATGGAAAGGAGATCATAGTAATCTAGAGTTCAGAAGGAAAGCAGGTAAAACCTGACAAAAATTGTTTCACCCAAAAATCGAACTAGGGCTCTCAAGTATTATCAATATTGAGTTCGATAATGGAGAAATATACTGTGCAAAGAATATTTAATATTTTTTTTAGATAAACTTTCTCATAATGTCATACCATTATATTTATTATGTATGTTAATATATTTATAAAAACACTAAATTTTTGGTTGCCAACTTACTGATCGTAAGAACTTATAGTGTTTTCACCATCCAATATTTACATGAATATGATTTTATTGTGTTTCCAATGCAGATATCAACCGAGCAAATTGATCACATCTTCAAGACTCAATAACTAAGCTTTTCAATGGCATTACAGCCTTTGTCTATCGTGATCTTACTGGTATATTTATTAGTTCATGTCATTATTTCATGCATTGCTTCTTATTGTTAATATTTGTGCCATTAATCCTTATACACTGAATGTATTTAACAAACATTTGTTGTAGGCATATGGTGCACTGATAACTCTTGTATCATTGACACCATGCTGGTATGTCATGGTAACACATATTGAGAAACAAGTGAATTTGAGCTCAGAAAATATTGTAACCCAACTCCAATCAGAAATTAAGTACTCAGCTGAACTGTTGCACCCAATGAAATCATCATCAACAAATTTAGCAAGATTGTTGAGTTCAACACTTGATTCTACTAACATCTCTTTCTCTGATATTGAAACCAAGGTTCTCTTCAAACATGAAAATATATTACTATATATACTATTTGATTATTTTCTATATATATGAGTCTATATATTACATAATGATAATGATTTTCTTATGATTTAAATTTTTGTTTGGCAGGTTGCTCCATTGTTATTTGAAGCATTTGAGACAGTTCCTCACTTAACTCAAATCTCATACATTGGAATGGAAGGTCTCTTTTTCTCATATTGCAGTGATCATGATCAAGCTCTAGCAATATACTCTAACTCATCATCAAATAAAATCTTATATTTTGTCAATCCTGTGAATAATGAAACTGGAAAGGTTTTTGGAGAAGCCATAATATCAGACTCTTCTATCAGCACAAGTTGGATTAAGAAAGCAGCTAATCTTTCGATCGAATTTGCTTCATTGGGAACCAAGTGGACCAATGGCCATGATCTTTTGTTTCTAAATTCGGCTAGAGTCAACAGAATAGGAGTGATCTCTCTAGGGTTTTCAGCAAAAGCAATAACTGATTCTGTTACTCGTGTCAACCGTTTAGGATCAAGCACGTATTTGGTTACAAAAGATGGACAAATTCTTGTGGAAGGGATTCAACATATTGGTTTGGTTATTTCTAATGATTCGGTTTCATTTCAATCAGTGAATGCAAATGGAGATGTGATAAAGAATTATGAGGGTACTGTCTCATGCAAGGATGAAGCTACTGCTTCTAGTTTGAATATTCAAAATACTCAATATCTAATCCGCTGCTCCCCGATTGATATATTGGGAATAGAATCGGTAAGTTTTAGTATTGGGTGAATAGGCACTTTAGTTCTTGAAATTGTATCCATCGGTCAAATTAATCTTTGATTCTTAAGAATTTACAATTTTGTCCCTGAAATTGCTATACATCAGTCAAAAAGTTACTTCCGTTAAGTTCGTCCTTTAGAGAGCATCATATGATACGTTAAATAAAGATGTGTCAGTTCACATGGACTTCACTTCACGTCTCCAAAGAAGTTTTCTATTATAATTTGTTGGGTAAAAAGGCTAGGAGTTACTTTCTCAATTTTTATACCCTAACCAAAATCCAATGGAAAATCACGTCAAGTGATGGGGAGACGTGACACTTTCTTCCTAATATATGTGGCAGTGATGCGGACTGCGGAGTCCATGTGAAGTGTCACTCTTCATATAACATGTCAAATCACGCTCTTTAAATATTGAACTTTATAGAGGGAAATTTTTAATTTCGTCTTAATGAAGACGAAATTGCTAATTCATAATGTCGATGACTAATTTAACTGATGATTACAATTTCATGACTAAATTGCCTATTCATTTTTCTAATATTTTATGTAACTATGCCACTAAAACAGGTAATAAAGTGTAGTAGTGTAGGTCTCCCTAGTAATGAACTACTTCATTAATCATTTTATATGCCATTTTAATTTAGCATTGGGGGATTGGATGTTTTTTTATTGTCACTAATTTGATTATGTTTCAGGTGTATGTTTTGGCTGTACCAAGAAATGGATTTGATGTGAGTTACAAGAAAATGGGATTGGCTCTATTGAATGTAATGTTGGTAATGATACTTGTTGCTGTCTTGGGGTTTCTATTTATAGACGGTAGAGCTATAAGGAGAGAAATGCACTTGTGTGCCTCACTGATCAAACAAAAGGAGGCCACTCACCAAGCTGAGAGAAAAAATATGAACAAGAGCCTCGCCGTTGCTAGCGCCAGCCATGACGTTCGCACTTCTCTCGCAGGCATTACTGCTCTCATAAAAATTTCATCTAAGTTAGTTCCACCTGGTTCAGAATTGGCTTCCAATTTAATCCAAATGGAGGACTGTACACAAGACTTACTAGGTAACAGCATCATTGGTTCATTTTATGCTGCTCAATTTTTCTGATTGTACTTATTATTATAATATAGGAAACATTGCACCTGGAAGGACTAATTTGATACTAATAAAAGATACATCACTAATTATTTTTTCTGTGTACAATTTTTCTTAGGACTATTGAACTCTATACTTGACACAAGCAAAATTGAGGTAGGAAAAATGGAACTTGTGGAAGAAGAATTTGATTTATCTCATTTCTTGGAAGAAGTGGTTGATATATACCATCTTGTGGCAATGGAGAAAGGTGTAGATCTTGTATTGGACCCTTGTAATGGTTCTGTTATAAAATATTCGCGCGTGAAAGGCGACAGGGGAAGACTTAAACAAGTTTTGTGTAATTTACTGAACAATGCTGTTAAATTCACAAATGAAGGACACATAACGGTTCGAGCATGGGCTCGGAAGCCAACATTAAGTAACTCAATAATCAAGACTAACCAAAATAGTTTCATGAAACAATTGTCATGGTTATTTTCTAAGAAAAAAAATGAAGCAGATGAGGACATAGAAAACACTATGAATTCAATTCAACAAGATCCTCAGCGTTCTATGGATTTCACATTTGAAGTGGATGATACAGGAAAAGGAATTCCCAAAGAGAATTACAAGTCTGTGTTTGAGAATTATGTTCAAGTCAAAGAAACTAATCCTGTCCAAGAAGGAACAGGCTTAGGACTTGGAATTGTGCAGTCTTTGGTAAGTACTATCGCTAAATTGTTAATATTACGACAGAATTGTGAATTATTTTATTTTATTTTCTTATTATTTTTGTAGGTACGTTTGATGCATGGAGATATTGAAATTGTGGACAAGAATATTGGTGAAAAAGGAACATGTTTTAGGTTCAATGTGCTCCTCAGTTTATGTGAAGGTGAAACAGTGACAGATTTTAGCACAAGGGAAGGTCTTGAGTATGGAACAAGTAACAGTACTCAAGCTCAAGGGAGAACCACTCATGCTACTAGTTCTAGTTCAAACATTTGTTCCATGAGTCCCATTTATCATATGTGCAACTCTAGTCCTAGGCTCGAGGCATCTCGTGTTGTTCTTTTCATTGGAAATGTGGAGCGTCGGAGAACTTGTAAAAGGTTTATGAAGAGCTTAGGGATTAAAGTTAAGGTTGTGAAGTGTCAAAAGGATCTATTTGATACTCTAGAGGAGATCAAACAGAAGGGCCACCGTTCCAATGGCCCAAGTTCTCCAGAATCCTCTTCCAATTTGAGTTATTCTCATTCCACATCTCATAATTCATTTTCTAGAGCTAAAGGTGTTCCCTTAAGTTTTATGGATGGAACTGAGTATATGTCTCCAGTGTTCAAAAAGACAAATTTTGGAACTGTAGCATATTTCGTCTTGATTGTCATCGATGCAAATGCAGGATCATCATTTCCTGAACTCTTTGGAATTGTATCCAAATTCAAGAAAGGCCTTTCGAATTCTTGTAACGTTGTTTGGTTGGATAATCCACATATGCATCGTATCGATTCTAGAATAATTGATCAAAATGACATTGTCATATCGAAACCATTTCATGGTAGTCGTTTGTTCCAAGTCATAATGCTTCTTCCTGAGTATGACAATGGTAGTGTTTGGCAAAGCATTAAGAAACCTCACACTAGAAATTCTCCGGTTCATCAAGGAGAAATTCAAGAATGTGAAGACTCAAGCTGTTACAAACCTTTGCATTGCAAGAAGTTTTTGGTTGTTGAGGATACTAAAATTTTACGTGTTATAGCGACAAATATATTGGTTTCGCTTGGAGCGACTGTCGAGCAATGTGAGAATGGCAAAGAAGCTGTAATCCTAGTTGTTGAAGGTCTAAAAAGGGATGATCCTAATCCTCCTTATGATTACATCTTAATGGATTGCCAGGTATAATGACCTTGGACTATGGTTTGTTTTTTTTCTCCTCTTCTTTTGATACATTTATCAAACTTAGGAAATAATGAATTTTCATTGTTAGAACAATACGTGCTTTAATTTTTTATATGATGAACAAATTCAACAGATGCCGGTGATGGATGGATTTGAGGCAACAAGGCGGATACGAGAGATGGAGAAGCCGTTTGGTGTTCGCATTCCTATCATTGCATTAAGTGCAGATATTGATAGATCGACCACGGTGACTGGAATGGACTTTTATATAGAGAAGCCACTTAGAAAAGAGCATTTACTTGAAGCCATCAGAATCTTAAACAGTAAAGAGTAATTCATAATATAGAATAAGGTTTTTCTGTTATGCATACTTTTTACTTCATTTTAGCATAAATATTAGTTTTAGGCTATTAGCTGTTGTCTACAACATCAACATAAGTAGTGTTTGTCTTGATATCCAATTTTTACTGGCATCTGAAAAGGTTGCTCGATCGATTTTCCGAAATTTTCAGTCTGGATAGCACTAGTACTAGTAGTAATGCAGAAAGGTCATTTTGTAGACTATTGAACATGTTCTAGTGATAAGACAAATCATGCTGGATACTTTGACGTTTTCCTTTTAGTATCAAAACCTTCACCTTTGATTTTTTTTATTTTCTTCAATCCATGCACAAGAGTGAGTTGTTTTTCATAATTTTGAAGTTCTTATGAAGAGAGTTCAACTTTCAAATAGTGATAATGCTACTACCCACACGTTTGTATTCTAAGCATTGCTTTGTTACATAGCTTTTATTCTTTTGTAAATATTTTAAAAGAATATTGCTATTCAGACTCCCATCTCTTTCCACACCTGCAACATCTGGTGGTTATTCACATTCAAAAAATGTAGATTGTTAATTTAAGGGTTAATTAAGTTTTTGGTCCCTATAAATATTCACAGTTTTGTTTTTAGTCCCTACAAAATAAAATCATACTTTTTAGTCCCTATAAAATTTTCCATCAGCATTTTTAGTCCCTATAAATTTTTCTATCAGCACTTTTAGTCCCTGTAAAAAATTTCCAGCAACAGTTTTCGTCCCTAAAAGGCTTAAGGAGAATGTCACGGGGACTAAAAAGTGTGATTTTATTTTGTAGGGACTAAAAACAAAACTGTGAATATTTATAGGGACTAAAAACTTAATTAACCCTTAATTTAATTATATGATTAACCGCAATTTCGTAATTTTTAAAATGATCTAAATTAACCATATACTTACAAGAATTAACCACAATTTTGCATGTGATTATGCACTGAAAATTGGATGTCCATGAAATATTTTTGCATTTTAAAACATTTTGTTATAGGTGTCAAGATATTATTTAACAATAGTTTTTTCTTCAATTTTTTGTAGGTTAAGTTATTCTTCTCGCATTATGGAGTTAATTTGTTTACTTAATTTAATGATTTTTTTAACAAGGCAAAATGAAATATATTATATCGAACAATAAATTCTATCCAACACAAGTGTCAAGAGAGAACTTAGAAGTTTGAACAAACAGTTACAAAACCAAAACAGACAAAACAAAAGCAACAAAACTAAAAAATTAAGTGAGAAACCCCAAGCACGTTAGGGTTAAGCCACCAATTATGAAAATCAAAAGTAAAAGTAACATTCTTAACTTCCAACTACAAAAAAGATAGAAGTTTAACTTTGTCTAACAATTGTTGTAATGATTCCTCATTTTGTTGAAAAATGCAACTATTTATTTCCCTCCAAATTAGTTAAATGCACGATAACCAAATCAAATGTAAAGAAGACCATAAAGATTATGAAAAACCTCTCAAATGATCAAATTGAATGAGATGATCTAATAACTGTAACAAATTTACTAAAAAGGGCATACCCAATGCCGAAGAAGATGTCAGATACTCCCAAAGAGTTCATATCCCAAAAACAGATGTTCGTTGCTTTCCTCCATACCACAAACACTCACACAAAACTAAGTAGGTTGAATGATACCTTGTTTGTCCGATTTATCCTTGATAGGAATCCAATTTCGAAGTAGAAGTCATGTAAAAGAGAAACTTTTTACCCCTTGCTCAATTTGAAAGTGGTCATATGATATGTAGATAGTAAATTATGCATTGGTTTGACCTTCTATTTTATGAGAGTACTTTGCTCTTTATTTTATTTTTTAGTTACTCAATAAATTTTATTTACTTTTGGTCCCTTTTTTTATTTTATAAAGACTATTTTTATGCACTAAAACATCAATTATTTTAAAAAGTTTTTTAAATAAGGAACTAAAAGCTAATATAAATTATTCAGAGACTAAATTTAAAAGGTCATGATTTTATAAGCACTAAAAATATATTTAATCCAATTTATTCTTATAAAAAGCAAATTTTGTAGCTTTTGTAGAAATTACAAAACCTGCAATCTGTTTGAGCAGTGATAGTTGCTTAGTAACACATCATCAAAACAACATAAGGGCTGGCGCTGAGGCTGAGGGGGCAACAATAATGTAGCATGATAACACATCATACACGAACAAAAGTGTTGGAACAGAAATTTTTCAACAAAATAAACCAGTCAAGTTTCAAAAGCAACAAAACCAAAATATTATTCAACAACCTTTCATCATTGATAAACCAAGTACAAATCTCACGGGATTTCACATCACAAACTCTTCCTCAAGTGATTTCACTAAATTAGTTTGTTAGAATACTTCAATTTGCCTACAAAAACAAACACATAGTATCATCATCCAACCTTGATACATGACATGTATTCTTGCATCTAATTAAAATTAATGATGGATGCCTCCAAAAACTATTCATGCTCATGTTCACATCACACATTATGTTATTTGTGTCCCTCATAATGAATGTTTTCATTTGGTCCCATCTTTATCCACTTTATTGTATATCTTAATCAATCGGGCTTGAGGTCACTTTCAGCATGTGCTAAGTTTGATGCTGAACCAACTACTTTACCCTGCTTTTTTAATTCTATCCCCTCATTAATGTTGATTTTGTTGCCTAATATTTTTAACTGAATGTAAATTATGAATATTGATTTACTTTTTTTGACGAAAAATATTTATCAATTTCATAAACAACTCGATCTTGGAGTTATTTTGTATGTAATCTATGCATAATTTCAACAATTTAGAATTGTACAAGCTTAACATCAGTTTGAGTAAAAAAAAAGCCTAATATCTCAAACCAGTTTCTGTTTAGTAAGTAAACTGTTACAACACTGCATATTTACGGTCACGATTAGGGATGAGAATAGGTCGACCAGCGGGGGATAGCATGCGAAAGGTTAAGTAAGGTTTTTTTACTTAAATAGATAAGACTTAGGTTTTTTTTTTAGAAACTTATTTAGTTAAAAAGGCTAGACCTCATGCCGTATAAAAAGTCTCTTACGCGTATCAAGTTGACATAGTTAAGAAAATATGAATAATTTTTTTTTAACAAGGCAAAATAGAATATATTAATCACATCAAAAAAGTCCTGCGAGCACAAGGTGTACTAGAAACAAACTACTCAAATCATTACATATTACAAAGTCAATGTACCACAATAGAGAACTTAAAAGACAAGAAAAAACAAGCCGAAATACTTTCAACCACCAAAAATATTGAAGCTTAATTTTATCACTTAACGTATACAAGATTTCCTCCATGTGCTGAAAAAATATGTATGTTTCTTACTTTCTAAATAATCCAAACAATAGAGAGTGATATAATGGTAAGATTCATACCAATTTGATTTGAGAAGCCGCCTAAAGTAGTAAAATGCAAAAGTTGATCTGAAAGATAGCTCGGACTTACCGTAACAAATCCTAGCCAATCCGAGATTAATGACCAAATTTTTCCATGAAAAAATACATCTGACGAACAAGTGATCCACATCTTCATGCATTCTGCACCCTGCCATACATTAATAATATTACTTATTACTAATACTATTATTTTGTTTACTTTTTTTAGTAATTTAATATCATTAGTATATATTAAAAGGATATAATATACGATCAAATTCTCTAAAATTCATGTTAAATATTAAAAGAAAGTTTAATCTCATTGATTTTTTAGTTCGATAGTCTATTAATTTAAACTTAGATCAGATTGCTTATTTAAAAATGTTCGTATGAAATAGACTTCTAAACATGCTAGAATGTCATACGAGCTTTTAAAAGGTCAGACACAAACCTACAAAATAAACGTATGACAGACTGCAAGTCGAACTTAGGCTTTAAATTTTTTGAAAGGTCAGACATAAGTCTTGTAAAACTAAATCGGTATAGCTTATTCTCACCCCTATCCATAATACATATTTTCTCTGCCTCTAATTATTAGACTCATTTTTGATATTTTTGTTTCCTTTTGTATACAACTTTTTCAAAATTGTATATACACTAATGATTTCTTTACAAAAATATTTTTATTTAATTTAAAGTTGGGAAATGTAATATTATTTTTTTCTCTCTTACGATATCAATGTAATTGCAAGATCAAGTATGGAAGAGAAATTATTTTTGACAAGGTTAATATTATTTTTTTGGTAAACAAAACGTAGACTTTTAACTACTTTTTTTTTATTATTGTAAATGAATCATATAACAAGGTAAGGAGAATTACAAATTAAATCTTAGTAAATATTTTGTGGAAGTTATTTGGAATCCACTAGCTAGGAAACAAAAGTACGTGATGATTTAGTTTCATCGTATTAATCAATCATCATGGACCAGCTTTTAGAACCCATATCCACCGAACAACCTATTTCGAATCCAAATAATGTCGATTTATGTAGCTGGACAATTACAAGTGAACAACCTGGGTAAATGTGTTTTTTTAAGCAAAACTACTTTTTAAATGTCAATGTCACATAATACAAAAGTTTCCTTGATTGCCAATCTTAAAAAAAGCCACTAATCTTTCATAACATGACATAAAAACAACTATCACATGGTGAATAATAAATTAAATTGTTCCATAAAAAAAATTTTAAAAAATTGAATTGTCATAGAACACATTGTCTATGATGTGATCTATGCAAGTGATGTAACGAGATAAGGAATCAATTTATTACTTGGTTGGAAAAAGAAAATAGAATGGACAAAATGGGAATTAAAATTGGTAAAAAATAGAATGGACAAAATGGGAATTAAAATTGGTAAATTCATTGAAGTGCATCATGTGTCAAGATTAATTGCTAATAGTCATCCATCCTTGTCCATTCGTGCTACTTTTACACCTACCAATCAATCCATCGACGTTAAAAATAAATTGCTTCCCTTTTGAAATGCCACCATAAAAGTGATTAATTGAATCTTGAAACAAAAGTATACCATTTATTTTTCCATCCTCTTCACTTTAATAGATTTTAATGTACACAAGGTGCATCCAAAAAATTGTGTTAGAGTATTTCTTATACTGTAATTACTATTTATTTGTCTTTGGAAGAGAAAAAAAAAACATTAGAAGATAATAGACTGACCTATTTAATATATATGTAAAGATATGTTGTGTACTAATGAATGATCGAAAATATGATGAGCAACACTAGTGTCCATGTTATAAATGTTTGGGGATTTAATAGGTACAACCTGCTGGTTGTTTCGACTTGAAATGACTTACTAGAAACAAAATGTCCTTCAATTACTTGGCCCATTTTAAATTGCTACACTCAACATCACTGTTTATGTTAGTGTTTATTTTCCCTACATCAACATGTCCATGTGAAACCTGTAGAAGAATCTTCAATTTCAAATGAACTTTTCAGTTCCTATAACTTATGAATTAGCTAGGAAGCACTCTTCACAAAAGTCATTTAACATACATACAAATTCATGTTCGATTTGCGTTCATACATATTACATGATACGTGTCTTGATAGAATATGAAAACAGCCATGGGCGATACGTATCAGGGTCTATATCCCAAATGACCATGTATCATGGCGTATCCCATGTATCGCTGACATATACAACTTTGGAAACTAATCCAAAAGATTAATCTCTATTAGATGTTACTTCATACGCATCAATTAGGGCTTGGCGCACTAAATATGCATTATTTTTTTGTGTTGTTAGGTAACTTTCATATATCTGTATAGCTAACTAAATATAATCAATTATGATTTTCATAAATTTTAGGTACTATCTGATCTTGTTTTTAATATAATAAAAATAACTGTTCTCATCTTTATGTTCCTTAGCTACGTGCAGATTATATTAATTGGATCAAGAACTTCACTGTCTGCATTGCCATAATTATTTATAACTGCACTTTTTTATCCCATCACCATTTACAGCTGCAGTTAAGTGAAACCAATGGTGAAATGGGCTATATTTTTGCAACTGTAGCAGTTTTGGCACCCTAACTTTTCCAAAAATGTGATTTTGGCCCCCTAAGAAAAAAACTACAAAACCGTCCCCTAAGTTTTGCAACTGTAACAGTTTTGGCACCCCAAGGCAAATAAAAATAAAATAAAAATAACACGTGGCACCTCACTTAGGGTGCCACGTCAGCGTAGACTGAGTCAAAATTGGTCTTGGGGGCCAAAACTACCACATATGCAAAACTTAGGGGGCGGTTTTGTAATTTTTTTCTTACGGGACCAAAATCACATTTTTGGAAAAGTTAGGGGGTTAAAACTGCTATTAAGCCAAATAAAAAAAAGAAGGTAGAAGTTCTTACTTTTTCTATATTTTGTGAATTGGTAGTTTAGCACTTAAGCATGCTAAGACTTTGTGAACTTTTAGTTTTGTTTCCTTCTGCCAAATTGATGCGGGTGTTCATAATACAGTTATCTAGGCTTTCATTCAAAAAAAAAGTTATATAGGCTTACATGAATGCAATCTTGAAAAAGTATTGCATGAGTGAAGTATAAATTATTTCCCTCTTTTTTTTTTTTAAAAAAGTTTAGCGGTAAAACTAACACTCTAAAGAGTTTAACGGTAAAACTACGACGTACTAAATGTTTAAAAGCAAACTATTGTGGATTTGAACCTGCTTCAACATGACTAGTATTCATCCAATTTTTTACCATCTGAGTTGCACACATGGGATGAAGACAAGTCCTTTCTATTAAATTTAGAAAGAAAATTTGAGATGTCTATTATGGTTTTGAGATATATACATAATATAATATAAAAACATGCACGTTTTTAAAATTATATATATAGACACTAAAATTATAATAATAGAGATTTTATTTCTATTAACAAATAAGAGGATCTCTTCACTCTCTACTGAAGTGAGTGTGACCTTAATTTATAAAGTCTGATGTATAACCAACAAACAAAACAACATTATCACTTGTTTGATTCATAAAGTCTAAACTAAGTCCCAAGATTAGGTTGGAATTTCTTTGGCTTTTGTAGTTGGTGTTACACGCGTACAAAGCTCTTCTATATATATAATTGAAGTTGATTTGCCTATGATAAAAAAAAATTATTATTAATTGAAGAAATTAATTAGGATAACTGTTGCTGTTAATTTCTTGCACTCCACGGCACTTGCTATAAACAAACCTCTTTGAAAAATCTCTAATGGTTGATAAAAACAACTATTATATTTGTCAATTTATCACCCATGCAAAACGTGCGATCACATGAGGTGGATGGGAAAGCGACTCATTTGTTGGGTTAATGTATTATCCTACGAAGTTGATTAGTGATCAATATCCATCAAAAAAATTGTGGACACACAAAGTGAATTTTTCTATTTCAACTAAAATAATTTCATACACAAGAATTGGCCATTTTAATACAATCATCGAGGATTCTTATGCAACATGTGAAACACGTGAGTGGATGGAAACAAATCATAGTGTACAATAATTAATTTTCTATTAATGCGTGTATATGTGATAACATGTTATTTTTCTAATAGTGAACTAAAAGAAAAATAATACTAACATTCATATAGGAGACAATGACTCAAGTTCTTTTTCCAAGAACTTTTTTCGAAACAACATCTTAATTGTTTCATACATACAGGGTGGTGCCTTTCACTACCATGAGCATGCATGAGGTAGCCTTTTGGCTGCCGAAAAAAAATTCTCTCTAAAAGAAATGTACATTTTCTATATTTACTATCCTAATCTTTTTTAATACATTTTGCCACTTCAAACAAATTAAATTGTCGAATAAAAAGGGCAATTTGGTGCACTAAAGCTCCTGCATACGTAGAGTCTGGGAAGGGGTCCCACAATTTGGTGTATTGTATGCAACCTTACCCTGTTTTTTACACAAGAGACTGTTTCTAAGACTTGAACCCGTGACCTTCCAATCAAATGACAACAACTTTAACAGTTGCGCCAAGGTTACCTCTCTAACAAATTAAATTGTCAAATGCGATATAATATTTAAAATGACGTTGTAAATCTATTTATTACTGAATAGTCTGTTATCGATGAAGTTAACTTCTTGAAGTGTGATGTAACTCAACTTTTCTAAATAATTAATGTCATTTTTTATTTCTTTGTTCCTCTTTTTTATATGAAAGGTCAAGTGAACAAAATGTCTTAAACATTGTTTAAGGGATTCATATAGGGAAATATTGTTTAGAAACTATAAGTCCAACACTTACCAAAGTAATAAATACATTAATTTTTATACAAAATTTATCTCTTTTGATTCCTTCAATTATGTCATAAGAACACCTTTTAGTACTTTGCTTATATAAATGAAATTTGTGATTCTTTCCACTTATTGATTAAGTTTAATAAATTATTTTAATAATTTATTATATATTTTCTTTATATTTTACTCCCTCATACATATTATACTAGGAATTTTGCTCTTCCCCTGCAGAAAACACTCACGCCCTGCAGCCATGCCTAAAATGCCTCTGTATTAGTTAACTAACACAAGTGTAAAACTATGCGTTAGTTAACTAACGCTGCGTCACTTAACATACGCATGTGTAAAACATGTAAAACACTGTATGAGTTAACTCACGCTCTATTGATATATCAGTACATCATTAAATGATGTACTATATATCTATTGAATAAAAAAAAATTACAAAGGAAGAATAAATAAATTACTTGTGAAACAAGCTAACCAAGAACAAAAGTGGCGCAAAAAATTCAAAAAACAGGACTGTACAGTGGCGTGACTTAAGTCACACAACACTTTAACTCCTGCGTGACTTAAGTCACGCATCCTTTAACACTTGCGCAAGTTAACTTGCGCACCAAGCCCTACTGCCTACGAAATCCAGACAAACCAAGCACAAAAACCAACAAAATGAGATGAGTTTTGATGATACAATACCTGATATTTGGTGCTTGATGAGCGTAGAAACTTGCTTCCTGACGATTTGCAATGATTTGGGATGAGGATTTTGACCCAAAAGTTCTCACTTTTTGGGTTTTTGAAGGTGGAGGGAAAGAAAATGGTGCTTGGAGTATGGACTGATGGGTTTTGTATGAAAATAGTAACTTTGCGTGACTTAACTCACGTTGTATGAGTTAAGTAGTGCAGCGTTACTTAAATAACGCAGAGGTATATTTGGAAATCATGATGGACGCGAGTGTTTTGTGCAGGGGAAAGAGCAGAAATCTTATACTACTTTTGTCGCAGGATACAAAAATGATATGTAGATGTGAGGACATGTTCGTGTATTCTCGAATGAATTGTGTTATTAGAACGTCATAATACATGCAATCATATGAGCCATGGTATATATTTATTTACATCCCCTAATTAGGCCCAAAGATCATCACATATATGTTTTTCCCATTAGAAGAAATTTATCTGCCATTTCAAATCCCAACTCCAAGATCCCTCCACCATGAATCCCATCTCATAAATACTACACTATTTTTGAAGCTACATAGCAAACAATCTAGGAAAAACTTCTCTAATCGTAATGCTCGATAACCTAAAATCATGCCAAAAGGAAGTAGTTTTATTGTGTGTCACAAATTGCAAGAATCAATCCTAGCATGATCCTCTCCCTCCACCTTACCAAGCTCGCACAACTATTTATACCTTCATGTATTATTGTCTTTGTTCTCCATAAAAAATATCAACAATGCGATAGTAAAATATATCAATAAATATAACAGGATTACAAGAATGTGTAAAAAAAAAGTCTAGCATATTATTCCTTAGGTTAAAATATATTATTTAAACCCTAGTGATCATATATTATTATTGTATGTAAGCCGTGCTTTGGATCCTATATACTACCATATTGTAGCTATAGATGATCCCAAGTACTACGTAAAACTAACTAACCACAAGACGGTTAATTAAGAAATATTCAATTATTGCACTCTTGACAATTTTAGTCCTTTCCACATCAATATACAGATGCTTACCCTGAATGAAGCCATGATCACTAGCCTCTCACAAAACGTCATTTTGATTTAATGGGCTTCAAGATAATGTTTACATTTTTTAAGTATTCTTTTAGCAACTAGTTCATTGGATTCCTTTTAAGTGACGTGTCAATATGTATTAGTTTTGAGCGTTGAATACTAGCTACATCCTACAAGGTGAGACGTGGCTTAATTGAATACACACTTGCGTGTGTACATTAGTATTAGTTAAATAACTAAAGGAAATAAATAAATAAAATTACTAAATAGGAAATAAATAAAGAAATTACTAGAGAACTGTGATAGAATAGAAGAATTAGAAGAAGAATTAGAGGGCTCACCTACACATATACCGCAAAGAATGGTGCTGAATGTTGTGTCTAAAGTTCTAAACTCGAGGTTGATAAACTCTGTCCCAAAAAGGATATGTTCAACTGAATAAATTAATTAAATTACATTATACTAGTACTATAGTACAAATTCAAGCTTATCATCATTCATCATAAACCAGTGGCTAAAGTGTTATTATCTTTGAAAATCCATGATTCAGTAATTTTACAATTAACAATTTGATCCCATATGGGATTAGCTTGGTTCTTGGAAACAGAAATTAGAAGAAACTGTGATTTCATTTATTGTGAATATTAAACTATTATATGAACATGTCTTCCGGTTCCGGACAATTACCATATCTTCCATTATGTAACTTTGTTCATATTAATTTGGATGTATTCAATTTTATGCAGGCCTGACACATGCATGAACATGATGTTTTTCATTTTTTTTTAATCACAAGAGTAACCTTTTTATGACGGCCAGAGAATTGTTACACTGTGAGGAAATATAATTATAATAAAAAAAATTGACAATTATTATTTTAATTATTCTAAACAACTATAGAGTCAAATATGTGAACTGTAATATAACTCTGTTTAAATTGGGAAAGTATATCTTTATGCAAAACTTTGTAAAATACAGATACTCCCATATCCATTTTCGTATAAAAAAACATGATATTAATTACATCTGATTTTGGTGATGGTGGACCTTACTATATATATCCGATTCCAAACCAATATAGTAGTATATACGGTAATCCGATTATAGATACATCTATATTTGACTCAATTGCCAAAAAGATGTGGTATTAATGTTGGAAGATATTTGAGAATCTTTTAATTATGAGGTTGGGCCAATGAACCGACTAATAGCTTTGGATTCTAAATAATTTTGAGTTTCTCGCGTGTCCTATTTAAATTCTAAAATCTGAAATATTTTAACGTGTTTTTGAATGGTCTATGGGTTTTTATACGGTTTGAATTCTAAAATCGAAACTGTATATGACGCGTGAAAACCTCTGGAAAAACAGTCTTCTAAATATTAACTCTTACAAACAAATAGGGATGGCAATGGGTACCCAATGGGTAGGGTACTATAGTACTCATCCCCATACCCGCGTTTGTAAAAAATGTCTGTACTCAAGTCCGTACCCTCGTGGGCAACAACTTTAGTGCCCTTCCCATACCCTATGGGCACCTAAGTGCCCATACCCGCACTAATTACCCGCACTTTAAGTATGAAAAGACAATGAAAAACATTAGAATTGAAATAAAACTATGATCCACAAAATTTCAAATCAACTCATAAGATAGTACAAATCGTAGTATTTAGCCAAAAAGCAAAGAAAGGCCGACAGCGGCAGAAATTTAACACATCAGGAGGGGTAGGGTTACTTTATTAAATTATTTTAGGTTTATGTTTAGGCTTAAATAGTTAAATAAATTAATTAATTAATTGTACACCAAAAATAAATAAATTATTTATCATATTATGTAAATACATATATGCGGATTGCGGGACTGGGTAGTATAGTGCTCATACCCGTGCCCATACCCATCTAAATTTGCGGGTAATTACCCATACCTATAAAGCGGGGTTTTACCCTATCCATAGTGGGTATTTTTTGCGGATGCCTATAGGATCTGGGTCCAATTGTCATCCCTAGAAACAAATTTACCTTCTTCAAATGAGAATACCATGTATTACCTTTCAGATAGCTTCAAATGAGAAAATATACCACATAAAGTGGTAGCTCACAAGAGTTTCATAAAATAAAAAAAAATAAAAAAGAAGAGAATTAGAGTGGTTGTTTTTCGAGGGAGAGAATCAGAGTGGTTGTTAAGAATAATTATAAATATGAAGTGTATATTTGCATGTTTAAAAAGAATAAGAAAATAGAGAATATATTGTATATTATCTACCGGGCTAAAATTTACTAAAGCAATCATTATTTTTTGCAATAGTAAGCTGCTTTGTTGCGAAAGTACGATTTCATAGTCATGATTCTAAATTTCATGAGTTGAAGTGACGCTACGAACATAATATTGTGGTCAAATGCAAGAAATATAGTCAGTGACAGAGCCATGACTTTTATCCGGTCTCCGGACAAAAATTGCACATTTTTTTCGGATAATTTTATTGATTTTCCATATAATGTTACTTCCTTTCTGCGGATAATTGCATATTTTCTGTGGATATACCTTTTATGCGGATCCTAAAATCTTAAGGAAACAATTACCCACGAAGGTATTACACTTACCTAGGAACTTAAATCCTTGGCAAAATCTGCAGGAAACGTGTGTCCTACGGAATTTACACCAAAATCCGCAAGAAAAGCGAGAGGTTCTAGTAATGGTTGGGCTTGCTACAAAGAAAGTAGAAGCCTGAGGGATGGCTCCGCCCCTGAATGTAGCCATAAATGTGGTTGTGAAGCCCTCCAAACCAACAATCTTAGTGACGAGGGACTACCTGGCTTAATTATGCCCTCGAGCCCACAATAAACAATTTAAGTGGACGAAGTGGTAAAACAACATCAGAAAATATTCAGTTATTAATATCGACATTGCTAGTTGAACTAGATCTTGTAAACTAAACCCCATTTTTAGTTCCATGCATGGTATTGGAAAAAATCAAACTCCAATTAGAACAAAGATAAGGTCTTAATCAGATTATAAAAAGAGGCGTAGTATTTGAACAATTAACCATTTGTGTGATAATTTTTGATACAACCATAATTAC
>Ga0228711_1000161_pt1 | contig 63874 bp, 48 predicted proteins | sample MedpolnodulmetaG_2_FD_177996 | JGI IMG/M metagenome (GOLD analysis project Ga0228711, IMG submission 177996) | Root nodule microbial communities from Medicago polymorpha collected in Santa Monica, California, United States - brown nodules | ecosystem: Host-associated > Plants > Roots > Nodule...
AAATATTTTACAGGGATGTAATTCAAATTTTTTTTTTCACAGGGACGAAAATCAAAACGGACCCAAATTACAGGGACGATTATCATATTTAAGCCAAATTTAAATCTCTTTCTTTAAAACAAAAAAATGTTAGTTGAGTGAAAATCAAATTTCCACCTCCTCATCATTCTACTCTTGTAACTCACTCACTTCAACTAACAAGTCACTTTATATATATATATATAAAGTTATTTAAACAATAATTTTATTGGACAATTTGTGGGACAACAAAAATATACAAAAAAAATATGGTTTTGACAAAATCCAAAATAATTGAGAGAGAAAGTAAAAGCATAATTTGAGCATGAGATAGAAAATTATCATAAAATGGTTGTTTAAATATCATTTAAGTATGTGAATAGTATAATAAGCATTTCACATGAATTAATAATGCTTAAAAGCTGGGAGGGGTAAACTTGCAATTAAGATGAAAAAAGATGGCAAAAACAAAGGGATGTGACAAATCAGCATCTAGTTGCTTAATTTATACATGCCAACTTGACAAGTGATGTCATTGAGGGCATCACTAAGATCCTTCATTTCAGTTGGGTGACGTAAGCGATTTGGATATTGAATATTTGAAAGCATTATTTGTAGGATTTTAAAAGCTGCTGGATCCCACAGTTACTAGAAGTCTTGCACCAGTCTTCGTCCTTGACTTTTCACCACAACTTGTTTTTGACTTCATTTTTAATGTTTCCATCAATTTTTATTTTTTTTCATTTGTAATTTCTTAGTTTAGTTCAAATCAATTACTTGACCCTTCTATTGTATCTTCTTGGTTCGTCTATTGTTCAACCAAAAGGAGATTAGAGCCTCATAGACGATAGTCACACGTGGTTTGAAATCATGACCAAAGAAAAGGGAACATTTCACATTGAGAAGTATATAACTCTTTTTTTTTCCTTTCAGTTAGTGGGGTGTTTTCAGAACCATATGGAGGAAGACAAACCCAAGTTTGGTGTTGATTGTTTTTTAGCCATGATAAGTTTAATATTTCAATGTCTCTCTATTTAAATGAATACAATTCAAAGTTGTGTTTGAATTGCATAAAGTTCTTCTAAGTTTGACGAGGAACATCATAAAATAAATCTACCCAGTGTCCTTCTTCTCTTATTTTTCTGGATGTAAAGGAATATAGACAATTTGCTTATTGAATTGGAGACTAAAGTGAGTAATATGATAAATTAATAGTTGATATTGTATATATAATAATGAATTTAATTGGTTTATCATGTTTGCCTAAAATAATTATGCACCGACATAATATACTTTTTGGTGGTGGCCGAGGTTTAAACCTCGAACCTTCGCATATATTATGCATTGTCTTTACCAACAACTGAGCTAAGCTCACGAGGACACCGACATAATATACTTATTATATATCGATCATTATTTTTTTTTTAATTTACATTTTTTTTGCTAATATCAACCATTAAAGGTAAAACATCACGTGTTTTCTTTCAAAAAAAAAATCACGTCTTTTCAATTTCTTTTAATTATAATCATTTTTGGACTCAAAAGTCCTTATAGCATTTGATTCATGATGATATTTGAATACGTATCGGAATATCAATAAATATTTGTACCTCTTTCAAAAAAAAAAAAAATTTGGACCTAACTAGAATTTAGATTACTTTATTAAAGTATGAGCGATTTTATTTCTTGTATAAAAAAAAGTATGAATAATTTCATTTGTTTGCGTCATATTCATAACAAACTCAACATGTGAGTAACTGAGTATAACAACACCATTAAAAATGTTAACATACGCTTTAAGGACATATGTTAAGAATCTAAAGTAAAAAATTTGTCTTATAAATTATGTCAATTTATTTCTTAAGAAGTTGAAAATTAATGTATTTTAATAAATATTTATCATTTATAAAATCCTTAACATAATATATATAGCACATGTTAGCACGACCCTAAAAACTAAATGAACTTCTACCATTGCCTATGATTTGACCAAATTCAGATATATCTTTCATCTTAATGTGAAAAGCATCAACCACTTTCTTGGAATCCACTTTCATGCACCCATTGGAAAACAGACAACAAGCCAAGAGCTTTGTAAATGTTCACTTCGCGAATAGGAGTAATCCATTCGATTTTAGCAAGCATATATGGTACTTGATCACCCCTAATACAAGCATGAATACCAACTCTATTGAAAGTGGTCGAAAAAATGTGTCAATGTTGCATTTGAACCATACTTGAGCTGGTTTTTTCCAGTACAAAATTGTACCAACAGGTTTGGTCGTGGCAATAGCATTTGTGACTAGTTGTGACAGTGCAGGGGTTGTTAAAGCTGAAGTCGCGGCTGCCATTCTACTTTTTTGCTAACTCCGAGCAACTAAATAAAAAAAAGTGTTCCTCAACCTTGTAACTCAATTCTGTGACCCGATTCCACAACTTCTTGTTGCGTTGCTTCCATAAAATCCAAATCAAGGATCAAATAAAATCAATGATCAAGATATTTGAGTATGTCATAAAATTCTAACCTTGCTTATCAATTTTCTTTTCTATTCCTTGATTATGCACGAGTGGGGCATGTTTTTACAAACGTAAGAGTGACGCTTAATTTACTTGAATATGAGAAATGAAAATATATAGTTAAAACACAACCTACCAAATGTTTTTTTTTTATATGAAATGTCATTTCTAACGAGAGTGAATAGACAATTTATCTTTAAAATTGTAAGGGAGAAACAAATATGGTCGTTGGTACTTAAATATAATATCCAGGGTCCAAATTTGGAACTGTTTAAATAAGGTCTTTGAGAAATGAGAAAAATAGAATTAGTGACTGGTTCCCTAAAATGATTCATACTTGGGCTAGAGTTCTCATTTGGCTTATGGCCAAAATGAGTAATAGTGATGACCTGGTTGGATTTATGCTAAGATCTATCATATTGTTGAAGTAAAGCTAAGATACTGTCATATTATTCTTACGTGAACATAGAACCTGGACTTTGTTATGATGCTCGTTGATCTTGAGTATATGTAGCAGAACTATTTGAAGGATTGGTGAAATTCTTACCATAATTGAGAGGAAATCCATGTTTCCTATACCACCCAAGAACCATGTGACCACTCCTTGCACAATGTATTCTACTTTTGCCTTTCTTGTTTAAAATGTTATTAACTCATTTTCTTTCCTAAGAGCATGTTTGGATGAGGGAATATTTTGAGGGAATTCAAATACTTTGATGCGAATTCTATTGTTTGGATGATAATTTGAATAATTTTCAAAATGATGGAAATTTATGAAGAATTTTGTTCAAGTTAAATTTAAATAATTTCAAATGACACCTAAAAGCTAAGCATTTTAAATTTCTTCATTGTTATGTTTTTTCAAATTTTACATTTTGGTTCTCAAATTTTCAATTTGATCCCAAAAAATTGCAAATTGACCTGTCAATTTTTTTGAAATTTGCAAATTGACCCTAATTTCAATTTTCAAATTTGGCTCACAAAAATAAAAAATTATAAAAGTTGCTAAAAAACAATGAACGTGAAATTTTTTATTACTTCATCCAAACAAAAGTATTGAGAAATAAAAGTAATTAAATTGAATCATTTGAATCGCATAGAATTCTAAATTCTTTAAAATTTCTCAATTACATCATTCAAACATACTCTAAGGTTTGCTTGCATATGTAGCTTTAGCAAGGATCTTGGATTCATCAACAACAGCTAGTTCTAAAAATGTTTTACTTTCATCTTAAAAAATCATATAGAAACTGTTAAAAGAGGGAAATGGGTTGTATTTGTAAAACAAAAAATTGATCATTTAAGCTGGTGAGATATTGATTCACTTGATCCTCCCGTCTAAAATCTCTGACGTTGCGCATTGAAAGACAAAACACATAGATAAGGACAAATGCAAGCATGAAGAGAACATTAACTCTCCAATTCTTGAGAACATTGTTTTAGGTTGTTGATATCAAATTTTAATTGTGCAACACAAATTTGACTGATTTAGAAAGCCTCTCCTTAAATTCTTTCAAGGCATCAAGAACATTTTCTACGAAAACGATAGACCGTGCAATTTGTCGACTCATTGAATTTGTAATCCAAAAATAAATCAATTTTGAGCATCGTTCCCAAGTTTTACGACTCGGATCTATTAAAGTTAGTACATCAATGCTTCCATCAACATAAATACTTATTATCTAATACATCTATGGGTGTGTTTGGTTTGCAAAACAATAAGTACTGGACAAAATAGTACAAAGCAGAACAGCTTAACACAAGGCAGAACAACACAGAACAAATTTTTATGGTATTGAATACTTTTTTGTTTTATATAATTTTTGAGGGACGAAATGTTATTTTGGTGTTTTAGACAAAAAGTTGTGTTGCGGTTTGGTAGGGACAAAAATGTCAGTTTTTGTCATGTCTCTTAAAACAATTTTACAAATCAAACACTGGACAAGTGAAGTTGTAATGTCATATCCTTCATTTTTTAACGAATAAAAGCACCCCTAGAATATAATTATTTTACTTTTTTTTAGTAAAAAGAGATAGTTTAGGTTAATTGGTCTACAGACTGACCAAAGTCAAAACATGTTGAAAGCTCATAACCATTTACATTGCCACGTTGCTCAATGCTGCACTTCACTAAACTGTCTTTTGAACTCAATCAATCGTCACTCAATGCGCAATCCAGCTTCCACTTCTTCCATCCATGGTGGCTTCGCATCCTCTCCATTCCTCCGCCACAATCATCTCACTTTTCTTCGCTTCAATCCTCCCTGTTCTTCACCAACTAGAAAATCTCCACCTTCAATTCAATGCTCCGTTCAATTCCGCCCCTGTATCGATATTCACAAGGTAACCCCTTTAACCAATATTAACTTCTTGCCAATTCATTACAAAAAGGAACGATTTTTACATGTGGGTTTTTAGGGGTATGACATTTTAAGACGTGGGTCGTTGTGTTTTTGTAGGGGAAAGTGAAACAAATTGTTGGGTCAACCCTTAAAGATTTGAAAGATGATGATAATGGGTCAGATCCAATTACCAATTTTGAGTCTGATAAATCAGCAGCTGAGTATGCTACTCTTTACAAAAAGGATGGACTTAAAGGTGGTCATGTTATCATGCTTGGTGCTGATCCTTTGAGTAAAGCTGCTTCTCTTGAAGCATTACATGCTTATCCTGGTATTATAGTTTGATTACACCATTTGTTCCTTTTCTGTTTCGTGTTTGCTTTTAATTTATTTTAGAATGTGATGCTAGGTTGAAGGTGATATTGGTTTTTTTCTTGGCTTTCAATTTTAACATATGGCACTAGAAGTAATATAAAAAAAGGATTTCTTATAAAAATAAAATAAAAAAGGATTAATTTTGTTGATCTACTTATTCTAGAAGTTTATGATAGAACACTACAGCGTAATTTGATAAATGAAGGTGACCCCACTTAGTGGAATAAGGCTTGATTGTTGTTGTTCTTATCTCAAAAGTCTTGCACTTTCACTTAATCATATGGTGTCATGTCACATATGTATTGAACAATTAAAAGCTTTTACTAGAAGTAAGAAACTTGGTGACTATAATTCTGTAATGCGATGGGTATGTCACCTTTTTTGTCTCTGTGGACTGTAAAGTGATCAATGACCATGCATCAAATTTGTACTTCCAATTTTGAAAAGGAAGATGCTACATTGTATAAATGAACGGACTAATGTTAAATTACATATTTTTTGTGATTGTTGTTTAGAGCTTTTATCGGGTGTTTTTATGGACTAGTGACCTTTTGTTGATATTGGACTTTGTACAGCAGTTAGCCTTGAAAATGCCTTGACTGACTTCATGACCATATTTATCAATATAACTTGGGAGAATGCCTTCAACTTATTTGGCATTTTCTTTGATTTTCATGGTTGGTGATGTCTTTCTAACTTATAGATTTTTCCTCTACTAAACTTATTGTGGATGAATGGTAAAATTTAGGTGGCTTGCAAGTTGGAGGAGGAATCAATTCTAATAATTGTTTGAGTTACATCGAGGAAGGAGCAAGCCATGTCATTGTGACATCTGTAAGTTATATCTCTGCTCTCCTTCTTTGGGTTATTCAACTTTTATGACAGGTAGTCATAGTTATCTAGCTGGCAAGTCATAGTTATTATCTAGCTAGCCTTAGTTAGTTAAATGGGTTCGGATGTGATGTTATAAAGAGGGATAGAAGAGAATTAGACGAATCTGGAAATAAGTCAGAGCTAGGGAGAGTTGAAGGGAGTCTCAAATCACCCCTAGGTATTGTACCCTGTATTTTTCTCTCTAGGTCACATTGATCCAGGAATTATTCTCAGTAATATTCACATTGAACGAATTACGACTCAAATCTTCTCAAGAAATGTGTATAGATAGGTCTTACTACTCCAACCTTCTTTGAACATATATTAATATACTGTAATGGAGAAAACTTTAAAAAATGAAAACAAAGAAAACAACACACATTTTTCAAGTGGCAAGAAAAGTACCTTAATTTGCTTGGCTCTCCAATCTTGATCTGTAACTACGCAACCTGTTGTTTACATTGTTGGAAAAATATGTGGTTTTGTATTTGTTAATAGAAAGTTATTCTGTCCATGTATTTATTGATTCAATCATTACAGTATGTATTCAACAATGGACAAATGGATCTTGAAAGGCTAAAAGATCTGGTTCGGATTGTTGGAAAAGAAAGGCTTGTGTTGGATCTCAGTTGCAGAAAAAAGGTACAAATTGTTTTCCTTATATTTGAAGGTGAATTGCATTCAAGAAAAAGGTTATGCATGAATAAATTCTCGAGAGCAATGCCATAAAATATGGTGTGGGGGGGACTAATCAATAACCCAGAAGTAGTTTCACGAGTTCGTAATTTGATTCACATGTCCTCAAAACAATTTTATGATGTTAAGAGTTATGGTTTGAGCAATGCCATAAAATATGGTGTGGGGGGGACTAATCAATAACCCAGTATGACAAATGTCCAATTATACTTCAATGCATTTGATCATAATTGGACATTTCTTTTTAAGCACTTATGGTTTCCAGTGCTCAGGAAGGTAAATATGCAATTGTCACTGATAGATGGCAGAAGTTCAGTGATGTGTCACTTGATGCCAAAGTAATGGAGTTTCTTGCCAACTTTGCTGATGAGTTTCTGGTTCATGGCGTTGATGTTGAAGGAAAGAAGTAAGTAACAACTTTTAATGTCTTAAGATAATTGCATACAAGCGAGCTGTTCTTGTTATTGAATTAGTTGGGAGAGTGAGAAATACATATTTGATAGAATAATTAACAATCTACTTCAGAAAGAAATAGAAAAGTGTTCTGTCTGTAGCTTGTTCTGTTTTTTGTTTCTTGGTTTGGTCATTGCTACTAGAGGACATTTTAAGTTCTTCAAATTCTATGTTTGCACAAGTCTCCTCCTTTTTAATCTTACTATTACTAATGTTTCAGAGGCCCCTACTTTCATTTGTTAAATTTAGACTATCAGTTTTAATCAAAAAACGTTTGTGTTTCTAGTGTTTTTTTAATCCAGCAATTGATTTGAAGTTTTATATTAAGTGCATTGGACTAATCAAAGTATTTTTATCAGGACTTTTGACAATATCAAATTCAAACTCGAGCTGTTATAATGTATAAATGTCATCAAAGTAGTTTAGTTAATGATATTGAAGCATTTCATATGATTCATGCTGTGCTTAGAGATAATGTTTCAGATCATTTTGCTGTTTATTAGCTAATGGATATGAGACAAAAAGTTATGTTTGAAAAGATCAAATTAGAAGAAGTGTTTTTGTATTTGGCATTTATTTACATCTTTTTGTCTTGTTGAACTTGAAATAACTGCTGGTTAAACAAAAAACCTTTATTTTGTACTTCAATCAACGTCCTGTGGACATATGTTTCAAGTTATCTGCTCTGATAGATCATGTGAAATCTTAATTGAAGAATGCACCTAGCAATCATGGGCTTGGTTCAAGATTGATAGAATTCATATGAAAAAAAATGTGAAAAACAAAACTCCATATGCATCCGTTGAAATATTTCTGATAGTGAATGATTGCTCCTTGTAGGTTGGGAATTGATGAAGAGCTTGTAGCTCTGCTTGGAAAGCACTCACCGGTTGGTAGCCAACTCTTAATTTTTTTGTCAAATGTCAACTTTTAGGTGTGCGTATTATTGATACATTCTTATTTTGTCAGATTCCTGTGACATATGCTGGTGGTGTGACAGTAATGGACGATTTAGAGAGGATAAGAACAGCTGGAATGGATAACGTGGATGTTACTGTTGGCAGTGCCTTGGACATTTTTGGGGGGAACTTGGCTTATAAAGATGTTGTAGCTTGGCATAACCAGCAAAAGGTCTCAGTGGCTTAAGTAAGCATTTTTTAGAGTCGTTGAAGTTAGGGGTGGGTGAGCTCTGAGCACGGATTTGCTTAACTGTTTCTCTTAGTGTAACCTTGAGTCTGGTGATTTGTCGCAATTTCAGAGGTTCCAGCATTTGCCTGACCATTAACTTGTCATGAGATTCTTACATGATTATCTTCTGCCACTACATTTACATCTCTGTGATGTAGGTGTAAGGCAGTGCATGTAGGTTTTTTTTCCCTGTACAAGAATCCCCTTCATATCGTGAAAATCCTATCAACATAGCATTGTGTGTTTCTGCATATTATATGCCCAATGAAGGATAGGAGTTCATTCATCAAGTCTGATGATTTAGCTGTAAAATATTTTTTGGTTTTCAATTAACACTTCTGAGCTGCACTTTGAATAATGAGATCACTTTTTTTCACATATTTATTTGTATAAATAAATATGGCATAATTGTTATTTTATTTTAGGGTTAAATAAGTTTTTCGTCCCTATAAATATAACGGATTTTGATTTTAGTCCCTATAAAATTAAACTGAATGTTTTCATCCTCACAAAAAAATTTATTTTGTTTTTGGTCCTTAATGGATATAATTTTAACGTGTTTTTGACATTTTTTGAACATAATATGAATATATAAATGTCGAATATAATAAACGGACATAACATGGATACAATTTGAACATAAAAGAGTTATATAATTTTGCCATTTATATGAACATAAAATAGTCATTAAAGACGAAAAACAAAATAAAAAAATTTGTGAGGATGAAAACATTCAGTTTAATTTTTTAGGGACTAAAATCAAAATTCGTTATATTTATAAGGACGAAAAACTTATGTAACCCTTTATTTTATTATTACATGACGAAATATAGCATATGGAAGGGTTCGGAAGCCCTACCTAAAGACTGTCGATTTTTCATTACGACAATTTATGGTAAATTGGTCCTATATATGTTGTGCATTCTGGCTGAATGGATCCTATACAATTCATAGTAGAGTGGATTGACATAGAAACACCCCTAGCTGAAGAAGCTCAATTCATGAAGGATATCCAATCTACATTTGGTCCTTCTCAGTCTGAAAAGGAACAGGGCATTGTGGTTTTCACCCTGCTTACCAACTGTGCCACAAGGGATACTGGTCATAGTGCCTACAACTCTTACCATAGGTTTGACCTAAACTTTGTCCCTCAACCTTTGTTACAGCCTGATTCTATTCGGCTATCCAGCATCATGGGATTTTTATTTTTTTTGGTTTAGAAAATTCGGCATCCAACACAGTGACCAATACTCAATAATCACAAAGTTAATTTATATTTTGATCAATAACTCGTCATTTAATGATGCACCGTAGGACCAGTAATCAATAATTAACCTCCTCCGGCCAATGATAAAACACTGCACATTCATGGGCAAAATTTTAGTGATGAACCTTTTGGCAATATTTTGATCCATAGCCTATCGGATCACATGACAATTTATACTTAAAACTTGTTGTTATAGCACAGCCTAAATGCCTTAAATCAAATTTAAGTGCTAAATCCTTCTGTAGTTCTGTTTGGTTCATTTTGGTAATATCTTGTATTGGTTCCTGTGTTTTTACTTCACCTATTTAATCAACACTGCATTTTCACTCTAAAACGTATGGTTAGATCCATCTAATCCCAAAACTCGAGTCACGATTTATTAGTTTTGTTAAATGACATTATTGCTCACATGAGATACTCTCAAGAAGCCTCTATTAGTTTAGGTGGAGTGTATTATTTTGATCAAGTATGGTTTATCAAAAAGCCTTCATCTCATTTCTAATGATACAACTATTTCCCAGTTTTCTACTACTTTGTTGCAATTTGGATTTTCCTCAGGTAGATATGAACTTTTTTTCTCTTTATACAAAAAGGTGCACTATAAGTGCTTACATTACATGTGTTCTAATCTACCTTGATGATGTTACTGTCACAACATATTATTTTTCCCTAATTGAGTCATTGATCAACAAGATAGACTCTGAGTTTACATTTAAAAAACTATGATCTTTGGATTATTTTATTGGAGTTGACATTAAGCAAATTCTTAATTGGGAAATAGTGCGACTCAGTATGCTACTCTGACTTGTCCTATAATTTCCTGCAGTGTTGGTCAATGAAGTATGCCAGTTTCTTTCTCCATGACTTGAACCGCATTAGACAAGTGAAGGAGACAAATACTGAAATTTGAATTTTTAGAACATCAATAGTAATATATACATGGTTGTCATGTAGGATTAATTGGTCACATAGTCCTCACATAATGTCACGTGTATAACAGTAAAAAGACCAATTTCATGATGTTAAATTTGAGGAACTAAATTTAACTTAAAAGGATTTTTTTTTATTTTTTTAATAACGAATGTTAGTATGTTAGTAAATGTGATATTGACATTTTTCTCGTTTGTTAGGTTTCAAACCTTAGACTTTTATCACCTTAGCTCAATTCATCCTTTAACTCAAATCAGTTGAGTTACCCAACACCCAACTTAAAAAGAAAATTGTTTGGGGACATTAAAATTTGAGAATTATTGATACAAAATATTTTATTCTATCAAATAAATAAATAAATTTTAAGGTTGATATGCTATTCTCCCTGTAACGACGGTGTGCAAACAAGACAATTGACTATGCTATAGTTAGGTATCCTGTAAAATGTATAAAATGACTTAAACAAGTATTATGCATTATTGCATTATTGTGGAGGGAAACTCGCACATAATTCTTCTAATAAATTATCAATTCACCCTTAATATCTCTAGATCACATCCAAAGAAGTATGTTGTTATCAATCATATTTTTGAGCATCCAAAGAATGGCATCTTCCATTTATTTTCATCAATGGAGAGGATCCTTGCTTCCTTTGCAGAACATCTATGTATGCTAGATTGTCTAGAGAAATTAAGAATTCAATTATGAGCTAGTTTCTTCATAAAAGTTTCTACTTCCAAAGACTCACAATTATACCATATTAACTATTTGGAAAATTCGTCCTTAGTAAGATGGATAGCAAAACTTGTTATACCTTTTCAAATTGCTGGAATAACCTAGTGATATGTTCAGACAATTGTTTATGTACACAGGTGAGGTATATAGCACAAGTAATTTCAATACTTGGATTTCCACCCTCCTTCCTCTCAGCTGGAGCTCAGCTGTCAGGCCATTTCTAGTCACCAAAACTCTTCAGGCTCCACCACAAAAAACCAAAAATTCACAACATATCCTCACTATTCCATAAAAGAAAAATTGTATTGTCATGCATTAAAGGTTAACATCTCACAGTCAACTTTAGTTTGTTACGTTGTAGGAGTCTAATCTCTTTTGTTAGATTCAACCATGTTGGTCCCTAGTCTTGTTTAATCTAAACATAAAAAGGGATTCGTGAATATTTCATGGTGTATTAAAAAAAACTCACGTATTTTATACAATTTAACAAAAGAGAGGATTCCACAATCGAATTTACATACACCTTGGATTTCACTAAGATGGAAAATTGGAAACAAACCTTTCAACAACAAATTCAAAAGAATTTGAGACTCAGCATACATGCCTTTACTCAGGCATGGAACAACATTTATCCAAAAAAATGCAAGTGAAGAAATCCAATTAAAGTCAAAGTAACCGTTCTTTGGTTTTTTATTTTTAATTGAACCGTTCCTTTGGATATTATAACCGGAAGTACCAAATAAAACACTCGGTACTTTTATTGGAATTCCATCATGTATCTCAACAATTATTATTAATGAAATGCACTAAATTTACTTTTGCCAACAAATAAAACCACTCTTTGCCTAGAGTTGTGGTACATTCCAAGTTTCCAACCAAGGGTAAATTATAATTAGACGATGAAAAATAGATTTAGATGGTTCAAGTGTGTAAAAAAAATTAAAGACATATCGGGTGAGTAATTCTTGCAAGACCAACTATCATCACCAAAAGTCGAAGTTACATTATCAATTAGGTTCAACAAATATCATCACCAAAAGTTGCTCCCGTAGAGTCCTCTTTCAAGTGAGGGTTCAAATTCACCTCTCACCTTCTCACTTACTTACTTATTGATGACGCTGGGTTATATATCACTTTTGTTATAATTTTATATGTAATTTTAGTTGAGTTCAGATAATTTTGCATGAGTTAGAAGTTACAAAAGGATATATTTTATGTGTGAAATAATATCGTGGATAGTGATTCATTTAAATGTTTTTTCTCAATCCAATATTTTTTCCTTATGTCATATCACAAGTTCATTTGATAAAGATAAAATTAAAAATGTTTTTATATTGTTATTTTAAAAATTAAATATTTTTATTTAATAAAATAAGCATCTTATCATCACACCGTCACCCTCCTCATTGGACAGCTACCTTTGACTGCTACCAACCACTATTGACCACCACCTCCGGCCACCTCAAACAATCACCTCCGACCACTAGTTCCATCAATCATTATTCATATTTTAATAAATTTATTATTTTCTAATGTAATAATTAATTATGGATTTGATTGTTTTTATTAATTATATAATGGATGAAATATAAAAACAGTTATTACATTTTTAGTGAATTGAAAATGAATTATAATGAATTGTTTAAATCTTACAAATGTTGATGAACACAAGAATCTAGCTCCAATCAAATTGTGACCACAAAATTTCAAACACTCTTGGTGACTAGACAGACATATATACTTTTTATTCCCTGATCAACCAAAGCTTCCTCTCCATCCATCAACCAAACAAATGAAAGAGAGACAGATCAAAGAAAATACCATTCACATCATATAAGTTTGCAAATTAAAGATGATTGAAGTTATCCATCAACAGCTGAATTCTTCATGGTCATGATTATATTTTGTGATGGTTCATGCAGATGAAAGAAAGTTAATGGATGTATAGGGTGTGACATTGCATAAAAGATAGGAATGACATAGCACAAAAAGATATAATTATTATTATAGATTAGAAGAAAAGTAAAAGTTATTATTTCAGTGTACTACAGATATAAATTAACTGAAGTCTTGCTCGACATATCGAAATCACAGTGTCAAATCAAGGTAACATGAGATTGAAAACACTGTTGTTATCAAACAACACGTAAACCAATCCATAACTGTTCCATTCCATGTGATGAATTGCTTGTGACCTCTCATCAACAATTAACAACTCTTGTATTCTTGGATTTATTGGAAGGGAACAGTGACTATTGAGTTGTATTGTTTTTTGAGAAATGATTTGTGAACACATACATAGTAACATAGTGTTTTTTTTTTCCTCATATGAAGACAAATTTTGGCAGTTTGTGTGAAAACGTTGGTACCATTCCGTTTTGGGTCAGACTTTTCTGATTCGTGTTAACTACATACGCTTTTAAATGCCATACACTAACAGGTTGACACCTTTTTTTGATCAAACAAAACACATAAAATCTGATAACTTGTAAAAATTATATTCAACTAGTTTACATTTTAATTTTTAGGGAAAGGCCCAAAGAAAGTTTATTTTATAATAGTAAAAAGTACAAAATTGATTTCACTAAAAAAGTACTACTATATTGTAATTGTGTGTGGGGAAATAAAGATCATTATGAGAAGGAACGATTTTTTTTGTCAAGGAGAAGTAACAATATTTTTTACAACTTTGAGGATTACACCAAAAAATTGATGCAGACACATTTATTTTGGACGGTTTGCTTGGCAATATTATGTGAAACCTTAGATCAAAGTTGATGATGGTTTGGAGGGACACGATATGAGTTACAAAAAATTCAAATTTTCCATATTACATGTTTTCTGGTATAAATATTCAGATTAAACTCAGTTAGCTAGGCATCAAAATGCTTTTATTTAATTACTTAACCTTTAGATCAAGCTACATAATCTAGAGTGGTTTCATGTATAATGGTCAAGTGGGATAAGTTTTGTGCATGCACAAATTTACTACCACAATTAGATTAAGTAAGATATGAGAAGACATATTGATTTAATGATAAATAAATTTGTTTTCAATCATTATATGTGGTGGCATAACCACTCTTTCATTTCGGAGTCTTTTTATAACTATTTTTGTTTTTTTTCTGTTTTTTAGGGCGTCGGACTTGACCTTGATCATTTGATGTAACTATACTCTTTTGACACTTCTTATATCAGAGCTTCAGATGTTTTATTAATATATTTTATTTTAGTTTCTTAAAAAATAAATGATACAACACTATCTTACTAGTAAAGTATAGACTTAGCCCTCAAATTAATAACTTTTTTTGGAAAAAAAATTAATAACTTTTTTATTTCAATCATATTTTCCTAAATCACAATGACAACACTTCTTTGAAAATCACCCCTTTTCACCATATGGTGGTAGTATTGTGAAAACAATTTGAATGTGAAATATTGCTATTTAATTACTTTACTCATCTCAATTGCGCTTCAAAAATATGGTTGTTTAGTTCAAGTTGAGTAATCTCAGTACTCAGTGCTTCTAATATGCCGTTCAAACATGGTTTAAAGGTGAACCTTCTTTATTTTTAGTAAAAGAAAAAGGATTTTGTAAATATAAAAGGGGGAATAAATATAATATTTTACTAAAAATGATAAATGTTCATCTCCAAAACATTTTTTGAAATCCAAATTAAAAATACAAGATACTTTAATCAAATTTCATAATAATCTTTTTGGAATGGCAAAATTAGTGATAGAAACACATCCATAGCTAATAATTCCATATCATATAATTTCATAATATAGTTATACTATAAATTACCAAACATAGTTATTCAAACCGATAGAAGAGCAAATAAAAGTTACATATTTAAGTCAACAAAGTCATGATGATGATATCCATACTTTAGAACAGCACAGATATCTGAAGTCATTCTCATGAGCAGTGTTCTTCTATAAACCTCTATTGAATAATAACCCTAATAGCAAACAGAATAGTACAATGACATAACATAATATAACAGAAAGAAGAAAGAAGAAAGTCATCAAAGTAGACAACAACCAAATAAAACACCATACATTAAAACCTCGTCACTCTCCAGCATTTTTTTCCCTACATCTGCAAAACAAAACAAAAAACCAAAGAGATCATAATTAATTTGATAAGAGTAATTAAACAAGTATATAAAATAATGTTTGTTTACGTGCTTACCAAATAATACAATGCACCATGCTGGAGTGAGTGAAGAGTAACACCATACTGGTTTGTTAACACAGGCTGACCAGTTTGATGTACAAGAATAGCATCATCACCAAATGCCGCACGAACATTAAAAGGTCCAGATGCAACCTCAAAGGCCACATCATTGATGAACACCACTGATTTTGCAGCAACACCTGGTTCACCAATGCCTGAGATACACTCAATCATTTCTCATGTGCAAGTCTAAATACAACCTTAACTATAGCTACCAAAAGTCAAACTAATACTAAAGCCTATATTTAAGCCAATAAAGCCATGCACACGTGACCCAAAAACCATGGTACACTAACCACGTCTTATTCACATTAATCTTATTACTCTTTTTCTCTTCAATTCCATACATACATTACCATTTTTATCTCAAAAACTATGTTCTTAGGTTCTATAGGCGGTGTAAAATTAACAAGTAGGAGTATACAGATGAAATAATAGGAGTAACCTAAAAGAAAAATAAAATAATAAACTAGTCAAGATCTTGTGGTTTTGCTCTTGCACTTACAAGATGTGCTAATAGGAAGAAAAAAAGACTTTTCTTAAAATATATAAACAATAAAAATTACTATGCAGACCAGAACTTTTGAATACTATACATGTTAAAATAGCAACAAAAATTTAGAGATGAAAATATGTGAAATTGTAGTGTTAGAGAAACTAAATAATTTGGTGACCAATTTTACTTAGCCGAAATAAGTAAATAAATGCTATGTAATTAATTACCTTGCACTTGAGAAATGATAGGTGATGGAACAGTGATGGAGGAGGAAGTAGTAGGATGTAAAACAGTAGTAGTAGTTGTGGCGGGTGGCAAACAGATGTTCAGATGTGGCGGAATTTGGTGCATTATTTTCACAGACTTATCCTGTTCTTGATCTTTCTTTGAGGAATTAACACCATGGTTGTTCATGATCTCACTAAGCAGGAAACTAGTAGTGCAACTACCAGTGTTATGGTGTTGCTGACCATGTGATTGAGCAGGAACCATGTTGGAAAGTTCAGAGAAGCAAAACCCTTGTGATGTAACATTGTTAGGAAGGACTATTCCTTGTCCATGATGTTGCACTGGGAAGAAGAAAGTCTCAGTAGGTGGTGCAGTTACTTGTGGTGGTGGAAGAAGGGTGGTTACATTTTGAGTCTGAAAATATGTTTGATTTTGGTTCACAGAAGCAGTTGGAGAATTAGGCACAACATCATTGATGTTAGGGAAACCAAGGGAAAATACTTTGGATGGTATTAGTTCTTTTGGTGGAGATTTCTCAGAGGAAGATGAAGAAGATGAAGGTACAGTAGCAGAAATTTGAGAAAGTGAACTAGGGTTTTGTTGTGGTGGTTGATCCAGCTGATTTTGGTTCTGATTCTTAGAGTTTTGGTTTTGAAGATGGCGAAGCTTATGCTTGCTTCTTGATTTGCGGTTTTGGAACCAATAGAAAACATTAGCATCACCAACTTGACCATACTCTTGCAACTGTGCTCTAATCTTCCTTATTTCTTCTCTTGGTGGATTCACCATTCCAGAATTGAAGATAGCTTCAAGTATGCGGATTTGTTCTGGTTTTGGATTCCACCTTGGCTTTGGCTCAGGACTTCTCTCCTCACAACCTATTTCCATAAATAAGAAGAAAAAAATGTCAATAATAGTTACATTAGAATCTCTAAACTATATTTTTTGTAAAAAAGTTGAATCAGGGTAAAAAATAGGTTGTATTTATATATATTTAGATTGAAAATGTGGATATGTACCTGAGGAGTAAGGGGTTCTGTGGCAAGCAGAAGAGATGAGAGAAGAGTTGATGTCATGCTGCCATTGGTGATGACTGTTGCAGGGCTTAGACTTAAACATGCTTGGCCAGTGTCTATTTGATGAAGCCATGATGATGATGATGATAAATCACTGATGAAGAACTGAAAGCTAGATAGATATATATCAAAAAAACAAATAACCAAATGAGAAAACAATCTAGAAGCTTTTCTCTCTTGCTTTCTGAAACCCTCAGAACCAACAAAACCTTCTTATATAGCCTCTTCACCTACCCTCTAGTGCGTTTCACCAATTCTATAATTGCAATATAATAACAATAATTCATTATTAGTATATAAAGTTAATATATTCTCACCTCATTGATAAGAATTTATTTAACATATTAAAATGAAAGATGAAAAGTTTATATATAATAACAAATATATATGGAATATATAAAAATAGATGATATAGACAACAAGAATCGCCTGTGAGAAAAATAAACAAGAAAGGAAAGAAAAGGGAAATAATAAATAAAAAGGGAATGAAGAGTAAGAGAGAGTACCGTGTCTCCCATACCTTGCAGTACAATAGGTATAGCTTTTTTTGATTAGAAAACTACCTTTGCATTAATAGTAGGGAGGGAAAGTGAAAAAATAAAAAGAAGTAGTTTTAAAGTAGAAGGAAATTCCCCCCGGATGAGAAGCAAAGGGAACAAGGAAAAGAATACATGCTGGGGACTTAATTAGGAATCTTGTTGGTGCAGAGATGGCAGAGAAAAAAAAGGTCTTAATGCTAGGGCTTTCATCACTTAGAAAAAAAAAGGTGTGGAGTGTGTGTGATCTGAACAATTTGTCTCTTTCTTTTAACACATTTCCATGGGGGAAGGGAAAGAGAAAAAGAAAGAGTGGTGAGTTGTGTCTTATTAATGAGATTGAGTAGAAATAATAAGTGTGGGATTATTCTAATGGATGAGGTTGTTGTATAGGAATAAATAGGGGTTGAGGGGGTGGAGGATTTTCAAACTTTCAAAGTCAAGAATATTGGGTTGGGTGTATACTAGTTTTTGATTGGAAAACGGTGGTGGGTTAGTAATTGCAAGTATTTTGGGTCATTTTGGGCAAAGGAAGGACTAAGGTTTTTGGATTGAATCGAGGGAGGCATATTTATTGTCTATTTTACTTCTACACATGTACATTTTCCATCACTTAATGTAAATTCATGTAGTATATTCTACAAAAAAAAATTCAATTCATGTATGTAGTTTTTCCACAACTGCATAACCCAAAAAGCATTTTAGTAAGGGTTCACATATAAAATAAAAGAACAAGTTTTAGCGAATATATTTATTATATTTGCACCTAGTTCATTTCAATATCATCTAATACAATGAATAATTCACAATTTATAATAGGGTCGTGCTAAAAAAAATTCTCTTTGAACACTTGACAAGAAGTAAAAAACAATACATATAGAAGGAAAAGAAAACAATTTTTAATGTTTAAAAGCCTTAAATGCATCATTTTCAAGATTCTTTTTAACTTTTAAAAAGTAGTATATTTGTTAGCATCTCCAGATGTCTCTAAAAAACATGAGTTTTTTTTTTTTTTTTTGCAGTAAAAACATTCATGAGTTTAACAAGCACAATAAAAAACCTATTTTTATAATAAATTTATCAAATTCAATAAAACTTTCTTAATATGAAACTTCTGTTTATCATTATTTCTATCACTCATCAATAATCAACACTCTAAAAAAACAAGATATTACATGGACATGCCACTCCTCAAAATTTGACTAAATTTATTCATAAGAAGTAAATAATCAATGATCAAATGACTATGTAAGAAGTAAATAATAATGCAAATTCAATATTCAACAACAAAATATAAACAATTGCTCAATATATCTACATATATCACATAATTCATTCTAAAAATATAAAAGTTAATTGGTTTCAGAATCATCTACCCTAGATAGTTTATGGTATTCGGGTAGTTATCGACCCGATTTATGGGCAATAGTTTTGCTATGATATCTCTTACGATTATCGGGATTTGGATCCTCTGTTGTGGTACGACGTTCCAATACAGATCTCGGCCGTTCAAATACCTTGATTGCATATGGCAGCACAAACAAGTTGTTTAGATCAACGTAAATGGGCAATATGACAAAAAGGGTAGAAGAGATCAACATAGATCGAACCGCAGACGCTGCCCTGATTCTATGTCATATTTTGAAATTTTTATCCTCATTCAGATGGGAGAAAAAATACAATATTAATTTATTCCCATAGTTGCTCAAACGCATGGAAAACGAGATAGAGGAAAAAAAATCATTGTGTAAACTACACTTTTAGTCAACTAATGATCGCGTGAGAAAACAAGCTCAGATCAAATAAAAAAGGAAAAACTAACACGATTTTGATGTCATGTTCTTGTTAGCCAACTATTAAAAACATGATGTGGATCAATAAAAAAACATGATATGATATTGTGTTCTTGAATTACAATTTTCAGTCACAATTGGGACTGGTAAGCATTGTTACCAATTGATACAATTGTAAACACACTTTATACAATTTGTAATAATGATCCAAAATTAACAAACAATGATCCAAAAAAGAAAGACCAGAGGTTTTAGATTACCTAAATATGCGAACACCGATGAGTATTTCACTGATCTCCTTCAGATCTTTGAGTGTGTGTGAAGAGAATACTAACTCTCACTCGGCTAGGTTTTGTGTGATGTCTAGGGGTAACAACACTAATAAAGGATGATATAGGCATAAATAATGAACCAAGCCCAATGATCCAAGCCCAAGTCACTGTGGGGCCTATAATTGACATATTGTCAGTATTCGATGAGATGACACATAACCTTGTTGCATGTGATTTAGCTGGCTTATTGCATGTGATACACTTGGTCTATTGCATGAACAACACTTATGTTTATTAAACATGATTCTCTAGCCACTTGGCTTGTTGCATGTAATTTTATTATTTTTCCTTCTCCTATAGATAAGAGTCGATAATGTACTTTGATCATTGAATTTTACCAAATTTGAGGGTGGATTCTCTCTAAGCTTCTAAGCAATCTTGGTAATTAGAGCTTAGGCATAGTAAGATATGAGTCAAAAAAAGTGACTAAGTTTAATCTTAGCATGTAAGAGCTTTTAAGTAAGAAAAATCCAAACTAGAAATCTCCATCTTCAATTTAAATTTGCACAAGTAAACACTGGCAACAAGTTCAGGAGGTTTAAAACCTCATAATATGAAATTTTGCATCCACTGCACACGCCCTCACTTGTCGTTACCAGGGTTCCACATTGAAGGTGGATGGAAAAAAACAAGATATGTGGTTTTGAATTGTTTTTCATGATTTTTAAAATCTTTTTCCAAGTTTAACCTAGTCCTTTTTAAGGCAGTTGTTTAGAAAATGTTGAACATAATAGTTCTTTATCAAAATATTTAACATAATTTTAAAACTAAAGAAACAAGCTAAAGTTAAACCATAAAGAACTTTACATAAACATGAATAGAAGATAGAGAGGGGGAGAGAGAGATCGAATTTATCCTGGTTCACTCTCAACTTGATAGCTAGTCTAGTCGTCCCTATCTAGAGTGTCATTGCTATCTCAACCGAGATGGACTTCTTTCACCATGATCCACCCCAAGATTTCATGAAACATTAATCTTAGCAAGTCTATCACCCCCATCACTACCTGATTACTGGATCATGATATTCACATCACTTACACTCTGGCACGACCATAATGACTTCATCATTTTCCCTTTCCCTTATGTGATGATCTTTGCCTGTTACCCAATTATATGACCATGACAAGTTTACATAATAGTGATATTGACTTTTAATTGTACTCTGTCAGTTCGCAGCCAATGAGGAACAATGTTTAAAGTCTATCCAGATTATCTTAAGTGTTTATAGTCACTCTTCACTTTCCAGTTTGCCACTACTGGGTAGGGTTATAATATGGGTAAATTACACTCACCTCCCCCGAGGTTTATTAAAATGACATTGACACCCCACTAGTTTTAAAACGTTCACTAACCTCCCTTAAGTTCTCATATAATAGACAAACACATCCCTTATCTGTTAACACTGTTAACTTTATGTTAATTTCTTCAGAGAATTTTCCATTAATATTTAACGGATGTTCTTCAATATTGTTTAACTTTGTTCCCTCTTCGGTGATCCTATTTGTATTCCTTCTTCTACCGAAAGCTACTTCTGATATTTTCCTGTATATTGTGGGGGATTTACACCTGATAATTTTTTTGTCAAATTTCCCACCGCTAGTTGTGGCAGTTGGGGAAATTCCTGCTACAATGCCCAATTTATTCATGCTACTTTGTAGCATTTTTCAAGTTATGTAGCTAATTTTCTCTTGTTTATGAACCCTTTCCTTTTTGTTTTCTTTGTTTCCAAGTTCCAACTGTTCATTAAAAACAACTTTGTCCTTCAATGTAACAGAAGATTGATCAATGGCGGGGTCAGGTGTTTTGTGGGGTGTGCTGTGTTGATGCATTGGTAGCACCCTGTGTGCTTCAGCTGGGTTTTTTTTTCGCTATGCATTTTTTTGTTGTTTGACTTTCCTGCTGGATGCGCTTATGCTTCAGCAGCTTTAGGGAGTTTTATTTTGTTTTTCCCCCTGCTGTGTACAGAATTACAGTACCTGTGTTTTGTTTCTCCCTTGCCCGATCCTTCTCTCCTTAAGAGGATTTGTTTGTTCAAATAAAAAATATGTGTTAAAATTAACAGAAGAGGGATCAATATTTCTGAAAATTAACGGAAAAGTAACAGTGTTAACAAGTAAGGGATATGTTTGTCTATTTCATGAGAACTCGAGGGAGGTTAGTGTAAGTTTTAAAACTAAAGAGGGTGTTTGTGTCATTTTCATAAACCTTAGGGGAGGTGGATGCAATTTCCCCTTATAATATTGGGGTTGAGTTTCTATCTGACTGATACAAAGGCATGATAGGACGATAAATCTATTTGAGTAGATGTTAAAATTTGAATCCTATATCAGTTCAAGAGTACTTCTGATTTATTGATTGATTCACAAATGATCTAGATAAAATTTCACTTGAGTGGATATTTCACTAAGAACGCATCTCTATCTTTTAATTAAGGAGTTTATAACACTTACATTAGTTGTCTTGAGTTCACATAGAAGGATATGATGTTTTGACACACTAACGATGATTGCAACAGTAACTTCCACACCAATAACTACAACGACAACAACAACAACAACAACTCTCAGAATTAGTAGTTTCTCTTTATACAACATCGAGAATCCTATTGTTGGAGAATACAACAAGAGATATAGTGGTTACAAGGCTACATACTCAGATGTACAAGCATCTACTGCATCTCTAATGTATCGTTGAAGTGACATCTCAATTGAAATACTCTAAGAGAAATACTTTTTTGTACTTTGAAGATCTTAAGAGATTTCGAGCCAAATCAGAGCTAAGCAGGTGATCTTAAATACTTTATCCAAATGATTGTCTTCACATTTGAATATATCAACCATCAAGATGATTTATTGGTCAATTAATCAAGTAGGCATGAAGGCTGCTGACCACACAAATAATCATTAGGTCAAAACAAGGGCTTAGACTGCTTCACACATATGATGTGTTTGTTGTCAATGTATTGACCAAAGAATTTGCTTGATTGCTTAAGATCTTGATCAACTTGTCTTGTGGTTAATGACCACTTTTCTTAACCTCAAAGATGTCTTCTTCTGTTTGGACGTTCAACTGTTGCATTAAGATCAAAAGATTACTTTTTTTCTTTCACCTGTCTATATACCATCATGCATGCCCATAGACACAATTATTAGTCAAATTTTCCTTTATTATTAGTTTTGTTATCATCAAAACATAATACACAGATATTATTCTTTGAACTACATGGTTCTAGTACACATTTCACCCAAGCGACATTCTCAGTCTCTAGGAAGAAGCAAGACATATTGTGTGTCGTGTCACCTAGTCTGCCCAATCAACACCGTGTCAACCACCCAGATCATGGCATGTGTGACTCTTCCATATCCCTCAGACTATTCAACAAACGACCAATCATTCAATCAAACCCTCTAACATGTCATTAGTACCACGTCATCTTACCCCTCGCCAGCCACATACTTTTCTTTGCGTATCACTTTCTGACATGTGTTATAAAAATGGCATGCCAACCTTATACAAAAAATTCCCAAATTTATATTTAAGCCCTCTGATCTTTTATATATTTATATTGTTACCTCTCAAATTTTAAATATCACATTTTCCCCTTTAACTTCCTAAAATTGTAAATTGACCCCTAAGTTTTTTAAGATTTATGTTTACCCCTAAATTTTATGAAAATTACAACTATGCCCACTTTTTTTTTAAAAAAAAAAAAAGAAGAGAAAATTGACATTAACCATCTAACTCATAGGAAAATCACCATTATCCCTTTAGTGTCACCTTGAAAAAATATAAAAAATTCAATTTGATCATTATAAATGCTCCCATGTCGTTAGTCTCAATGTGAAATATAAATGAATGATTTGAGGAGACAAATACAAACATTACAAGAAACTATGAATACACAGTTAGTTATATTGGATGAATACAAACAAGAATCATAAGCTGACACATTCAATAGCGATTCTTCCTCAAATAGACGTCATCAACACATCAGAAATCATCTAGTAGAAATTTATGATTTTGAAGGAAAACTTTAGCATGATGAGTTTGTAAATATACTTCAAATTGTTGATAAAGTGTTTGAGTACAAGGAGGTATCCGAAGAGAAAAAGGTAAAGATTATTGTTGTCGAGTTAAAAAAGCATGGTTGTTGTATAGGGTGGGAGAATCTAAAAAAGAAGTGTGAATGTTCCGGAAAATGCATGATCTAAACTCAAGAGAAAATGTACCGAGAAAATCTTCCTACAAAATCTTTCCCTCCGCTAAAATTTTTCCCCGCCCATGCAAAACAACAACCAAACAACTCGTGCCCTTGAATGAACCTCTTTTTAAAACAAGCACATAAAACAAACTTAAAGTTATTAAATGTTTCAAATGAGATATTTTTGGGACGACCATGGATAGTAGCATTAAATATATAAGCCTTATTGTTTTTTTAAGAAGTTAAATTAGCCCATACAAATTAGCACCGGAAAGAATCAAACCTGAAACTTTAAGGAGGAACACACTCTCATATCCCAAGTCAATACCACCAGACTAACCCAAAGGGGTTTAAGTCTTAATTGTTATCTGATTAAAAGAAGGGTATATTAGGAATAATAGAATTAATTGATTCAAAAATAGTTAATACATTCTCTAATCATTATTATAAGTAAAAATGCATAATTCAGATTCATTCAATAAATTATGTATGTGGTTTATAGACCACATACATCATTTATTGAATGAATCTAAAAAGTATATTTGTAGGGGTGTACGTGGGCTGGTTTGGGTTGGGTTTAGCCAAACCCAAGTAAGGTAAAATAGCCATCCGCTATACCATTGGGTGGGTTTGGGCAAACCTGCTAATTTATGGGTTGGGTTGGATTGGGTAATGGGTTACCAAACTTTTTTTTTTAATATTAAATGACTATATGACAAATACTCATAATTTTCCTTAAATATTACTCTACTTTTTACTATAATTGTATGCATCATAGAATAATAAATTATAATATCAAATAATAAACTCCATCATAAAATACTTGCAACAAAATAAAGTTGCATGACATAAAATGACATTAGTATTAAAATAACCAAAAAGTGCAACATTTTGATTTGTAATCCTAACATGTTTTGATTTTCATTATATATGATACAATATGTATGTTTTGGAAATATAACGTGGTTCATGACCATAACCTTTAATATTTTTCTTGTACCCTATGAAAATAAAGATAAAAATATTGACATTATTGAGTAAGTGAGTTTTTGGGTCTGAGTATGGTTTTATCCGAAACCTATTTATTTTTATGGATTTTCCATTTGTAAAAATCATACCCACTCAATTAACCAACCCAACCCATTTTTTTTTGGGTTTTATGATGGATTTGACCGGGTTTTCTGGGTTAACCCAACCCATGTACACCTCTATATATTTGTATTTATAATAGTGACCAAAAAATGTATTTTGCTTGTAATAGTGACCAATATCCGAAGTAATTTTCTGTGTGCTTATATAAAGATAATATTGAAAAATTGGTAGATCAAATTAGGTTCTCCTCTTCAAATTGATTTTGGGATAAGTCATTGAAGACTCTTTGTACATTCTATAAATGTGTTATTGAACCATTATTTTAGCCTACTGAGACAGATCTCCATCCGATCAAATAGTTCTATTTTACAATGGATCGATCACCTTGTTAGTTTGTTTGATTTATTGATTATTTCTGTTATTGTTTTTTTTCTTCTTTCTATTGTATATATGCTTTGAGCTGCCTTTCTCTGTATTTTGTTGTTTTCCTATTCTTTTTTCTTTATTTGTAGGTTTCAGTTTTCATATTGTTCTCTTGTTTTTTTTAATGGATTTATTTGAGTACCATTTTACTAATTTCTCAATTGCTAATATATGTAATTTATCATTAAAAAATATTGAAATTTTATTTTATAAATGTCACTCTGAATTAAAAAAAGGAGGTGATATATAACGTAAAAACATCAAATTTGTCCTTCTAGCAGTAGCAGTATGCAGATAAGAAGCATGTACATGAGACATACTACATAGTACTCGATATCTGGTTTGACTATGAGCAGTTCGTATGTGTTGGATTGGTAGAGAAAATATGTACATGATAATGATACAAGGTTGTGCTTTCAGCTGTCATTCTTTCAGAAATGAATGACTACTCACTGATTTGTGGAAGATGCATGCATAGGCAGGTAGCTTGAGCTCCTATGCTATTTTATGCAAAATTTTGGTATGGATTAGACGTTAAGTAAAGAATCGCCACAATTACATCAACATTTCTTTCCTTTTTTAAATTTAAATAAAGAGAAAAACATCATATTTTAACTTACTATAAGAAAAACAAAATCAGTAGTACTCCAACCATTTTTTTTTCAACTGTCATTTTTAAATAAAATTTGTTTTAATTTGATCAAATACAACATGCGATCTTTTAAGTTAGTTGTTATTATAAATTAATCATTTAATTATTATTTTTAACAAATTTGTCGTTATAAAATAGTTATATTGTTATTCGTTTTTCATCCATAAAAAAAATAGAAAGTATTTACGTTACAATTTAACATTGAAATGACATATTTAAAAAAAAATGCTAGAACATCAAATATTAAACACATTCTCTTGTTTCTTCATTTAAACATAATTTCACAATTAAATGTTTCATAAACAATATTATAAATCAAGTAATTAATTTTGTTTTAAACCTCAACTAGATAATAGAACCTATGAATCATATTTTTGAGATCATTAAATTTGGACAAACTGATGTACTATTAAGTCTAAATAAAAAATTTCAACTTTGTTTGATAAAAAGAGGGTAATGGTAAAAAAATTATGACGTAGAGTATCAACTTATTGTAAAAAAAAACTAAAAAGATTAATTTGATAAAAATATCTAACTTAAAGTATTGTGAAAGGTCTTTTCCCTTTATATAGTATAAACTATTATTTTTTCGGTAATGTTTTTAACTATCAATTGTATTAAGAAAGTTAATTAAGATAACAAAATTCTTTAAAAAAAATATAATTAAGATAATAAATAGTTAAATATATTATAGACAAAAAAGATTTGATCAAAAATAACAAATTTTATTGATTTTCCTAATATATGTAATTAAATTTAAAACAACAATTAATTAAAAAGAAACATTAATTTGATTTTCCTAATAGTCAATACAATTAGACTTAAAGTTATAAGATCAAATTCTTACAACTAGACTAAAACTTTCCATGGACAGTAAAATAGTGACTATTTAAGTAATAAAGATATTATAAAAAATATTATTTGATGTTTTTTATAAACCTATTTTGATATTTTAGATTAATAAATTTGCTTAATCAAAATGTTCCAAAGGTAACACTTTACACTTATAACAAGCATATATTCCTTTAATAAAAAATAAAAATAAACATATTTTGTTTCCAAAAGCAAGGAATAGTTTTTTCTTAGCAAATGTGGCATTGGGTGGCAAGCCCAGTCGTTGAAACATCAATCCAATGATAGGTTTTTGGTTTTGCAGTGATAAGAAATTATTTTGAGTAAATTGATTCGGAAGAATTGATTTTGAGTGTTTGGTTTGCAAAACAGTAAGTACCAGATAAAAAACAGTATAAAATAGAATAACACAAAACAAGGCAGAACAGTACATGACAAATTTTAATAACATTGAATATTTTTTTGTTTTATATGATTTTTGGGAGACGAAATGCTATTTTGGTATTTTAAACAACTTGTATGTGGGACAAAAAGTTGTGTTGTGGTTTGGTGAGGGACAAAAATATCAGTTTTTGTCATGTCCCTTGCCTCCAGTTTATCCTGTACCTGAAACAGTTTTATAAATCAAACACTGGACAACTGAAGTTGTTTTGTCATGTCCTTCATTTTTTTAGCAAATCAAACACACATATGAGTTGAAAGTAATGTGGTTTGTGATTCTATGAAAGTGGGTTGAACTAATTTTGGTGTAATTAATAATCAATTTCAAAGGCAAATCAATTATACTTGAAAACAATCAAACATATCTAAATCAATTCTACACATTCAAGATCAATTTTGTCTTCTTTAATTAAAAGTGGAACCAAATAATTTATATAAGAAAAGGGGAATATAGTTTTGGTCCTCCAGAACAATTCGTCTTAGAGAAGCATATTAACAATCACTTGATCGATGCATATATAAACTCTTATAGAATATGATAAGAGATAATTACTTTTTACTTTATCTCTCTAGTACTTTGGTTTTCGTGCAAATACCTACTTTTTCTTTGTAAATTATGGTTGTCTTATAAGTTGTCAACCAAATGGTTATTCAAATAACACTCCTCAAAAGATAATTATATCAATCTCGACCTTTTTCCTATTATTCTCTTGGTCTTACAGCATCATAAACACAAATTTGAATATATTTACTTGAGAGTGATACAATATTTTCCTTAAAAAAAAGTGATACATGTAATATTAATTAAATGTTACAACTAAAAAATAATAATAATTCCCTAAAAAAATAATTATAATAATTAAGCGACCTGAACCTTGCATATATAATAAAATGTATTTATCAACTGAGTTATATTTCCGGCAATGGATGGTATAAAGATTATTAATGTTTTAATTAGCTCTTAGCGTCAATATCTCAAGTGATTTATCTATAAGTCTCTCATTTTGTTTCTCAAAGGAACATGCGTTCTTCTTCTTTGGTGTTTCTAGGGTGTGATGAATTGTTTGTAGTCTACCCTTATAACCTTTTGGCTAGGCTTTTTTCAATAAAATCCTAATTATCGAGAAAAAATGTAAATTATTTTTATTATTTCTGAAAAATGCATTCCTCATATATGTAACTTGCTTTACACCTTGTCTTTATCACCATTGTTCACTACATTAGTCTTTTAATTAGCTCCTTGTCAACAATTTAAAATGAACATAAATAGTAGCAAATTTAAACTGAAATGTTTTCAAAAAGTAAACGGGACCTAATAATGAAAGTTGAAATGTATTTGAGAATTTTTATTTTTTTACATGCAATAATTAAGTTCGATCATTGTGGGGTTTTAAATTGATCCAAGTAGAATTCTATCAATGTGATGTTGGATAAACGGAAGCAACTTGTTACTTGTCCCATAAAGAGGAGGAGGACTTGAGAAATCCAAATAAAAATTCTAGGGCAGTCTCTTAAACGATTCAAAGTGAAAATGAAAATGAAAATGATTATGAATGAATGCATTTAATATAAAGTGACAATATATCAGAAAGCGAGAAAAACTATATACTTTCTTAGTACTGAATCTATCTATAAAAATCTTTTGATAGGTTCTGACATATGAGAAGGGGAGGGGACCATATGCATATGCATGGCGAACTCTCTTTCTGTGAATCTCTGATCTCACTCATACTCTCTGTTTAGGGCAGACAGACAGGAAACTAGGCAGAAAATTGGGACTACAATCGCATCAAACAACTTTAGCAACTGAAGTAGACCTTCCTGAGACCTAGCTTTACTATACTTGTGTTGTGTTTAATAAGTCTAGTACCTTACAACTTTTGGAACCTCATTTGGCATTTTGGCCATAACTCCACTCCTCCTCTTGTCCTAATAATAATATTACACTAACACAACGCACATACAAAATTTGAGAGTGAGATGGCTTTTTAGGTTTAAAATTTGGTCATACAACTAACTATACAATAAAATCTAGATGAAAAATTAGTTAATAATCACATTAGTACAATAATACTTAAATAATGTTATACGACTCATGTTTTAACCTTGATCATCTATAATTTGATTTATTTGATATGATTTACTCTTTTACATTCATTGATTTCACTTGTGTGTCATTTGTCTTTGGTGCTTTTGGAGCATTTAATGTATTTTTAAAAGAAAGAATGATTGATGAATAATTAAAAATATGTGTGTGATAGATAAAATTATATTCGCATATATTAGTAGATGGTGAAATTGGTTGATCCACCAAATATCGAGTTTTCAAAACAAATAAAAGATTTCCTAAAATAAAATAAAATAAAGATATATGATATGTAATCATTGTTAAGATTTCTACGAGGAATTAGATATGTGCTAAAAATGTGTTTATAAGTGAAAACAATCAACACCTTACACATTGATTTAGCAATGGTTGAGTTAAATTTTATCCATAAATTCTAATAAAGTTTCACATAGCTGTCGGGTCTATTGAGTCACCTTTCAAATATACAATCTTGAGTGTAAAAGGATGCGTTACAAGTCTTGCATTGCATAAAATGTGATATGAAAATATGTTTATAAATGAGTGTAATCCTTAACTTACAAGTTGATTTTGTAAGAGTTGAGTTAGGACAAACAAAAATCTAATAATCTCCTTCGTTTAGAATTGAAAAATATCTACATATTCTATAAGAGGTGATCCCACTTTTTTTTTTTTTTTGGTCTTAGATGAAGTGGTAATCTACTGAAATTAAACTCACACACAACTGTGAGGTCCCAGGTTCGAACCCGGATCACACATCCGACCTTATAATTTCGGCATTTGTCAGTTGAGGTAGGACTTCTAAGCGGTGATCCCACTATTTAAGATTCGTTAAATGCTACAACTTAAAAAACGTAACATTCTCATATTAAACTGTTACATGAATGAACTTAAGCTGTAACAGAAGTTTATAGACACGTCTTAATTTTTATGTATCTCACTATTATAGATAGGTCTTAATTAATTTCAAATAGGTCTATGTTTTACCTAATGTTTGAGCAAACTAAACTAACTTACTAACATTAACATTTGCTTAAAAAATTTCTTATTGTTTACAATTAATTTTTTTTATTGAAAGCTCATGTATCCTTTACTCATGCACAAATGTCGCGTTTTTTTGGGTGAAATTCACTCATGCTGCATATTAACAAATTTTATCTTACTAAAAAAAACATATTTTATTTGCAATTTTGCCATTAAAAAAAACATCTTATTCGCAATTGAATGAAGCATCAATTAAATTCCAGACCAAATTTGTTTAACTAGAAATGGGGGACTTACTTGGGTTCTGAGTTTTCATGGTTAATTCGTACTATCGTTTATAAATGAACTACATTTATCTATGTTTTAAAATTTTATGTGGAGATGCATTGTGAAGAGCATTGGTTGTTTCCAACTCTCACCCGAACTCTCCAACCTTTATGGAGTGTATGGTTTGGCGTCAAAGCAGGTTTTCTCATGTTTGACACCCAATTTTGCTGAGACTATATGAAACTCAAATTCCTAGCTTCTACTCAAAGGCGCGTTTTTTACTTTCCCATCGCTAGAGCAAACAAATACTTACAATATCAACAATTGAAGTTATATGATACTTCCTCCGATCCTATTTATAAGAGAAACTTGGGTACACAAAAATTGATGTATCTGATTAAAAATTCAGTCCAGATACATTAACTTTTGTTGACCTAACTTTCTCTTATAAATAGGATCAGAGGGAATATGATCTATTAAGTTTGTATATTGGATCTAACTCATAATTACAAAACCTACTTGTAAAATAAGATGTGTTTTTTTTCTTCTAAACTCTTGTTAAAATACCCCCCTAAAAAAAGTGCAAAACGTGCACACGTAAATGTACTTTGACAACAATAATAATGAAGGAAAACTAGCTATAAATCCGTACCAATATATCCATAAAGATGAAGGCATTGCTTTGCTGATACCCATTCTACCTTTACCTGTTATTGTATGTATGATGCCATTAATTAATTACATCTCTTTTTTCACTTCTAGTTTTATCTACCTAGCTTCTGTACACAAGACAGAGCCTTGATCCTCTGCTATAAAGTCCACCATGCACGTTTATTCATTTATTGCTTTCTTTTCTTTAATTTTCCTTTCTAATCATCTTTCCCTTTTTCTGTTCCCACCGTTCTGTCTGCACCAAAAATGAGACTAAAATCACTAAGTTTTCTCCATGGACCACACACACACACACACACACACCATCTCTCTCTATCTCTGTAGTTCAACTTCAACTTGTTCTTCTTTTTTCTGTCAAGTCACTGTGTGATGACCTCTTCCTCTCTGATCATCAGTGTTAAAAGCTTTCTGTTCTGTAGGTTTCTTATTGGAGGGATTACCATGCATGATTATTAGGGTTTTAACTTTAAACTATCACATAAATCATTGGAGTTTTCATATATATATATATATATATATATATATATATCTGCTTGGGATTGAGGAATTTTACCTAGACTATATATATAGACTTCTAAAGACTATTTACTGTGTAGTGTTTTCACTATTCAGTTAAAAGTGATTTGATTCTACTGATATAATTAATCACTTTTCACTAAATAAAATTGACTTGTCACTGTTTTCACAGTTAAAACTAAAAGCCTTCTTATACGTATTTCTCAACTTTTTTCTAAGTTATCAAGATATGATCATGTCACTCTCATATGTGATATGATACTCTTTGAATTGTTTATAAGACTAATCTCTTTAATTAGTTGGAAATTTAATTAGTAACATATAAAGCTCTTCACTCCTTACTTAAGATGTATTTTGATGGCAGTTTTATGTATAAATTAAGGTTGAATTAATATGAGTATATATGAATACAAGTTTGGACTGAATTAATGTAATGCAGAAGATGAATGACGTAGCTAAATTTGCGCCAACGACGACAGTCACTAAATGGTAACATGCACGTAGTAAATACACCACATGGTGTATATTGAATGCTTTAATTTTGTTGCACATGGTATCACAATGCACATCGTTGCATTCTAGGGGATGGCTAGCTAAGCATGCTTATAATATATATCCATGGCACAAATTTTTTTGGATCAGTTAGAGACAGAAAGTTATGCCACTTATTGGTGGTGTAGCATTTATTTCATGACTTGAAAACACTACACATCAGAGAGGTCTTTCTTTGTTGTTTATTTAAAAACCAGATATTTTTGTTGCGTAATTTCCTTAAAGTCATTCAGGAACTAATCATGATCCTCTATAGCTGCTGCATAGTGCAACGAATTTTAGATCTGTTAGATGTGAATGCATATAATAGCATGCTGTTACATTTTCTCCATTTGAATCAAAGTTTAGTATTTAGTGTTATATTATATAGTACGTCTTACAATCACTTAGCTCACAAAATAACAAATTAATAACATAGGTAACTACCACAGCTAAGATTCAATGAGACTGAATCTCAAATCTTTATTACAAAGCCCAATAGGCCTAACCAATATATCACTAAAGACTCTAACAAATTCCTTCATTTAGTTATAAAAAGTCAATTGAGTGTTACGAACCAATTAAATTTTACACACAAAAAAAAAAAAACTTGATATGGAGTTACAACTCGATGGAGAGTGAAGTGCCTATTGAGGAATTTTCTAAATTTATTGCATAAGCCATGCAGTTTAATCACATGCATCTTGCATATTCCAAATATTCCTCTCAATTCTTGAAATTTTTTAGCCTTCAAATGCTTTGCCATTACATAGCTACTTGATCCCGAGTACTACCCATGCACCAGTGTAATCACTTCTTCTTTAGAAAAAAACATTTATATATTTACTTTTAATCAAAATCAAAATTTCATTAAAAATGTTATTTCAAACGTTATACCAATAAAAAAAACTAGTTTAATATAAGATTCATTGACACATTTTAAGTGGATTAAGAAAAGTTAGAAGTGTAATTTATGTTCATAATTTGTGCCAGTTTCACTAAATTATTCTCTCAATATTAATATTCAATATTGACTTTTCACATTCTAAATAGGCCGTATACCAATGAATATATTTTAAATAAAAAAGTAATAAATGTAACTAAAAATTTGTACATAATGTTCATTTTTTTTTGATTCGAGTATCCTCTACGTACAATTACAAAGACTAGTTTATCATTACAGGTAAAGACCACAACGAGTGGCAAAATTCTTCATCCAGAAATTTAACACCGCTTCCTTCGCAGGGTTAGATTCAAACCCTCAACAAAGTTGTTTTTTGTGTTTAAGTCCAGGGCTTCTTTGTTTCTTCTATCCAGGTTTAAGCCATGACTTCGATTAATGAATTATCTTCCTAGTTATAGTAGCAATCCCTAATGCATTGCCCCTCTCCCTCCGGCCGGGAGCTAAATCCTCGGAGGGAGAAGAGAAGGAAGGGAAGAGAAAACAAATGTGAGGCATCTAACCCATCTCTTCTTAATTAGTTTTGGACCAAATTTCAAACCCAACTTCAATTCAACAACAATAATAAGATAATTTCTTTTCCGCACCCTTCTGACTTCTCACACACCCTCCATTATTCTCATAATACCATCATTCCAAATTATATAATCTGAATGCTAAAAGTATGATTTTGATTATATAATATCAATCCTTCTCAAATTGAGGATCTTCCACTTGTGTGTCTAAGTTTCAAGTGATTATTGTCATTTCGTCTATATATAAAAATAAAATACAATGAGAAAACTCAAAAGAACTTATATTGGATGATAAGAGACATCTTTCAATTTAAATAGAGGTCCACTTCTAGAGAGCTTTGTCATGATTTTATAAGATTCGAGTGATTAGTCTAGTTGTATGTTTGATTCCAGTTCTAGAGATCAAATTGACTTTGAAGATATAGAATTGATTCTTACTGTTCCCGAAAATAATTGATTATAAATAAAGTTAGAATTTATAGTTTTTAAATCTATAATTGATTTCACATACAAATCTATAGTTGAATTCATTTTTATTCAAACACAAGTCATTTTTACTAAAATCAATTCTTCATAAGTAATTCTATAAAAAATCAATTATTCCAACCGCACAACCAAACATGCACTCGGTTAAAAAAACAAACACCAGAAATGAGTTAACTTGATTGCATTTAGGTTACCATTGCCAACAACATTCCCAAAAACAAATAACACAACACACACATTGCTGTTTCATTCGATTATTAGTTTGTTGTGTTGTTATGTTTCCTTCGACGTTATTCCCAATCTGCATTTCATAGTATGTTTCTCTGATTATTAATACATTCAAATCACAGAAACCCTTTTGAATCTCAAACATACCCAACTCATCAAAATCATTTTTTTCCATCCCTGATTGATTCTCTCTTTGTAGAGAAAAACGGGGTGTGTTTAGCAAATGGGGGCGTATAGAGCTGATGATGATTATGATTATCTGTTTAAGGTTGTGTTGATTGGTGATTCTGGTGTTGGAAAATCCAATCTTTTGTCGAGATTCACAAAAAATGAATTTAGCCTTGAATCTAAATCCACCATTGGGGTTGAATTTGCAACCAGAAGTATTAGGGTTGATGATAAGGTTGTTAAGGCTCAGATTTGGGATACTGCTGGCCAAGAAAGGTTAACATTCCTTTCCTTGTTCTACATTTTGGTTATTGCATTTTGATTAGGTTATTTAGCCATGGCCCAATTTGTTTTTTTTAGGTTTTTTCTTTTTGTTTTGATAAATGTGTGAATGTCTATGATTTGATTATGATGGGTTTATGGTGATTGCTTAGAAGATGAAGTACAAGCTTTTATGCATAATTGTTTGACACCCCTTGTGTTTGGTAAAAGGAAAATGTTGGGCTAATTAGGGATTTGATCATTATTGTTTTTGTGACAGAAATTTGGATTGTGTTTTATGTGGCCATTTGTGTTGCAATATTATTAGTTGACTTCAATGCACTGATTGTTTCAATTGGATTAATAGATTCTACCTTTTATGCATTTATGTCTTGTTTGAATATGGCATTCACATAAATAGATTGTTCTTTTGTCGTGTTCTATTTGCATATTATAAAATGATGTTGAAGTTGCCTGTTAACAATCTTATAAAGTTATCACTTGGGTAGACCATAGCTCATCATATGCGGGATGCCCGATAGTGGAAACCTTATATTAGGCGGTCCAACAAATTTTGGATAGACTTTGATATCGTTTTGAGCCTTACTTAACTCTACAAAACCACACTGCAATGTGAGAGCTGTCCCCAATTATAAACACATTATCAAACCATATCTCATCCAATGTGGGACTCTTAACATCACAATTTTTTTGGTTTTAAGGACTGTCTTTTACCATTTGAGTTATACTTACGGGGCATATGGTATGATGGGGAGTGTGTTCGAACCCGAAATTCCCCACTTCTTAGCACTTGGTGTGTTTGTGAGTCAGAGGCGGACCCAGGACTAAACTTTTGGTATGGATAAAATAATAGTGTCATAAAAATTTGCCCAATAAAATAAAAAACTATGTACTATTTCTCCTAAAATAACAATTATAGTAGTTTTATTTGTGCTAGTTTTGTTAATCCAAGTCCATTTATGACCCTAACAATTGCTAATTGGAACAAAATGAGTCACCGACTTTTTCTAACATTTCATTTTTATAGACATCCTTCATATGTAAATAGTTTTAGAAATTTTTTGGTGAGGACTCCCTCCACTTATAAACACACATTGACTCTTAACAATTACCAATGTCTTCAGTTTTTAATATGTAAAATTAAGATGCTCTAAGCTAAATAACTTCAAATCATTTTGTTTGTATGATATACTGTTATCTGTCCCAAGCTGGAATTTGGCTTGTTAGCTGTTACTAAAATGACTTGCCTTGAAGGATATAGTTGTAATAACTAATAATTTGAATTCTTGTGTTGCTAAAATGTGAAGATTTCCCCCCTCGTTTGAAGGTTGATGTATTAAGATCTTTCATACAATTATCACATTGTAACAGCATGATGGAAATTTAGGCGTCCCCTATAATTGTTCAATCATATAATAAGTCACTACATACTAAGAAATACAAAAGGTTAAATCATGTTGGAGCTAGTATCGATCTGATTACTATAACAAAACCTCCCTCACTAGGTGGGAGTTATTATGATTGACTACTTACCCCTAATGTCTTAACTTTGTTGTGTGATGGTAGCTTAAAAAGAAATGATAATGGTAATGTTGGTAAAAACTTGTTAGCCGAAGACTTAGGGTGTGTTTGTTTCAAGTTTACAAAATTTATTCCTAGGAATAACATTCCTTGGAATATAAAGATGAGAATTTTATTCCAAGGTATTTAGGAAAAATATGTTTGGTTAACTTTATAATATTCTTTGGAACCATAAAAATAGGGATTATAATAGGTAACTATATAAGAATTTATTCCCATCTCCATGGGAACTTTATTCCCACCCTTTTCCTTGGGAAAATTTTTCTATTCCCAGGAACATTTTATACTCGGGAATAAAATTTAGTAAACTTGTAACAAACATAGGCATATGTATTTCTATCATTTTATTCCCAGGAATCAACAAATATAACTTGAAACAAACACACCCTTAAGGTAATGTGCAAAAGTGGTGTCTCATCTAAATTTGCTTTCATTAAAAAACTGGTTCAGTGGAATCTACAAGCAACTTATATTTCCTTTATTTTGTTACATTATGCGGCTACATTCCTTTATGTGCTAAAGTGGATTTTTGTAAACCAAACATCTTCAATCCTCCTTTTTCTGCAAATTATATTAATCATTCCATGCATAATTTAGTTTCTTAATAAGGCCCATAGTTGAATGTCACTAAAACTGAAATCCTCCTGCAATGAAATTTAGTAGTCTTGTTGAGTAGTAATCCCAACAATAATCTTAAAATCAAAGTAACATCACCGAGTTTTGTCGTCCGGATGATTAATTATTTTCAATTCTGTATTTTATTGACATGACATGTAAGATATCTTAGCCTACTTTTCCTTTTTTAAAGGTACCGAGCAATTACAAGTGCATATTATAGAGGAGCTGTTGGTGCTTTGCTAGTGTATGATGTTACACGCCATGTTACATTTGAAAACGTTGAGAGATGGTTGAAGGAGCTGAGAGACCACACAGATGCCAACATTGTGGTGATGCTTGTTGGGAACAAAGCAGACTTGCGTCATTTGCGAGCGGTTTCAACTGAAGATTCGACAACTTTTGCAGAAAGAGAGAACACATTTTTCATGGAAACCTCTGCCCTCGAGTCCATGAACGTTGAAAATGCCTTCACTGAAGTGCTGACACAGATCTACCGTGTTGTGAGCAAGAAAGCCCTTGAGATTGGTGATGATCCAACGGCACTACCGAAAGGACAGACAATCGATGTTGGATCTCGGGATGATGTATCGGCTGTGAAGAAATCAGGATGTTGCTCTGCATGAGCTTACAGTAAAAGTTTCTTCTGTATTTTTACATTAAACCTATGCCATGTCTATATTCTTATAAAGAGATCATTCTTTCTGCATGAAATTGATTGTCTAGACTCTAGAGAGCATCACTCCTAACTTTCGGCATTGGTCTGTAGCAAAATCTGTTCAATATTAGTTAGATGTTTAGGAAACGTGCACTTTCATTTCGCTTGGTTCGTGTTTCTTTTGAAGGTATTCATCTATCTAATTTCAGGCTTTATTGAATATTTACGGCGGCTTGTTTGGATTAGTCTGTACTTTTTGGTAGATCAGAATTTTTTGCTGAGATAAGTATTTGGTTCGAGAAACAAGGGATTTCAGGTACAAAAGTCCATTTCGACTTATGTTGAAATTAAAAGACTCATCCTTAATTTAAGGCCATTTTAACTTTTCTTGTTTTACAAGTATTTTTGTTGAAAGTTTTATCTAAATTAGTTCAATGGCTTCTTGATTTTGGTTGTTCTTGGCATCTTGATTTAAGGCCACCTCCTTAGGCTTACCATGAACCAACATCCAATTTTTCCAACCGTCCTTATGACCAGATGACTCAGAACCCACCAACAACGGTACACCATTAATAGAACCACCAACAGACTTCGATGACTCACTAGCAACTTTTCTCTTCTTTTTACGCTTAAGAGAATGGATCAAATATCCTTAGAAGATAACCTTGCAAGACGTTTCCAGATCTAACGAAGATGGTACTTGCTTCTTAAACCTTGGTTTCTTAACCTGCCTACGACCTTGCTGATTGTTTGAAAAATCCCCTCCATCCTCACAGAGACTTATCATTATTCTCATTATCAACCACGAGCCTCTCATACATCCATGGTCCTTGACCCATTTGAAATTTTAGATTAAAACCTTGCTTTGGCCGAGTAGCTACCAAGTTCATACTAACTTCTTTTTGTTGATTTAAATCCTCTGATTGACCTATCAACTTGGAATGAACCCCATCCTGCAAACACTGATCAGTTTTCGATGCCATACCCTTTGACTTAACCGATTGAACCTTACAAAAATCTGGATCCTTCTGACCGTCACATTTCACTCTTGTGACCATTCCTCTTGTAAATGATTCACAAGAGAATCTACAAGAGGAACATCATCTGGTAAACAAGCTGGTTTGGAACACAGATTCTTTATCTTCCTCGTGCTCCACTAAACACACATCATCTGCTAAACCAGACTCCAAGTCCTCCACAATTCTAATAGGATAATTTTTCCAATCAACCAGAAATACTTCTACCTCATTAATTTCTCCCAAAATCTTTGTAGTAATTGTCAAATGAGCATAATCCAGCCGCACTCTATTAAGAGTACAATCATCGATCTTTATACAATCTTCCTTTTACTGATGCTAGTTTCGCAAAAAATAAAATAAGATAACATTACACGCATGGAACGGTAAACCATAACAACGCACCCAAGCTCCTCTTTCATAACCTATGTCACTATCATTCGACCAAGCACGACCATCATGCACAAAATAACGGAAAAAAATCAGTCACTTCTTAAAATACCGTCATAATCTCATCCTTACCCTTATGATACATAAATACTTTATCACCACCGCTCGGTACCACCATAAAATCATTGAACCCAACATCTAATATAGTTTGTTGAAAAACCGACATACACCATTGTGTATTCTTGCTGTGATCCCCTTACAAGCCCATTCCACATCTTCATTTACCAACAAATACCTCCTCTCCTCTTGAACCACTCCTTCCTTTCTCTCATCCCTCACCACAACCTTCTCAACCTTATCTGCCACCAAATTTGCAAATGTCGCTTTATTATGCACCAATCAAGTCAAATGTAAAATCAAAGAAGAAGTTAGAACAATGGAGAGATTTAGAGAGAGAGGCGGCAAACATATATGGCCGCGGCAAGATTTTTTCATGTGGATGATCACGTAATCGCAAGGCTATAGCGAGCTCCAACACCATGCCTGTAGAGGTTTCTCATGTGGTTGAAAACAAGCAGGTTAATACTTCGGCAATCATCATCTTTAAGGGTTTCATTTTATTTTTCAAATATTCGAGAGAACCTTCAGTATGTTGATTTAAGAAAGGGTCTGAAGGTATGTGGTATGTTGTCTGATGTCTTTGTTTCTAGATTTCACAAGAGAGCTGCTCTTTACCCAAACGTTTTTGCTCATTCCCAAGCTGTGTGACTTAATTCACGCTACGTGAGTTAACCTACGTGAGGGTAAAAATGAAATTTCACTTGGGAATGAGCAAAACCATTTGGATGAATAACAGTTCTCTTCAATTCACAATGTTAGTGGTCAAGTGTTTGGTTTTGCCAGGTCCATGAATGTGAGGGATGTAGATAAACTCAGGAAAGCTTTAAATAATGTGTATTTCAGTGATTGTCGTATGTTTGAAAAGTGGCTCGGAGTAGAGGAGGTTTGGGTGAGGGAGAAAAGACCAGCTATAAGATTAATCTCTGAATCTATAGCAGCGGAACGTTGGATTATTTTCACATATGACATGAGATTAGATTGTCAACCAATGAAGCAATTATTATGTTTCACAAAGATATCTAAACAAATCAAATGCAGCGCTATACTATTTGAACATTTCAATGATAAAATGAAAAAACAAAACTGATATGATCAAATGCTTCCAAATTATGAATTATATACAACATGGGAATTGAATGGTTAAACTCCATTTCATTTTATGGTAATACAAACAATCTAAATAATAAAACCCAGTATCATTACAATTCAGTCACTAAGGACGGTACTATTTGACAATTCAAACTTACCTTGAGGCTACAAAAGTCCTGATAACTAAACTCAATCATATCACTCATAACATGTTTTTGCATGCATATATTCATACACTTTTATTGCAAGTTGCAGCCATAACGGCTTATTTATCTGGATAACATGTTTTGTCTTCATTTTGTTTACAAAATACACTTTTCACTTTATTTTCTGTTTTCAATTGTTTTCTCATAAATAACACTGAAAAACAAACTTTTATTGTAACTACAGTTTTATGTACAAGACTTAAAAAAATAAAAAAAGAAGTGACATCTTGTAATTAGATGTGAAAAACGAAAAGAAAAACATAATAACATATTCTGTTTTCTCGGAGCAAGAAAAACTTAAACTTTCACAATCAAGGTGAGCCTTCAGGGCACTGTCAACATAAACCAAAACCAGCTCTTATGTGGCTTCTTCATTACAGCGAATGGCACCTGCAGTTTAAGTACATGAATAAAAAATAAAGGATGTAAGTTGACCAAACAAACATGAATGAATGTTATAATAATATGAAAACAAACCAATTATTCAGGTGATTTCCCCCTCTTAGGTATCACTGTCTTATCAATCTAACCTTATTCACTATAGTTCAAGTTTCTTGCCTGAATTCAACAGTCAGTTTTTCTCATCATGATTTGCATCCCTATTTATAATTTGAAGTATTGTATTAGTGTTTAGTCTTTCTGTATTCAAATTAGAATCATCAATCATATCAAACAGTATATATTCTTTCTCGTCCCTCTTTATCTAAAACCCTACAACTTCAACGGCATATAAGTCAATCATGCAGATATGCTAAATGACTTGAAATATCTGTATGATGTATTGATGAAAACTGATGCCTCTTGTTACATGAGATTAAAATAATAATCAAACAAAACAAGAGCTATACCTAAAAATGTTCCAATTCCACTTAACATACAAACACAACAAAACAAACAATATGCAGCCTAAGCTCCCAGCAGACAAATTTAATTTAGTAACTTAAACTCCACCTTTTAAAATGTGACTCCAAAATTCAATCAGCTCACATAATATCAAACACCAAAATAATTGTGTGTGAAACACTAAACTTGGAGATTGATTAACTCTTTATACCACAAGATAAGGAAAACACCAAAACTACATATACGCAATAAACCCAACACAGGAAATTGAGAAAATTTAAAGGCCGTGTGTAAACACATGGCATACCACACAGTCATTAGTTAATGCACCAAAAAAATAACAACTAGGTTGTATAGAATGGAAGTGTTCTAGACTATACCTATGGTATGACCCAAAACATAATCTTTTTGTTTACTAGCTCATCTAACTTCTCCAATCCAACCAAGCATAGCCTAAGCATTCATTTGTTCAAGGGTATTTTTATATAACGATGTTATAGTGACTCTGACTGGTGCCTCAATCCATAAAAAATAGGTCACTGTGTTTGTAGTAGTATCACCAAATTTACAGAGTAATGTGAAAAGGTTAGGCTTAAATAGACTCACAATTTGACCAACCATTTGCAAGACCTCACCACAGCAAAGGGTTGCCCTATTTTACACACAAAGTGATCATAAACAGAAACCATCTCATATAATTGAATTGCATCATCAACAACAGAAACCACATACATAAGTGTGCATAACTCACAGGTAACGTGAGGAGTTCCAAATACAAAAGCAATCAACAATAGATAATAACACCAAATTAAGAAGCGGAGAACAATGGTGCAGAAGCAAAGAACAAATGTGCTTCTCCATTGTTCTTAGCTTCTGCACCATTTTTCATCTTCAACTTCTTCATAATCTTTTGTATCAATCAATAAACAACCTATTTGACAATCTCACTTTATCTAACATATCCAAAAAGCTGTTTATAAATTACTCAGTGATATATTTATCTATCAATACTTAAAATTGAATGACCCAAACACATCAAAATACAAACTTTAATAATATTTCTAATACCCAACAACCCAATTCAAGCCCCGTCTATAATTACAGATAACTAAAAACAAAATTCTCAAAATTAAAAAAAAAGCCCCAAAAATTGTAAAAAAGAAGAAGAATGAAACTGACCCAAAAGAAGAGAATGAAGCTTTATTGGGGTTGAGTAGGTTTATCCTTGTTATCAGCATCATGAGAGGAATTAGGGTTGGAATTGAAAGAGGGGATTGGATTTTCTCCTTTAATGAACCAACCAAGAGCAAAGAAAGCAGCACCAGCAAGAATGGCAGTACCCCAAGCGTGAGAATACCATTTACCATACTGTCTGGTAGCGTATTTCCATTGATCTCTGAGAGTTGAGGAATCGGGAATGGTTGTTTCTGCTGGGTTGATATGAGCTTTGTGGCCTGAATATTTGGTTGAACCATGATCTGCACTTGAAGAAGGTTGAAGAGGGGTTTTGGTTTTAGGGTTAATCTCGTCACTCTTACTCATGCTGTTGGATTTGGAAATTGAAGCAATTGATTGCACTGCACTTTAACCACCGATTCTTTGCTTTCTCTCTGAACTGAACTGAGCTGAGCTTGCGGTGAAGATAATTCATTTTGGGTAAAGAGATTTATATTTGATGTATGTTTGATTCCATTTGGTTATTCTAAAGTAGAATTGATTTTTTACTTCAAATTGATTCTAAAAATTATAGCTTCTAATTTTATAATTGATTTTTAAATATATATATTTTTTTTTGCAAGACACTCAAATTTATTATTCATATGTATTCAAATATATAAATCACTTTACCTTCAATTTGATTTTAGCAATAATGATTTTACACTATCAATTTATTTAAAATCAATTTTTCTCACTGCATAATCAAACATACCTTTGTTGATGAGAAATATTGTTTCTGACGGCTAAAATTGAGTTGAAGTTAAAATGATTTATATTTAGTTATGCTATAAAAAAAAATTGATTGTCCAAAAGTGATTATGATTAAAATTGAATTGAAGTTAAAATTATTTATGTTTGATTACATTTACGTAAAAATGAGTTTTTTTAGGGCACGTAAAAATCAGTTAAACAATAAATTTGACTTTAAAAGGTCAATTCTAGATTCATAAACGACAAACTCTAATTTCAAATAAAATCAATTTTACATTAGAAGAACCAAACAGACTCAAAATTGGTTCCACACAAAAAAAAAAGTGAAACCAAATTTTGGCTCCACAACTCCTAATTCAACCAAAGAAAATGTCGAAATTGTTATGCTGGACGTTGTGGCGAGGTTTGTATTTGGTCCTTCTAGATTAGGGTGTGTTTGGATGGAGGGTTTAGGAGGGGAAGGGAGGGGAGAATTTACTTTTCCTTTTTAAATTACAGACATTATAAAATGATTTTTTGAAAATTGAATTAACAACATGATAAATGATCATATAATACTTCAAAAATACTTAATTTATTCTAAAAAAACATTTTACATTGTTCGTAATTTAAAAAATAAAAATGAGCCCTCCCCTACCTTCCCCTCCTAAACCTTCAATCCAAACACACCCTTAAAAGTTGTATAATCATTTTAAATATCATTAGTGAGGCATGTTCATAAAATGATAAACATCATTTAACTAAATTCTTGTCGCCAGCATTCAAAATTCAAAAATCATTTTATTAGATAAAAATGCTACTAACAATCATGTTTATGATTTATGTTTGTAGTACCATGTCCTTGGTGTTATGTGTCAAACTTAAAATTTTCAAGTCCTACTTAAACAATGACACAAGTTATTTTGCTGCATTCTTGAATCATTGGTTTTTCTATTAATTCTCTTCCGTTAAAGCAACCTTTTTTAAATAGATCTGGCTCTAGTTTGTAAAGTTAAATTGAACAATTGATATATCATCATGTTCATGATTTGTTATGAATGAAAAATTATTTATTGATTGGTTTACAGTTGAATAGGGTCCTCACTCAATTATCTTGAGTATACTAACTAGCAAGAGTTGCTTGCTTATGAAGAAAGAAAATAAACAGACGTCTTTTGAAAATTCAATCTTCAAATTCAACTATATTACAAACAATTAAAAAATTCACAAGAATATGTTCATGACTAGAGTACAAATTACAATCTGGAATCCATTTTCCTTTTTTCCCTTCAGGCAAAGCTATTGTTAATGTTAACAATACACTTTCCATGCTATGAAAACCAATCAATATTTTGGTTGAAACCTCGTCATTTTTTACACTGAATGAATCCAAAATTGACACACGTAGACCTCAATGAATTCATCCGAAGAGAAAAAAGAAATACAAAAGAAAAATGCCAAAACTCATTGAGGTTCTACCCTTATTGTTGGAAAGATTCCACTATATTCAAATTCTTCCTCATTAGCATAAGGATGTTTACCATCCCCCGCACCCGCTTCCTCGTAATTTTCTGTGGTTGAAGCTGATTCAGAATTTGGGTTCACTCCAACAAGCTCGATTATACTCTCGATCTCTTTTGCAACCTCGGCCATTGAAGGTCTCTCAGCTGCATATTCTTTGACACACCTCAATGCCAACTCCACATACCTTTCTAAACCTTTTGGTCTTGTCCCTTTGAGTAGACTTTGATCTAGAATGGAATGAAGGTTGTATAACTCTTTTGATGTATCCATTACCCTCATAACCTCTCGTACAATATACTTTCCTTGCTCAATTGGCTTTCTTGATGTTGCTAGTTCCAGCATTAGCACTCCAAAGCTATATACATCACTCTTTTCAGTCAATTGCTGGGTCATGTAATATTCAGGATCCAAGTATCCCTTCATAGATTAAAAAGGAAACAAATTTTGATTAGCTACCGCTAGCAAAAATATCAAAATTATATGATTCAATTTCAGCTTCATAAAAGAGAAACTTTCTTCAACAATTTTAAGAGTATTTATAATCTATAAGTAGTTCCCAAGCAACTTAGAGAGAGGCAAATATTAAGTTCGATTGTAAGTATCCCGAAAACTAGTTAATTTTTTTCTTAGAGATCCTAGTTTGATTGTATAGCTGCAAAAGAAAAACCTGATTTCATGTGTTTATAGTTTTGAAGGTGAAACTGAAAAGCATATTATACAAACCATTGTTCCTTTGACTTGAGTAGTAACATGGCCCCTTTCACTATCAACAAGAAGTTTGGAGAGACCGAAATCAGCAACTTTTGCAATGAGGTGATTATCAAGTAGGATATTGCTTGATTTTATGTCTCTGTGTATGATTGGTGGGTCAGCAAGTTCATGTAGATAGGTCAGACCCCTGGCGGCACCCAATGTAACTTTGAGCCTCCTTATCCAATCCATCCATATCCCAGATTTTCCTGCGGTGACAAAGTCCAACGCATTTTTAAATACTAAGACCAATCGTGCTGTGATATATAATAAAATGGCTATATGTTTGAGTCTTATGATACAATATGGTGCATGCAGAGTGTTGAAGGAATTGAAGTACCTGAAAGACTATCCAATAAAGTGCCATTTGGAACGTACTCATAGACCAGCATTTGTTCACCTTTCTCGTAACAGAAGCCAACAAGACTAACAAGATTCTTATGATGGACCCTTGATAGAAGTTCAATCTCAGTTTTAAACTCAACAGCACCCTGCATAGATTCTTTTCCAGCCCTTTTGATTGCAACCAATTCCCCAGTGGGAAGAGCACCTTGGTAAACCTTGTAAATGAGGAGGGCTAATAAGATTTTGCACTAAATAAAAAGGAGAATAATTTGGGGAAAATACGTGTGATGGATGATTCTAGCATAAATGGTTGCAATGAAATTCTTTAAATATGAAAAGACATAAGAATGGATAAAAGCGAAGGTAAGTGGTGGAATTTGACGGATAAGATACCACCAATTTAAAGATAAGCTCTTTTCATCTCATTCCACCGGTCTAAACATGTCCTTAGGAACGTTAAGGAATACGGTGTTAAGAAATAGAAAAAGGAGAAGGGCAGTCATATGATTAAATTAATAAAAACCTGTCCATAGCCGCCTGATCCAATAGTGTTGGCTTCTGCGAAATTGTTGGTGTATTTCCTCATCTCATCAAACGAAAACCATCGCGCTCCTTTCAACTGCGGAGCAGCTCCGCTATTATTGTTCTGTTCCCAGTTTACTGCATTTAAAATGACAATTGAATCAATAAAAAAAACTAGCAGAAAAGTTCCTTGCTGATAATACAAATTAGGCCAATCTTGGGGTAATCATTTCTTACCAAAGGGGTTTGACTCGGAAGACCTTGCTCTTTTTTGGCGAATGGCGTATAACCCTATAAGGATTGCCAGTACAAGAAGGACCAATACAGCAACTACTGCACCAACTATAACCCCAGTATGTGATGACTTTGATCCTTTAGATTCTCCTAAGTGACATAAAAATGACAGAATCAGAGAAGAGAAAGAAGACAGATCAAATAAATAATTCAGCATTTGTAGTTCATAATGAAATGGTGTAAATCACCTCCTAAATTTTTATAGTTAACACCAATGAAGGCGTAGGGGGTGAAATATTCTGGAGGCTTGTAAACTTGGTTGCTAAGCGCAAAAGCAACAGTTGAAACCCCGGTTGTATTGAAACGATCGGTTTGAGATGGGAACATATTAAGAGTCAACTGAAAATTATCGGTAGATGAATCCTTGAAAGGATTAATAAGAGAAACTGAATCTACTGGAATGTTTTGTTTCCGAAAAAAATCCATCATAGTCTGTTCAATTTCCTTGTAGTAACTTGTGTTACTAAAATTTGAGAAACTAGAAGCTCTGGATGTTAGATTTCCACTATAGGGAAATGCACATTTACAGTTTGGGCTGGCGATCTGATCGTTACTGCATGAAGAAGGTGAGCAACCATTTGATGGTGTTGAATATGAGGGAATGGTTTGTGGAACTTTGCAGTAACTCTCATCAGAAACTCCATTTTCAAGACAAATTCTGTTTTGACTCAGTCTGCAAAATCATTAGATAACTTTCTTAGAAGAAAATCTAGTTTCCAGTAGTTTGAGTCCATGCAAATATCTGTAGAAATAAATAAATGATATCATATATAATGAAACTTACCTCAAGTCAAAATTCAACTTTTGGTTTCCCATCACGAGGTTGGTAATAAGATTATTCTGCAAATCAATGAGTTGCAGACTACTTCTGTAGCCACTGCTGAGATCTAATGTGCCAGTAAGCTTGTTGTCCTTCAGTATTCTGTTAGCACATTTCAGTAAATTCACATCACATTCATAATCATCGTTTATTCGTGCCTCATAAAATTTTGCCGGTATTTCTTCTTGTTTAAGATTATTTAAAGAGGTAGTATAGAATGAGAGGTCTTTAAAAAAAAAGTATAGAACAAGAGGTTATCTTTTTGTATAAGCAGATTTTCATCAAAATAAGTTCAAAATATAAAACTACTTAACTGCATATACGATAAGATAAATTCAAATGAGCTCTAATTAATTTTTCCAAATACTTTCTTAATAGGATTTTCATGGATTTTATTTGATAATGAAGGTGTCTTAAAAAGAGTGTTCACAGTGCATTGCCATTCTGCATTTTTGGTGTACTATAATCTTATACATACAGTACTTGATTTCTTAAAACGAAAAAACACAACTTATTTAAAGATAACAAAAAAGTAACTAGAAACAGGTCTAATGTGAGAAGGATGGAGCAACATACACTGTGTTCAGATTTGGCAGACTAGAATTAAAAACCCATGAAGGAACAAGAGAAGAATCAAATTTATTGACGCTCAGATCCCTGCAGATAGTTATGTCATAAAAATATGCAAATTAAAATCATTGTAACTAGATTATATGATTGTAATTGAGTATTTGATCTCCTATAATCTCAATGCAATAAATAAAGTATAGCAGAATATCCCTATCATTCTACTTACACAGAGATGAGACTACTCATTCCAGTAAAATCCGGCAGAGAGCCATTCAGTTCATTGTGAGATAAAGAGCTGCAAAAACATATTCAACGCCTTCTTTCAGCAAAACTGATTCTTTACGGAAACAGTTAGTGATAAATATGAAGCTTAACAAGTCACATTTCTTTGATTCTCTTACATCTCGGTAAGTTTTTTGAGATTGTTCAAGCTGGAAGGCACTCTCCCGCTTAATTGATTCTTGTCAAAGCGCCTGTATACAATAGAAAATATTCAATTCAGCCATTGAAATTCATAGATAACATAAACTGTGAGTGTAAGTGAAGTCACTTTGCCACTAGCCACCATATACTTACACAACTTCCACTGTGCTCCCAAGGCTACTTAGGGTGCTAGGAATACTGCCTGTTAGTTGATTGTGGTCGAAAAGCCTGCCAAAAATAATATAAGGGAGGATTAAAAGGAAGTTTATAAAAATAAGATGATGGTTTCATTTATAAAACAGTCCTTATAAGTTTATAGGGGTTTATGAAAAAGTTAAATAGAATGTTTTGAAAAAGTAGACATACAGACGCTAATTTCAACGACTTTGTGAGATGAGAACAGGTGTCTTAACTTCAAAAAAGAAATAGTCCAAGATTTATGAAACTTACACATGTTTTAGATGCATGCTGGAGCTAAAAAGTTTCTGTGGTATTGGACCTGAGAGTTTATTGTTCCCCAAATGACTGCAACAAGTAGACATAGTATTAGATCATTCAATGAAATGGAATGAAATGAAATGTTAGTGTAGAAATTGAAAATGAGAGTAGACATACAAGTGCTGTGCCTTAAGGAGCATGTCAAGACCAGATTGTCCTTGATCATTAGAGACAGGAATAGGCCCTTCCAGCTGGTTTTGATCAAGATCTAACCAATCAATGTTGGATAGATTGCCAAGAGAGTGTGGAATATTTCCAGTGAGATTATTTGAATTCAATGCTCTGCGTTAAAAGCAATAATTTAACAAGGGATTCATAATCATCAATGTGTTATCTAAATAAACTTTAGAAAATGCTTGCTTAATATATTATATATTAGTCCAAAGATAAAAATAAAACATTGAGCTTCAAGATTAAGATTTAAGATAATAACATCAGGATTATTAGTAAGTTGGAATCCTTACAAAAAGGTCAGCTTCTTTAATGATCCTATTGAATCTGGAATAGGGCCAGAGAAACCACAACCAGCCAATGCCCTGGAAAACAAGTTACAAGGAAACATATCAAAAAGCATGCTAAATTTTAGATAGCAGTAATGCAATAAAGAAATTCAGTTTGTTTTAAAATTTATCTATTAGGAAATAAATTTCCTTACTTACAGGGAATTGAGGTTTTTCAAATTCCCAATTTCACGTGGAATTGTTCCTGTCATGCCCGTGTTGAATGAAAGATCCCTATATGAACAAAAACAACATGTTATTAGACCAGTAGTGAAAATAAAATGTCCTACCTAAGGATGAATCCAGTTAAAAAAAAAAAATTGTCGCATACATTTTTTAAAAACCACGTACATACATTTATTCATTTTAGAATCTTTTTTTTAACAAATATTCAGTTGAGAAACATTTAAACATGTTAGGGTTAGAAGAATTTCAGCCTAATAATGGACACATTAGTTCAAATGAGAAGTAGAAAATGTACAATGTTTCAAGTTCAGATAAGGACTGGATTGCCGAAGATAGCTGACCCTCCAAACTCAAGCCAGCTAGTTTCCTGAAGGAAAAAATAGCACTCTTTTCATATTCATTCATTTTTTGAAAGAAAAAAAAAAGGAAAGTAAGAAGGGAATTGAATGGAACAATGAAACGAAGATCTAACAAATCAGTAATTCTTGAATCGTCGCAACTAATTCCAGCCCACTCACTGCCACAAGGATCAAACCCCACCCAATTTGATGGTTTGTTGTTCCAGGATTGTACGAGAGAAGAAAGAGCAGTATCTGCAGAAATACAATTTCTATTAGGAAACTTTTTTTGTCATGAAGAGACTAAACTCTCCAATTCATGATGATATTTCAAGAAAATAAATATGTAAGTAACAAAAACAAAACCTATTACTAGAGATGATGTTCATCTTTTTTTGTAAAACCTGATTTTAATTTTAGAGATAAGGTGAATATGAATGATTAATTCAGCCATGTCAAACCTCCTAATGAAGGGCTACGCGAAACACAATAAACAAACTAACAATCCATTTCTCTCACCCCTGAGCATTTCCTAATGAACATTATTAGCAACATAGAAGATTCCAGTATAAAAACTATAGGTTTGTACATAGTCAATGATATAAATAGATTAACTTCCAAAACTTTGCTAGCAAACAAAGTTCTATTTTTGAATTTTAATGGCAGAATATATCTTCAATTCACAAAGACTTCCCAAACTTAGGGTGCAGGAGTGTCTCATGTGATCTATGATGGACCGATGCTAGAAAATCGCTCAAAATTCCGATGACAATCAACGCCTCCACGTTTTATAAGTAGAAGTTGAAGGTCCTCCACGTCTTTAAGATTGAGACACGGACTTTATCCGTAGAAAATGAACATAAATTGAGTTGAGTTTTGAGGCACTAATATTTGTTTTTCTTGTTTTTTGGTGAACTGGTGCCGATTAAAACATTAATTGGATCACCATCTTGGTCACGAGGAGGAATAAAATTATCATCAACTTTGGTCAACCGTAGATCATATGAGACACTTCTCCATCCTAGATGTCGTCCCACTACTATACTAAGAAGCACAGGGGCTGGAAAAGCACAATATTTCCTTTCTTTTTTTTGTTGAGATATGATACAATATAAACAATAAATGTGATGAATATATCAATCTCCAAACAAAGAAAAACATGACAAAAGTTGAATTGAACTTAGTAACAACTTACAATCTCCACTGTTTGTCCGTGTCTGTGATGCAACAAGAAAAACTTGGAAAAGAAGCAGCAGCAGAAGAGGAAACACTTTATGTTGTTCTTCCATTACTCAAAACACGTTTTCTGATATAACAAGACTCAAAGTGTATTGAATTGATATTGATATTGAATTAAAACAAGAATCAAAAGACTTTTCTAATATTGAATTGAATTGTTATACGTATAACAAGGAGGATCATGAAATAATTAAAGAAAAACCATAGTGTATAATCTTTTAACAAGGAAAGAAACAAAGCAAACTTGGTATGAAAAAATGAAATAAAAAAACTAAATCAACTGAAAATTTTAGAGCAGACGCGTTTAAGATATGGTATGCTATAACTAATCCATTTGACTAAGTCAATGCCTTTTACATTCAATTTTCAACTATTAGAATTAGAATTAGTATTAACTCAAAATAAAAAATATTGCCACTATATGTCCACCAACATAATCAATCAATATCAATGATAATTTATATATTCCAACTAGAAATGCCTCTTAACATTTTTAATTCTGATTTTTTTTATATAACATTCAAAAGAAAAAAGCTACAAGATAAAAGACTTTTAAGTGTTGGAACTTGGAAGCAATCAACGACTTTTTAAACAATGATTTGTTTTAGTTTGCATCAGCATATAGTACCCTTTTCAGTATTACAAAGAGATAGTTTCACACATGGTGAAATTAACAAGAGACATTAATTTCACTCTCATTTTCTAGGAGGGAATATATCATATGAATAGTGTCATGCATTGATTATAAAATGTTCTTGTCCTCTTTGTACCACACGACAAAAAAAAAAAAAATACAATTGGACAATTGACCATGTAGCTTGCCGTCCCAAATGATGCTGGTGATAATAAAGTATATTAAACAATGATTATGGAGTAATTTCTATGAATTTAAATCGTATATTATCAATGTAGAAAAGTTTTACACATATATCAAATAATGTGTTGTCACCTCCTTTAATGAGTTTAAAACACATGCTTTATCATACCTTATTAATTGATTTGACAACACATGATTAAATGTATATATAAAAATTTTATACACCGACAATGAATATAAATTAAACTCAATTCTTAATTTTTTTTTGACAAAAAAACTCAATTCTTATTATTAACACCATTATCAACCTCGTACATAATACGTACAATAAGTTGGTGTCAAAAATTAAGAATAAGTTAGTTGGTATCAAATGTTCGTATTATATGCACAACTGTCAACGAGGAATGCACCTAATTAAGAAAAAAGAGTTGGAATTAATTTGTGAAATTCAAAGCTTCAACAATTGCATAGTTGTTTAGACAGGCTTTTGCATTAGAAAAAGTTGGAGCGGCAACCGAAGTAGATGCCAATGAGACATCAAGTTTTGTACAAGACAAAACACAAAGAAACAAGACATAAATTGTACAAGACAAAATGCAAAGAAACAACGAATTTCCTTTTCTAGGAGCAAAGGATCACAATTTATTTATTTATTTTTACATTCAAACATGAACCAAATCGGCTGTGACAATATGAACGATCTAAAGATGGATTTTCTTGATTCAAATGTAATTAAATGAAACTAAAGCAAACATAACTAGAGAATGAGTAACAATATTACGGCTCTTCTCACATGAGACACTAAATTTGAAGAAAATAAACAACTAGGGCTCCTTTTTGTCTCAACAAAAAAAGCTAGGGCTTTCATAATAATTAATCACCAAGTTGAAGTAAGAAGTATCATCAATAGACAACTACAAAGCTTTGACCAGGTTAAGAGAATCACCCTCTACCACAATATTGGGAAAACTCATATCGTGAGCAAATTGAATTGCTAACCGAAATTCAAGAGCTTCAACAATATTAGTACCATGAAGCGCATCAAAGTTTCATGTAGCAACTTCTAAGACGAAACCTTATAAGTCCCTAATAATAGCTCTTACACCCCATTTGTTATCAATCGGTACGATGTATGGATGTTTCAAAGAAAGATGTGGGATGAGTACTCCAAGTAAAGGGGGAAGAGATTGTAATCCTTAGGAACACTCAAGTTGCTAAGGATTATAACTTCTTTAGTGTATTATGAGCAAATGTTCATTTTAGTTCTTGAAATTGTAGAGTCATAACAACATAATGGTACTCCACATTATCACAATTCTCTAATGATCACTAAAATTGCAAAAAATTAATCAGATTCGTCTTCATGTCTAAATCATATGTTATCAAATGCATCACTAATATCACTTGAGTTGAAATACATCTTTAACATTACTAATTTAATACATTTTAGTCGGTTATCAATAGAGGACAAACTTGGTTTGCAATTTGCAATTTCACACACTATTTTATTGCATGCTTACACCTAAAAATAAAGTACATGCTAGTCAAAATTGACAAACATATGATTTAGGCTTATACATGTTCTTCTAAGTCTATGACAGATTCAAAGGCAATCAAATATAAGTTAATAGAATCTTTCTCAAATGTACCGCGTAAACACCCCTTAATGAGAGAAGATTCACGTACTACCTGCGTAAATAGCCGAGTAAGATAAATTTATGTAAGACACATCGTTTTTGCCAGTAGAACTGGTGTTTTCCTAGAAATATTTGACTTATATATATATATATATCAAATATTAGATTAGTGTTATTTAAATATAATGATTGGGACACGATGTATGACACCGTATACTTTTATCTCTACCTTTCTATCCTTTTTATTTATACACCGTACACATATTTCGAAATATATAGAAAAAGAAAGAAAAATAAAAGGGCACACACTTGTCGTCCACTTTTGACGTTGAAATATGTTACCTTTTATTATTGGTGTGGTGTAAAATTTATATGTTTTAGGAGTTCATTTCTCTCCACTTCTACTATTTTTATTTTCTTGAATGGATAAAATTTTGTGGTACAAATATGAAAATGTCTTGTATTGCATATTTAATTAAACTATAGTAGTACATTAAAATCTACCAATAACAACAAAGTTGGTACTTGACGAAAGAAAATGGTTACATTGACTTTTTGTAATGTCCTTATTGGGTGGCTATGTGAACAAAGACAGAGTACTATACTGAAAGAAAACGAAAGCCACAAAGGTGGAACAACAGGTTGGATGTATCCTTGGCTCTTTTTAGTTGTTATGTGAACACTAATCCAAGTGGCCATTTTTTAACTTTGATTGCGAGGGTGGCCCTGATTGTGGTGGTACCAATTCTTGTTCAAAAAATGACGGCAAAGGATGGCGTCAAACTCAAACCTACTAATATTTCTAAAAAATCCCAAACCTTTACAAGGCTACTTGTGTGTGTAAGTTGCGATTAAAGATAACAACCACACACTTTCTGTGTTGATTGAGAATAATCTAAAAGATATACTACTTTTGTGATAAATAGACACGTTCTTAAACACATCATTTAGAAATTATTTTATTGTGAAAGAACCATTTCATGAAATTTCTTAAAATTAATTTTAACATTTTTTGGTTACAATGTATTTTTTTTTTTGTCACAAAAGATCTTTGCAGCTTGTTTGAGCAGAAATGAAGATATATAATACTATTAATAATACTTGATATTTATAAAAAGGATTAAATATGTGTTTGATCCATAAAAAATAAGTGAATTTTAGCTTTGATCATGTTAAATGTTTTCTTTGAGGAAATGTTAAATGTTTTATTGTCTATTAGATGATAGCACAATAGTAAGATTCTAGCTCTGTAACCTCAATGAGTAAAAAAAAAAGATGTTTTGTAACTTCGAGGGACAGAGTACAAAAATCCTCTTAGTAACATTTTACAAATGTCCCTAATTAATAATAGGTTTCCCCTCCTATTAAAAAAAATACAAATATTTGATTTTTAAGGAATAGTGTTGAGGATACAGTTGATGGAAATAATTGGAATAATTCTGAAGCAACATTCTCTAATCCTAATATGAATCACGGCATACAGAATATATGTGACAGAAGAGAAAAACCAAAATAACCAAAGCTGTTACATAGACTGCTGCAATAGTTTGCAGTAACTAAGCCTATAACTAAATCACAAGAAGCATACTTTTGTAGTTTGTACACCCCCACAAGCTCAAGGTGGGTGAGGAAATGACGAGAGCTATCAGCTATCTTAGCACATTGAGCTTGTTTTTGAGATGAATATATTTGATTGGTGATAGAGATTAGAGGCATGGTTAACTAAGAGGGGAACATGGACAAATTATAAGTTGTTCATTTAGCACCTGTTTCACACATGAAGAAGTGATCCAACTCCACGCGCTTTGTGCAGTGCAGGCATGAAGCATATGATTACTGTCACTGAAAACTTTCACAGGCTTTGAGAGCAGGGTTAGTTAGCATCCATAGAGTGTTAGCTGTAGCTTGAGCAGAACTTATACACTCTATACCTTAACCACCAAGGCACTAGATTAGGGCCTATATAGATAGATGCCCCTTAAGTTGATTTACAATCATTTGATGACTGCTTATAAAAAAAAACATTGATTAGATGTTGGATACTATATCCAACAAACGTTTAGGGTATGAGAGTGTTCAGATGACAATGCAATCAAACTTTTAAACTATCCTCATGTAATCGACTTTACTTACTAATGCTTCTACACCTATATTCTTTGCACATGCTACAACAAAAAATATCTTAATATGTTCTTATGATTCTATTTCTAATCTTATCTTGTATAATCATTCATTCCTTGTAATATTACAATCTCAGCAACACTAGGTTTACTTTGTCGTTAGCTTATCGTCCATCTTTGATTCCATACAACAATACAAATCTTATAGTTGTTCATTTACTCTTCAGATGTAATTTTCTATAGCACATCCCACCCTAACATTTATTCATTTCATGTACTTTGCCTCCATCTTATATTGGACAACTCTATCTCACTGTCATATTGTAAGGTAAATCAGAAACACTTAGAATGTGGGGGGGTGGGTAGTTCAACTGGTTTGAGATAAGGGATAAGGAGTTAAAGGTCCTAGGTTCAGGAGAAAAACTAATCTAACAATTAATTACCAACATTGACCATTACAAAAAAACGCTTAGAATGCAATGCAAGACCTGTAACATTATGTGTTCATCCCTGGTTACACAAGGAGGGAAAAAGCAGAAAATGACCATAGGGAAGCTACTTGTAAAGACAGGAAATAACAAATAGCAACAAGCAAACGGAAAAGTTAGGCGGATATACTACTCCCAAATCCCAATAGGGCCAAAACTATTAGTGCTGAAAAAAGAATATGGGAATGCAATTTTAGAAATTAGAATACCCCTACTTTCCTAAAAGAATTGCAGTGCTAGATAGAGGGAATCCAGGGGAGAAAAAACAATAAACTGCTCCCAGCTTCGATGTGAAGAAAAGTATTTATTTAATCAAGATTTAAAGCCACATTATGGTAGAATAACTGCATTACATATTACCAACTTGGTATGGTAACACCATAAGATCCATTATAAAGCTAATGGACAAAATATTTAAGAGTTGTGAAAGTATATATTTTCATCCTACTAATTGGAGTAAGATTAGGCCACACAACATTCACTTGCGTGTTTCAGCCATTTCAGCCTTCTTCTGCTCTTTGGCTGAAATATATTTATTTAACAATCAGTTTCATGCTTTTGGATGTCTGAATAGAACAAGCAGAACAAACAGTATTTTAGACTTACCAGCTTTCTCTTCATTTCGCTTTTTAGCAGCTTCTGCCCTTTGCTGACGTATAAGAGCTAATCGTTCTGCACAACATCAACAAAGAAATTAAACATTAATAATTGAAAGAAAACTTTTCCAAGCAAAGCATGTTAATTTTGGTTTAACTCATGCAGCTTATGCTTTGTGCCATTCAATCAATAGTTTACATATGTGATAATGTCAAACGTACGGGAAAAAATAAATAAAAAGATGTAGAAGAATCAAATTAAAACAGACAATTAGTACCTAAATCTTTCTTTGATTGATCTGTTTTTCCTTGCTCTTGAAGCCTCATATAGCGCTCATGAGCTCTCTGTTTCTCTATCTCCTCTCTGCAAACAAGAAGGAATTTGAAGATATTCAGAAAGCATGTTGATATAAAAGTTCCACTTTCAATAATAACCCAATATGAGAACAAAAGGATTTAAGATGACAAAGAACGTTCTGCTCTTTTCCACTTGAAAATATAAAAAATGTCCTCTTTTAGAGCATGATTGTATTTGTTAAACCACTTTTAAAGAAGCAAATTAAAAGTAGCAAACCTTTCACGCCTTGAAAGTTCGGTTGTCTTTTCAACCTGCATCCACACGAAAATAACATTATTCTTCCAAACTCCTATGAAAATGACTATGTAATGACCAAAAATGGTAAGTTGAACTTACATTAACATCTCTAGCTTTCAAGTTCTTTGGCTTTACCAAGTTAGGATTATCAATCTCAATAATCCCTTGAGTTCCTTTTTTCTTCTGTATAAATTAAGTAGCAGCAAGACAGTCAATTTCATATCGATAGAAGCAGACCATATAAACAAATAAATAGTTTTCTTTTCCTCAAAAATTGCAAAGATTGTGAGATACTAACTTTAGTTTCTTGATCAGACTCTTCTCCAGATTCATCCCCAGATACTTCCTCGGGCTTCTCTTCATTCTCAGCTTCTTTCTAATAAGGTTGTGAAGAGAATGACCATGTAAAATACATTTAAACGTGTAAAGAAAATGGAAAACAACTTAATATGTACCATGTCCATATAAAAACTAATTGTCACTATAGGTGATAATGTAAACAAAAGCATCCTGTGTGTAAGTGATCACATGCATGTTTGAGGAGAGGAGAAAAAGGGGGAAGAGGAAAGGATGCAGAAGGAAACCTGTCTAAAAGTTCGAGGACGGCTAGTGGTTCCAGCAACTGCAATAGTCAAAAGAAACAGTAAGTTTCCAGAGGTTCTTTCTATGAATAAGAAACGTCGCTTTTCTGTTTGTTTTCTTTAGAGAAGCAAAGAGCCCAAAAGGGTTTTGGAATTAATAAGATATATTACGTCCGCTAAGTTTGAAATTAGAGAATTGGATTATAATTTAATTAATCCCCTTACATTAATAAAAAAAACAAACATTGAATTGCCAATATATATGTAACTTCCTCAGCATTGAGGCACTGAACTGAAATAGTCTTAGGCTTTGTTTGCGAGTTTTGAGGGGATGGGAAGGAAAGGCTTAGGAGGGGAAGGGAAGGGAAGGAAGGGAGGGGAGAAAGAAGGGAAAGCTTTTCCCTTGTTTGGGAGTTAAAGAAACCAACAAGGAAAGGAGATGGATGACTTAATGTGATAATTTTACTATTTTACCATTTTTTCTCTTAAAATCAGTTATACTTTGTAATTTATTTTATAAATTATAATTGGAATTTTGAATTATTACGATGACCAAATTGTCAATTTGTATGTTTAACCCCCCAATTTGGGGGAACTTTAAAATTGGACAAATGAAGCCCTTCAAAACCCCCCAAAATCTTTCCCTATCTTTTTAAAACTCCCAAACAAGGGTTTACCTCTCCATAAGCCTTTCCTTCCCCTCCCCTCCAAAACCCAACTCGCAAACAAAGCCTTAATAAAATCAATCACAGGGTTGAAAAAATACATGCATTATACTAAGATGTGATAATTTCCCCGCATTTCCCTTTGCTAAACCTACTAAGATGTGTAGAGGATCGATCTACTATCACCAGTGTCGTCAAATAGCGGCTATAGTGGTGGTAGTATAACACTATGTCGTAGCGGAATTGGAACAAATCGCTATTGATCCGCGATACGTTATTAGTATAATGTGATGTCAAATAGTGGCTATAGCGGCACTATACCATTGTAGTGTAGTAGAATTCGAATAAACCACTGTTCTTCGCAATATGTGATTGACAACTCTAACAATCACTTCCTAGAAATGATTAAATAACTGATGTCCAGTCCCTGTCTGATTTCTCAGTGCCACTTGGACCTTCCGAGCCACTTCTTCCCAATATAATTCATTTTTAAATGATTAACAGCTCTTAATAAGTTGCATCACAAAAACAAGATGTTTAAGGATTATTCTTGTATTTATACTAAACCCATGAACATGACACATGACATGCATCTATACAGAAAAGTGACAAACTCAAAAAATTGCAGTAAGCTTTTCCACTCCACCAGAAAGTACTCTAAGGTCCTAACTCACTTTTATCTCGACTTTTGTAGCTTCAGAGAAAAAGGTACAGAACTCAATTCAGAAAGTTTCCACACAAGATGAAACAGTAATTTGATGTAAATTCAAGCAAAAACAGATATTCAGAAAGTTTCCAAGCTGGCAGTCTCCTAGAGCTATAAAATTCCAACAAACTTTAGGGTTTGTTTGGATTGGCTTATTTGAGCTTCTCTACTGACATAGGCACTTGTGAGACTTTTTGGGAGAGCTTATGAAAACGGCTTATGACATGTTCATAAACTGTTTTTAGGTTATTTTCACAAGTTATCATGAATAGCACTTATGATAAATAAGCACTTATAACATAAACTGCAAATTAAATTTTTGTTTATCAAAACAGAGCCTAATAATCTTCACATGAAAAACCTTCATCCACAAGGCACAATATTCTATTATACTACCACTACAATAAATAACTTAAAAACATCACATTTAACTAAAAATCAAATTTTGCAACGAAAGTGATTGATTTAGCATGAAAGAAAGAAAACCCACAAAGCAAAGAATGGAGGAAGGGCTTACGAATGTCTTCCTGGGTAGAAAACTGGCGGCGACCAGTGGGCTTGCTCTTGAATTTTCCTCTTCCCATTTTCAATCAACAATTCAATTACACAACAACGATCTTCTTCTATTCAAGTTTGCGTTTTTACAAGAATGAAAGTTGGTGATACCCTTCACTATTGTTCCTAATAGCGTGGTAACCATGCAAGTATATTCATACAATTTTTTTTTTTTGTTACAATATTCATACAAATATATATTCACAATAAACAAATATTTAATATTATTCTTTCAAAAAAATAACTATCTCATTTCGTCTATATATCCAAAAAAGAAATAAATGTTTTCTAATATAATAAATTTTGTAATTTGAGAGTCATCCAATAAAAAATTATCGATCTATAATGCCATACAAGTATTCATTAAAAACAAATTTTTAATGTTATTCTTTTCTCGAATAGATGAAATGACAAATATATCACAGAGTGAAAATGCTACAAGAAAGACTTGATCTTCTGACATATTAGGAGTGAAAATGCAGCCTTACCACTGTAACACCAAAAAATACCCAATGACATATACACAAATATATTAGTTGAGTTAGGTAACACAATCTTATGACCCATGGATATTAAGGTGTTGGAAGGTTTTATGATGTGTACCAAAATAAGTATTGTATTGTTTGATCATTATCTTTTATATTTGATTCTTAAAAAATATTTAGTTCACTTTGAAAAATGGTTTAGGAGACTCCCAAACAAAGATTAGGCATCGAGATAAGTTAGTGGATACTTCATACTAATAACATGACTAATAAGATAAGTTATGTGATGTAAAAAATAAATAAAAAACTTATAAAAATGAATTTTTACATTTTAAAAGTTAATTTCTAAAATACATACATAATCCGAACAATATTTTTCTAAAAAACAGTAAATTTCAAAACAAGTGGGGTGCAAATATTAATCGAAAATATAAGTGTCAATAATCCACAAAAGCCCAAACTACTTACACGGCGCCGTTTAATCTGAACGAAAAGCCTCAGAAACAGCGTGATTCCTCGAAGCTCAGTAATTGAATTGAATCTCTTTGCTCCGAATCCCTACATTTGCTACCAGTAAGTTTACAAATTTTTCTTCTGTTAATCATAAATTTGGGTTTTTTAATTTTGGGTTTTCAATTTCAATTTGAATTTCAATATTTTTAGCTTTGCCTACCAAGTGTTTGATGTAATGTTTGTGTGGTAATGGGGTTTAAAATTGGTAGGAAATGAAGAAAGGAGTACACCCACAGAAGCAATGGATATCATATGTTACTCAATCCGGTCGGTTGTTGCATGTCATGATGACAAAGATTCACCCTGTTGGTAAAGTCTATCACTTTCGTGCTAAGCGTCAAATGGCCGAGAGTTTGGGACAGATTGCCAAGTTCAAACGTCGCTTCGGGCTAGAAAATCCAGAGACCAGTGCCAGTGCCAGTGCCAATGCCAATGCCGTTCCAGTTGAGAAAAAATGATTTTTCCTACCTCAAATGGAAGTTTGGTTTTTAAATTCATGCAAGTTTTTGGAAATATTCAACAAAATTGGTCATGCTCTGATGTGGTTTCTGTTCATTTCTTGTATTTGGTATGTCTAGTTAAACTGCAGATATGTTTTCTGTTTTGATTCATACTAACTGATATGCATAGCAGTTTAATTTTTGTTAGTATTCTTAGTAGTGTTTGAAGTTGGGATTCTTGTCAACACTTTCTGAAATTACAGATAAATAATATTTGATGTTATGAACCAGGATACACTGATATTTTTGTTGATGGAGCAAATTAATGCTTTCAATTCAATGACCACATACGGTGTGATTATTTAGTTATCTGTTGTATGCATTATTTGGTCTCTTGATGTGTTTTTAAGAAGTTTAAGATTGTGATTGTGCTACAACTCTTCTTTCAGCCTTTGTATTCGTTTATTTTATGTGGAAACACTATAATATAGTGACTATATGTCCTACAATATAGATATGAAATGAAATTTTAATTTTACATGTCAATTATAGTTCACGATAGAATATCCAACATCATAATCTAATTTTTCTATACTACCCAGAAACATTCAGCTTATACACCAAACCAAAAAAGTAAAATGTCACATTCATTCATGTGATTACATCAATATGTGTTCTCTCATCTTACGTAATACTTTCTGAATCAAGATTTGAGTAGACTGTCCAGCTTCTGTACTAAATCATCCACATGAGTTTTCTAGCCCATGACTGAGCAAGAACTTTCTCCATTTAGCATGATTGGTTCTCACCATTTGACCCAATTTACTCTCATTGTCCATTACGGTTCTCACTGCCTTGTACACACCTTCCTTGGTAAATAGTCTATCTTCTTCACTTCCCTCAACCTCTACTCCTACTCTTTCAAATATCCGCTCATTATTCTTGCATTAATAAATTGATCTCCTGCATGGGGCAGCAGTACCAATTGGAAATCATTTACCATGGCCTATGTCAATGATCCAGATCCCCAATGAGTCACAAAGCAACCCACAGATGGGTGGCTCAGGATCAATTGCTGCTTGATCCAATCACCTTCAACTATCCCTCTTCCCTTTGTTCTCTCAATAAATTCTTCTTCTGGCAGAGCTAATTTCATTGTTTCAGCTCCTATAGGTGGTTTCAAGGCAGATAGGAAAGGCATTCCTGTAAGTTCAAAACCCAATAACAGTTCCTTAAATTGATTACTCTTCAAAATGCATTCACTTCCAAAGGCACAGAAAATCACTGTTTTGGGTTTGAAACCTCTTTTAGCCAAGTCACCCATTTTTCTTCTAAATAGAGTTTGGTGGATCTGGCAAAACTGGTCCTGCCAAAAATACCTGATTTCTCATATGCCTTTCTAGATAATCACAGTAAGAGCCTTCCATTTCTCGGCATGTTTAGAAAACAATAGCATCACAGCTGGTGAAAGATATCAATTGACGCTCCATAAATGAAATGACTTTGCCATAACCCTTCAAAGTGCAGGGGCCAACCCTCTTGCTTCATGAGGTTGTAGCCTGATGGTGGAAAACTTGGTGGAGAGTCCATCTGATCATCTTCTGTCAATGACTTATCATTGAGTTTTCTTTCGGGGCTTATCAGATACCCCACAGGGGCAGGGCTAATTGGCAGTAATGTAAAGCCTTAATGCCTAAGGTCCGTTTGGTTCGAGAGTTTTGGAGGGGAGGGGCGGGGAGGGGAGGGGAGATTTTTAATTTGAAGTGTTTGGTTCAATTTTTAGAAG
>Ga0228711_1000162_pt1 | contig 63789 bp, 38 predicted proteins | sample MedpolnodulmetaG_2_FD_177996 | JGI IMG/M metagenome (GOLD analysis project Ga0228711, IMG submission 177996) | Root nodule microbial communities from Medicago polymorpha collected in Santa Monica, California, United States - brown nodules | ecosystem: Host-associated > Plants > Roots > Nodule...
AGAATCACACAACATCCCAATCAAAGGGAATACATACTAATAGAGTTAACTACATTTAATCCCAACAAAAAGAGTTTAGTTACTCATTGTCATGGTAACCTTACAAGGAGAAAAGAAGAGATGGAGTGGAACCAAGTCATGATGTCTCAATGATCTTGTGTCTTCCTTCAATCCTTGTGCTCCTTGCTCTTTAGAGTCTCTCTGTGTTTTTCCCTCTTTTCTCTCTTCCTAAAGTGGCATAAGATAATCTTCCTCTTCATGAATGAAAGGCCTTTTATATTTTTTTCTCTGACTCAACTCGCCTCGCGAGTAGGTGTGCTCGCCATGGCGAGTTGAGCTTTCTTCCCCAGTGGGTTTCTGCCACGTCAGCTCTGAGGGGTTAGACCGCCTTAACTTGCCTCCCGAGTAAATATGCTCGCCATGGTGAGTTGTGCTCGCCCTGCACTCGCCATGGTGCATGGGAGGCAAGTAACTATGCCTTCCTGCCTTTGCTTACCTTTTCTACTCGCCATTGTGAGTTAGAGGCTAGTAACTTCAACTTTCTGCCTCAGCTCGCCTTTGAGCTCGCCGTGGCGAGTTGACCTTTGCAATTCTTCGTGTTTTCTTGCTTCTAAAGTGTCCAGGCGTGCATTTTCCTACAAAGAGTTGGCATTAGATGTGAAAAGCATAATTGAATGATTCTTCAGTATTTGTGAGCTTTTCGCAGGATAACTTGCAAACCAAGTAATCAAAGTGCCTAAAATATATAGTCTATTTAACTCCTTTTTGACACTTATCAGACTCAACCTCGGAGACATAAGGAGGGTGGAATACGTTCGGTATAAACATCCAACACTCGACTATGGGAGAGTATCATTCAGTTGAGTGGAATTAACGAACGACGAAAACGTGACGATCATGTTTTGGGAGCACATCATGTTCCAGTGGATCGATATGCGGGTAACGTTGCTGAGATCAACTGAAGATATCATCAAAAGTTTGATTCCGCCAGAAGATCGTGATTAGGTAGGGAATGCACCTTCCAACTACAACAATTATCTTCCTCTGGATGAGGTAATTCAAACTTGTTAAACGACTGGACTCAAACGTTCGCCCAACATTTCTATTGTTCCTTTCAAAAGATTAAATTCTTATTAGGCTGGTTTAAATGAAGGTATTGAAGTGTCAAGGAATGCACCTCATTTTTTTGACACTTGAATACCATTATTTAAACCAAGCATAACAAGAATTTAATCTTTTGAATATAACAATAGAAATGTCAGACGAATATTTGAGTCCTGTTGTTTAGCAAGTTTGAGTTTACCCCATTCGGAGGTAACATAATTGTTGTAGTTGGAAGGTACATTCTCGAATGTAATGTAATGTAATGACTCGTCTATATAAGTTAGGAACATGTATTATTGAGAATCAGCTATATAGGTTATGATGTTGAATTCCTGCGTATAAGATTTAATCAGTCTTTATTAGAATACACAATTTTTATTCGAATTCACGTTAGATTTAATCATTCTTTATTAAAATATGCAATTTTTAATCGAAATTATTCAAAACACGATTTTTATTCGAAATTATTCAAAACGCGATTTTTATTCAAAATACCATAATATCAAGCAAAATGTGCGCGACATATAAAAAAACATAAAAAAAGATCCAAACACAATTAGGCATTAGAAGCCATTACATTCATTCATCTTCCTCGTCACACAAATCAATCAGGTTGCCCACTACAGTCCCTGGGGCACCTGCTTTTGGTTGAGGACCAAAATAGCTTGTCATCCCGCTCCTTCTCAAGCTCGACTGATTGTACACCAGCACCTTCGAATCCTTCTTTTTTACGGAACCGTAACATGTGATTCCGTGCCAAGTCATAGGTGACTTTTCTTTCTTCTTGTCATCAACCTCCTTTTTGTTCAACCCAACGTTCCCCTGATTCTGAGACATATCTACATATACAAATTGACGATCAAAACCTAAACTAATTGTAAAGATTCTACAATAATTAAACTAATCCTAAAAATTATATCATAACTAATCGTAACAAGTCTATCACAAATTCATAACAACAAAAATTCATAACAAACCTAAAATAATCGTAACGATTATACAACAATTCTAACAACAATTCTAACCTAAACCTAAACAATTATAACAACAATTCTAACCTAAACCTAAATTATCATAAAATCAAAACCTAAACCTATCAATTCTAACAACCTAAATTATCATAACATCATAAAACCTCTATAATCACAATTTAACAAAAAAAAAACTAACAAATCAATCACAAAATAGCAATGCAATAGGATTCGAAAAACTTACTTGATTTTGTGCTTGAAATTGGCTTGGAATGGCTTATGCTTTATGAAATTCGCACCTATGGAAGCAAAAAAAACGCAACAATGGAGTTTTGGAAACTCCTATGTTTGTTATGTTCTTATAACAGAACGCAACGGTAGTTAACTACCGCTGGCACCAACGGCAATTAACTGTTGTCGATTAGCCCAATGGTAGTTAACTACCGCTGTGGGCTTTTGGGTAATTTTCTTGTGTCATTGTGAAGTTATCAATGTCAAAAAAGTAATTTTCAGAAAGTATAGTTTAAGGTTCATATTACATGGCCCAAAGTCCCGTTGGGGAGTGATATAGTGATACCTACACCCCTCCAATTATGTTGGTTTATTTTTTTCCATTCTAACGAATACTATTTTTTTGTCAAGTAGCATAGTGATTAGAACTCACACATTTAAATGTAGAGAAATTGAGTGTCTGATGTTAAACTCACGGATACTCTAACGAATACTTTTATTCGTCATGCTAGCAAACGAGTGCTTTAAGAGCATGTACATCGAGCTGTTTGGTATCGTTTCTTCACAAATCTCAACGAAACTGCTAGGATGGATATGAGTGCACCAAATGCCCTAGTTAAGAAAGTACAAAGTTGAAATTTTGCATTGAAAAGAAGAATTTGTAAACATTCAAAAATTTGACTATATCATTCTGAAGACAATGTTTTATATTAATTTTTTTAACAGATTCTTTAAGAACAACCTTAATGTTTTCCAAATTTTTAAAGGAATGATGTGATTGATATTCATATAATATGTCAATCTTCCTTTCAATCAATTTGGAAAACATTTTATAATTTCTTTAAATAAAAAATAAATTTTATTTTCCTTCAAAATTCAACTCTCAAATATAGTCGTAAGATCGTTGCAGTTTTCTCTCCCTCTCCAACAAGCCGGTCCTAGTTTTCTTTCTCTAAGTTTTCTCTTACAGTTCCTTCATTGAGGGGTGGTTTTGGATCAATTCTTGACCTGAAATCTCCCCTCTTCATCTTTTTTTCTCTCTTTCAATCTAAATAAGTTTTTTTCTTTGTGATTTCATCATCTAAGTGTGGTGGTTTGTTGTTTGTCGTCTTGTGCGGCGTTGTTTGATTTCCTGTCTTCGTGCGGTGTTCATTTGATTCATATTGAAAGATCGATTATTCAATCAAAGATTTGGGCGATTTGGGCGTCAACGTTGCAGATCCGGAGGCCATGGATATTCCGGTCACTTTAATTTTATCATATTTTTGTAGGCATTATGCCGTTATATGCTATTAACTTGGATGTTGTGAGTTTGTTTGCAAATTCATCTTCTACGTTTTTAGTGGTGTTGAATGATGTAATCTCTCGATTTGAATGAATGAATATCATTTTGTTTTTGTAAAAAAAAAATATATACTCGTAAGAACAAATTACCTTTGTCTAATAGATGGCTTTTGCACATATCCTTTGGGAAAGGTTCAATCCTTATGCTTGAAGACTAGTTTCCAATAAAGAAAACATAGCTAATTTTTAAAAGCATAAATAATTGTATTCAAAAAGCAAATTTTAAGTTCATGACAAAACCCCCCAAAAAAAAATTCATGACGAAAAAAGATGGCAAAGGCTGCAAAATGAGCTGAAGGTGCTTAATGTACTAGTTAAGGAATGGGGATATTTAGGTAAATTTGGTTTTAAATAGAAGTGGTGTGGATGTGCAAAGTGGAAGTATAGCTAGCACCCCATCTTTAATGCATTTTCCTATAGTCAAATTAGAATATTTTACAAAGACAAATTTGGGACGGACCACTGTTTCGCAGGGTTCAATAATCAAATAGTATTAATTAAGGATTATTTTTTTTTATTAGCCCCACTGTTTGCTTATACGCACTATTTTTTTCCAATATCACTGCCTTTTGCATAAATAAGCCTTCTTAACCCCATCAATAGAAATTATAGAATCGTGCTAAATTGGGCATGAATTTCATTAGCACAAGTGAAAATTATACTACGAACACACGTGGACCGAAAACCCTTGAAATAAGACAATACGGTCGTAGTGAGCACGTTAGTTCTGGTGTATACCACCGCATTAAAGCACGTCCCGCACTTCCTGCACCGTACATGTGGCCTCCAACGACTCTCTGATAAGGCGCCACATTTTACGGAAACCTTTAACGCCTCCTTCACCTATATAAAGGTGACTCTGCATCACCCTCATTCATTTCTCATACACTTTTACATGTTCAACCTCATTACACTAACTTGAGCGTTGAAGTGTTAATGTGTCTGCAGACACCTTTCGTTACCGTCCACTGTCACTGTGTCGAAACACCGCACGTCACTGTTACCTTCATCCTCTCCTTACTGGACATGTCATAAATGTTAATGAGTGTCCGAAAGCACTCTTTAAAAACCTTTAATACTAGTAAATTTTTATGGAAAACTGTGTATTCAATACATTAAAATTTGTAATTTTAATTTTTTAAAAGAATAATTTTTATGTTTGAGATCATTAGTGTCTAAGGCACTCATTAGCAACACCTGTAGAATTTGGAAATCATATAAAGTAACACCACACTTTTGCGTTATTTAAGTATAAAGTAGCATAAAAACATGCTAAAGAACAACAATATAATCCCAACCATATCTGCACCCAAAAATAAGAAATATCATTTCAAACACGGTTTTGTATTGATTCAATGGCAAATCTATATTGGAGTTTTATTCCTTGAGGTGGTCTTGTATACACATAACTTTAAAGGAGTGTCAAATTGACATTTACACCGGAAATTGAAGAATAACAAATGAATTGAAAATAAGAATACATTATTTTCACTCCACACGCAACTGATGCACAAAGCTTTAAAAAAGAAAACAAGAAGCATGGTCAAACTTTTGATCTCAAACATGATACATTTTAAAATCTCACTGAACTTGTCATGCACGTATCTTACAAATATTGTTTCTTCTACAAGAAACATATTTGAAAAGTCTTGAAGCTAATGAATGGCTCATGAAACTAGATGTCTGGCTTTCTTGCCTCTACTTGTGTGTGGGGATCTCATTTCTCTAAGTCTCCTCTCTTGTGAAAGTATTTTTGCTAACCTGAATGTATTAGAATAAATATGTTATTAATATAATAATAATTGTAGCATAATTATAATTTGAGTGGTAATTAAAATACACCATCACTATTGATTAATTTTAATTACCTCTTGAGAGCATCTTCATTGGTTTCACCACTTGTCAGGGGCTCAAAGTGGCCATTTTCCAAATTGACTCTAGAGACCGGTTTCTTTAATAAGTTCTCACCGATTTGGCATAGTTTCTTCAAGTTCTCCTCCGTAGCAATGTCAACTGAAGCATCTATTCCTGTCAATGTATCATCCTGCATTTTGTGGAATTTGTTGAACAAATTAATCACTTATCCATGATACTCCAAAAAAAAGTTATGTAGTTTTTCACGCCGAGTTTCCGAGAAAAAAAAAGTTAAAATTATAACTAACATCATATTTAAACTTTAAGGACCAAATATATTTATATGATTATTGGATATAGCGCAAGTGGTTGGTGTACAAAATACATAAATGTTGTAAACTTTGAGGTACCAAATTCAACTCCTACTACTATAAAAAAAAAAAATGTATAGGAATTTTACCTGGATTCGAAGATAATTATCTGCTGAATGAAGAGCTTGAGTGACAGCAGATAAATGAAAATCGACCATATCACTACTTGATTGAGTAAAAACATCAATTAAGGGATTAGAACCACTCTGTGTTAGCCAATCTAATAATCCCCATTTGGCTGCCATTTGTGCAGTGAACTTTTCCTCATTTTTTGCTGTCCCAGTGCCTATTGAAATTATCAGAAAACGACCATATTCCAGAGGCTTGATTGGAAAGAAATCAGGACTTTGATTTATAATCTGCTTTGTTACTTCATTCATGGCAACTAAAGCCTGGATCATAAAAAAACAACAAATTAGTTTTACCTTCAATTAGTAATTAAATAATATAATATTTTCCTCGTGTCGCAAAATAAACCATTTTCATTTTTATACACCGTTGATGTAAGAAGTTTTACCATATCAGCACACAACCGTCTTTCATATGTGCGAGTTTATAAGTAATTAATCATTTGCTCAAAAAAAAGTAATTAAGATCATAAAGTTAAATGTTTTTCATGACCGGACAATTATAATAGATTGATAGTGTAAAAACATTTACACTTTAAATCCAAAATAAAAAGTGTATACGTCCATAATGTAATTGGGATCTAGTAAGACAAATTGTATATTTTATTCAAAAATAAAAGACAAATTGGATTTAATCATGGATCATATATGCCATTGCATAATACAAATTTTTAAAACAACTTGTTCACATTATGAGAATGTATTATATGAAATGCAATTGTATATTTATATATGTGTTGGCATATAATTAATTAAAAATTAAACACTCAAGTTGTTTTTCTTCCTATAAACAACTAATCTATTAATTGATTATTTGCACATACCGGATTATTTGCACAAACACCACCATCAATGAGATTGAACTCCTCTTCTTTTCCAGCTTCCTGATCTTTATTTGTGAAGTTGTGAGCAGGGAGATAAGTAGGTGCAGCTGAAGTGCTGATGCATATGTCTGAGAGTTTAGCATCCAAACAAGGGGATCTCTTAAGCTGCATAAATTTCAAACAATTTTAGTCTAGGTTTAACCTTTGAAATAAAACTATTGTTGGAAAAAAGTAAACAAGACAAAATATATAATTTATTCAGTCTTAAAACTTTGGTTTTTCTAGAGGTAAGTTTAGCTAGCCTAATCAATAATTGTTTCAGCTAGGATTAAATATATTAAGAATTTAAAACAAATGATCTTCTTCAAAAAAAAAATTAAAACAGTTGGTTATGTATTTTAAATCCACAATTGGCAACATTCCATTATATATAAAAAAGAAATTAATATAATCTGATAAGAAATAAATTAACCTGATAAGATGAGAAAATTATTGGTTGCAAAGTCTTGATGTCAAATGTGGGAACAACAATGTTGGTGAGGGTTTCATGCAAGCGAATTTCTCCAAGTTTCTCTCTTACAACTTGATGAAGGTATTTTCCATCATATTTGGGTCCTCCAAGAGATCTCATTACCTTTGCTAATAGTGTCGCACCAAGTCCTCTGCAAAAAAATTGAACCAATAAAAACTATTTTTTGATATGAAACCAATAAAAAACTTGAATTCCTCAAGTATATACACCTCAAATAATTACAAATAGAAATAAATAAATAAATATCATTTATGATTATTATATATATTAATTACCTATGTTGTGGGAAAATTTTAGGGCAATGTTCAAGGTAAAAGGGCTTGATATCTTTGGCAGCAAAAAGTGGACGATTGTTTTTATCAGGAGCAGCTAACATGGCAGTCACAAGACCTCCTGTACTTGTTCCTGAGATCACATCAAAGTAATCTGCAAGCCTTGCATCTTCACCATCCAACTCCTACACACAGATCAACTTAATTAATTATATAGTTTCAAATAATAAAGTAATATTGGAGTACATTATTATCATTTAATTTCTTTGTGCGAATAATATACACTACCGTGAAAAAACATTAGCGATGGAAAAAACGAAATTTCTCTCCAATTCTTTTGCCGCAAAATTCTGTGACAAAATTAGATAGAAATTTCACGTTTTCCATCTCTAAATTTCCTTTGCTAATTTATGTTTACTTTTTGTGGCTAGGTTTATTAGTAGTTGGGTCCCTATTAATGTGTTAGTGTTTGAAAAAAGTATAAAACACTCTTATGAACTCATTTTATTTATATGTTTTTAGGATTTAGACTCATACTGCCGTTGTATAAGACTGTTAAATCTATAGAGACAAAAGACAAACTTTATTTTTATAGGATAAAAGACAAAAAAATTACCCTAAAAAAGGACACTTTTTTCCTCTAGATCTAACCTTTCTTAAAGTAGCTGCACTAACTTCACCAACATAGTTTGCATAATAAATAGAGTTTACTCTACTGCCATTATTATGAAACCAACTTACACATAAACACTTTCATATAATAAATTGTCACTATAGTTAAACAATTCACTCAAACATCAAAATGTTATAAATATTTTCTTAACTAGAAATCCATTTATGAAAAAAGAAACAAAAAATTATTTTTATATATGAAATTAAAATAACTCTAAGTAGGTTAGCCATAGCCAATATAAGGTACTTTCATATATATACCTGAAGGTGAGATTCAAGGAATTCAATAATTGCAGCAGGGATGAGACCCCTAATACCTCCTCCATCAATACTAAGAATGGTTACCAAGTTCCCATAAGTAGGGGGCTGGATTTGTTCAACAGATAAATTTGTGACTCCCTCCATCGAAATTTTATGTAATTTCTCTTAAGTTTTTTTTTGAGTAAAGATTACTGGTGTGATGAAAACAAAGGCAGTATAGACTATGGTTTATATATTTCTGGGCAGTAAGTGCTATGCAAATAAAGAATTAAGGTTGTTGTAGAAATATGAGTTTGTGATATGATGATAGTTCATGATGATATTTATAGTGGGGTGGATGGAAAGTGTAATGACTCCGTTAGATTTGATTTGATCTGGTCCATGTTGAACTTGAGCCGTCAAAGGGGGCTGCGGAATGGTTAAAATAGTAGAATAATGTAACCCTGCGGTTTGACAATGTCCCAGTGGCTACTCCAATCAATTCCAAAACATTATAATATAAAGGGTTTTCCTTTAAGCCACCTATAAACGGGCCTTTTAGCAACACACATCTTAAGGCGTGATTTTTACTTTTTGGTTATAATTTTGTTAAAAGACACCTTCATAAAAATTAGTTGGTGTCTTTTAACAAATGCTCATAGAATAACTTGTTAGCAAAACCCTAATATAAACCGTGCAATTATTAGAATGCGTAAGCATAGTGTTTATCCTATGCATTTTCAAAAAATAGAAACAATTGATAATTTTTAGTATAATGTTAACTAGTGTTCATGGGACACTAATTAAGGATTTTAAAAGATAACTTTTTGTAAAAGTTTGTATAATAAAGTGCATTGAAAATTGAAAATTACTTAATTTAGAATGCATAAAAAATGTCACGGGAACATTTGTTAACAAGACCGTAACTTTTATATAAAAAGATGTGTTGATTACACAAATTTCAATACAAAATTTCCATTTTAAGGGCACTTGTTATTATTAGGTTTTTTTAACCATTTTTCTTATTATTATTAGGTTTTTTTTTTAAGCGTACACAAGCAAAATATTCTTCCATCATGCACAAATATCTTTTTTTGTCATTGAATCAATAGATCATATCATTTTTCATTTAATTTAATTTAATGGTTAAATTTATTAATCCATCGTGCATCAATTACTTATGTTAGAGCTCTAAAAAGGCAGTTCAATTGGTGAGCTGCAAAATATCAAATAAGTATGGACTATAAGGTACATAATTTAAATTTGTCAAACAAAAAAAAAGGTACCTTATTTAAACTCGAATTAAACTCATATTAATTAAAACCATGTGTTATGAAGAGCGTGAGGCGGAGGCATTGGGGGGCCTATAGAGGCCATGGTCCCCCCCCCGTTTTCAATTTTTTTTTTACCCTGTAAAGTATTTTAAAATGTTTCATTAAGTATTGTTAGTTATGATCCCCTTAATTAATCTAATTTTACCATATTACTAGATTAATTGACAACTAATATCATTAGTTTTATACTTCATATTATTTTAAATTGTCTCATATTTCATAAAATATATAAATATGGTTATTTCCACTACACATTTTAAATAAAATTAACCACAAGACATTTTAAATAAAATTAACCACAAGGATATATCTTATTTTTTTGCTAACCCTCTGGTTCTCATGGTAAAAGGGTCATGGTCCACTCAAGAATCAAACTTTAGTCGAACTCGTTAACCACTTGAGCTCATTTGTTTGGTTAGTCGATTGTCGTTTTGTGTGTCCATAGAAATATACTTTTCATTTCCAAATTCTCTTTTTGAAATAAATTTCAAAGTTACACACATAATATATGGTTAAATATGTTTTTAGTTTTTTTTATATAAAATTTCGAGCTTTTAAATTTAGTCCCTATTAAATTTTAAGTGTAGGTTTAATACTCCATATATAATATTGCACTTTATAAGAATAGTCCTATTTTGAAAACTTTTTCTTAAACGAATTATTTTTAGTCCTCAAAATAGTTCATACAAATGCAAATAAGGACTAGAATTGAACACATTTTTTTAGGGACTAAATTTGAAAATGTATGATTTGTAGGGACTAAAAACATATTTAACTCTAGCACACATGCCCTGCTATTTTTTATTTTCTTGTTTCTTTCACAAACAAGAAAATATTAGTTTAGGGTTTCTTATATACCTTTAATATTTAACCAATTATTCGGTCCCCTAGCTTTAAATTTCTGGCTCCGTCCCTGACGTGAGTGGCACGTGAGGTAATGAGATGATAAGAACTATTGAAGACGTAGCCACCTTTGAGGCAGTGAAAGAAAAATCTTGATTCAAAGGAGACTTGTCAATGATACACTCAGAATTTTGGAATATTCTATTACGTGTACGAATGTTTTGGTTGCTTCCTACAATTTTTTTATTTAGGAATGATAAGAACAGAAAATGAAAAACTAAGACAGACTGGCCTAACTTAATTAGTCGTATATGTGTGAAACAATTTGTCCAAGCAACACCTCAGAGAAAAAACGTTCTAATGTTTTTTCTAAATCTAATGATCATCTATATTAATATAAATGATGTGTTAAAACTAGAGTTAAGAAAAAACTTTAACCCAACATTTTAAAACAATAGATTTATAGATCACATCATTTATATGTTATTTAATCTTCATTTTCTAAATAATGCGAGACTTCTACTGATCTCACACTTCCCATAATAGTTCATATATACGTATGGTTTATGAAAGAAAGCAAGAAGAAAGAAAAACCAGAGAAAGAAAAGTAGAAAAAAATAAAGTGAGATGATATTTTGATTATTTGATAGAAGATAAATGAAAGGAAGGTAATAATATTATCTTCCTTTGCTTTAGTGAATAACGAGTTAGAGCAAATAAAAAAAATGTTTGGAAAATAATAGTGTGTATATATATATACACATTTAAATAAGAGTTTTGTTAGAAGTCACCCATGAAGGTGTCTTTTAGATAAAATTAAATGTTGCGCATATTTTTTGGCCAAACTCGGGTGCTCTTCAAGATCATGTGTGACTTCTTGACAAGCTCCTTCATCGGAGTTGAAGTGGCTTGATGCCCAAGACTGACTCCTATTTTTAGCATTTTTATCTTTTTGTCATTCTACCCATAGTTTAAAAAACCTGATTGGATTGGTCGGACCGGTTCAATCGGGAACCAGTGGGGTAACCAGCTCGAGTTGTATATTGGATCAGCTATGTTATCAAACCAATGTGAACCGGTAAGAATCGGCCAAACTCGATAAAAACTAGTGAATTGACAGTTTGTGCAAACCAGTCGGATCAACATGCACCTTTGACCGTGTTTTTTTTTTAATATCCAATAATTGACATGGCTAGGAGTTGAACATGCGACGAGCAACAAAGCCAATGTAAATCCTTTAACCGACACACCACACCTTTTTGTGATAAAGTTTACTTTTTATCTAATATATTTAATTGTTCCACCGTGAAAACACAACCACTATACCATTTCTCACATGATTCAAGTTATTAATTTAACTCTTATATAAAAAAAGATAATTTCATTCTTATTTTAAATTATAACATATTGTTAATGTTTCTAATTTATTATATTTATAATTAAAATACATATTTTTTTTTAATATTGTTGTTTCTCTCTAAATATATTTATTAAAATTAGAATAAATTTCTAATATTTATTTAAATATTTATTAGTTTTTTATTTTTTGTGATTGAGTGATCCAGACTAATCTAATTGAACTCAATTTAATACAAGTATACATTTTTTATAGAGATCGAGTTATAAATCCACGTTATCCGGTTTAATTCGATTCAGTCATGCGGTTCAACGAATGACCCAGTGGTTGAACAATTGACTCGATGATCCAGTAATATTACTGAGTCGATGACCAGTCAGATTTTTAAAACTATGATTCCACCAAAAAGAAAAATTAAACGCTATAAAGAAAAATTATAGAATAAATGCGTTCATCATCTACATTTTTCTTTATGAATAGAAAGAAAGTTCACCGTAAATCCAATAGAAAATCGACAAAACAATGAAGGGGACAATTTCTGTTGTTGATATGAGACAGATTTTAAATGTAAGACAAAGACATCCTATCAATTTATTGGCATCATTCAATTTACTATACAATATATTTTACTAATATATGTGAGAAAACTTGGTTTTATATGACCTGTGACTCTAATTTGGACCTTTAACCTTTTTCAATTGGTTTTATCTACTTCATGTGAAAGTTCTAACAAAATGATGAGCTATTTTTGTAGAAGAAAAAGAAAAAAAAAAGGGGCGCCGTCCTTTTAAAAATTCAATTTTAACTTATTGAAACCCTTTGTTTATCATCTCTCCCACTTGGTAACCCATTGCTCTCATTTTTATTTTCATTTTGCAAAGTCCTTCTCATCTTACTTACAAATCTGTAACATTTGTTGTGCAGAAAATATTGACTTCTCCAATTCTCCCTCTTTTTTCTTTAGAAGAAAGCAAGGTGTATAATTATTTTTTGCTTAAATTGTTTTTTTTTCTTCTTCTTTTGATCAAGCAACTATGAAATTCATCCCTTTTTTTAGGTATAAGCTATGCGTCCTGATATTACTACTTCTTTTTTGCCTTATCTCTCTTAGGACTTTGATGGGATCGTATTTTGATATGATTTTTTAAGCATGTTTGATCACATGTTAATTTTAGGGTTCGTTTGGTGCACATGATAGGAAGACAGGATATGATAAAATTATCATATTCTACTTAAATCCCTTGTTTGGTGCACCAATATGAAAGGATAAAATAATCATATTGCTTATCCTATTCTATTCATCCTTCATTATTTCAATCCTATATTTTAATTGGGTTAGAAACAAGATAGCAAAAACACACGCATGTACACCTTTCGAATCTCGTAACTCCCATTTCTTTTTATTTTTTAATGTCTCGTTTTCCCTTCTTTTTAGCTCATCGTAATTGCTGCTTATCTTTGCACTTTTTTTTTATTTTTTTATCTTCAGGATAATATTGATATCATGTACTTTGTATAAAGAATATAAAAACAAAGGATAATACTGATATGGTGTTGCTGTTTTTGCATTTACTTCTTAAATTATATTTTCTTTCGTCATGGATTATGTGCATATTAATGAATTTTGCTTAAAGAAATTATTATATATTTTCCATAAAAAAAGACATGTATTTGTTTCATATGGATAATTTTGTCATTTAAATATAAGATATATATTTTATCATGTCAAATATTAAGTGTGTATCAAAACATAAAAGGATAAAATAATATTATCATGTTCATGTGTGTACCAAACATTTGATAGGATAAATATTATCATGTTACTATCATATCCTTATCCATCACTTTATCCTATCATGTCTCTATCCTATCATGTGCACCAAACGAACCCTTAGGTTTTAAGTTTGTCTTTTATATTTTAGATTAGATATTAGATATTTTAAGTTGGTCTCTTTAAAAAAATTGTTTGAAGTTGCTCCAAAATGCTAATAATAGCATTGTGTTTTTCTATAAAAGATAATAGACACTCATTAAGGATTGATTAATGGGAGATTCTACGGTGCAGTCAGGAAACTGACTTTTTTGATTTTAATGTTTGATTCATTTTTAAATGGTTGATTACTGATTAATGATCAATAGTAATTCATCTAGTAATGTTTGCAACATCTTGGACTTACAGGTACTATTTTATCGTTGACATCTTTAACATGCAAACAGATTTGATGATATTATGTGATAGTCTTAAGCGTTACACTTAAAACAAGGTAGGATAAAATTAGATTAAGTGTAGTCTTGTTAATATGATTAATTGATGATACTATGAGGACTGAACTTTTGATGCCACTGTACAAACAGTGGGGTGTTACTCACTACACTTTTGATGTTATAATGTTAACTTCATCAGAAAAATCATTTTCACGACTTCGCTATAATACTATCCATTTTCTAGACTCTTTGTTGTTGTTATTCAAAGTGCCAAGTGTTATTGTAATCAAGTAAGTTGATAAATGAAAAACTTTTCGAAGTGACAATTGTTATCCTCTCGTAAATATATGAGAGTGTGTATTTAATTTTAAGTTTATCAGAGTGATTCTAATGGAGATTGACTTCTACGCTCTCAAGACCTGGCATATACGACGTAAATGTTCGACAGTTATTTCCACTACTTGATTCAACCAAAACTCACCAACTTGGAGACGCCTTTGCCTTCGTCGTTGGACTACGAATCTAGTAGCAAATCAACGCGGGGGAGGTTGAGCAACAATCGCATAAGCTTGAACATGAAAACCGTAAATCAAAGATATAGAATGATAAGATTGGTACTTTTTAAACTATTAAGTCATGTGTGTTTGCTTCAAGTTATATTTGCATATTTTTTAGAATAAAAAGATAGAAATATACATACATGTGTTTGCTATAAGTTTACTAAATTTTATTCCCGGTATAAAATGTTCTTGGAAATAGAAATATTTTCCCAAAGCCAAAGGTAGGTATAAAGTTCCCACAAAAATTGGAATAAATTCTTCTACAATTACATATTATAATCCTTATTTTTATGGTCCTCGAAATATTATGAAGTCAACCAAACATATTTTTTCTAAATACTTTGGAATAAAATTTCTATCTTTATATTCCAAGGAATGCTATTCTTAGGAATAAATTGGTAAACATAAAACAAACACACCCTAAGTTTGAGGACAACCGGTTATGACAAGTAATTTACATAGGTCTACCAATGGACCCCTGTTTTTGAGGTCCATCCTAGGGGCTTCCATGAAATTTTATATAATTATTTATTTTAATCATACACAAAATTAGAAGTTATTGATCTGTTCTTTCTCAAAGATACCTATCTAATTCCATAAATGACTAGAAAGATGATGTTAGTCAAGTGGCGACAAACGTAGTGTGAGTTGGGAGGTACCCTACAAATACTCTGACGCTCAAGTTAGTAAGAGAGTAAAGTGTAAGTTAAGTGATATATTGTATGTATTCCATGATGATAGTGAATGGTGTCTTTTATAAGTGCGAACATAAAGCCTTTGGAATAATGAGGAGAAACCGTTATATTCAGCTTTGCATTAGTGATTTTCTTGGCATATGATAAGAGCTGATAAATGGTTACAAAATCGAAGAATATGAGGCTGGTCATTGACGCGTTTTGAAGAGGATTCCGGATTCATGGATTTGGACTTAATATGCTTAGGCCTAAGTGTCAAACGCAGGCCTTCGCAAGATTGTGACTCTGCTTGGTGAAGGGTTTTCAAACCAAATGTATCATTCAGGCCTGGTAGGGGTTAAGCATGAGCCTTTGCCTAGTCCAAAACACCAAATAGAAAACTTCTAGCACATGAGCAAAATTGGAAAAAAAAAATAAAAATATCGACAAAAAGTTTTATAAAATGAAAATAAAATCCATAATATGATGTTATTCAATCACTTTTTTAACTTATAAAACAGCGTTTGGATGATATCTTTCGAAGAAATTATAAACAGCACAAAAAAAGAAAATCAAGATTCTAGATCATTGTCATTTGATAAGTGCTCAAAAGTGATATATTTCATGTGTTAGTTTAGGCATTTTAGTGACTTGTTTTGCAAGATTATATATGGAAAAGCTCTAATTTTATGCAAATATGTCATATATGCTTTATGTGCCTTACTATACCCTTTTTGTGTAGGAAAATACAAGTAAGGACCAAGAAATCAACCAAAATGCAAAGTCGGCTCGCTTAAGCGACCTCCCATTCGCTTAAGCGAACAAGTTTCAGAGAGCACAAGGTCAGCTCGTTTACAGCTCGCTTACTGTTCGTTTAAGCGAACGCAACAGGATAAGGCTACGTGACAGTTCTCAATGGCCAACAGAAGATTTTCCAGCCGTTCGCTTAGGCGAACGAGATAGATTCAACAAAATAAATAGCTTTTCTCTCATATTTCAGACATTCTTCTTCATTCTTTTTGAAATTTTTCTGATTTTTAGAGAGAGAGGGCATTTCTAGAGAGAGAAACATGAAACAAGAGTGTTAGAAGTGGATTCTTTCCAAGATTTGTTGAGACATCATAAATCTTGTCATGAATCTTCATCTTTTCTTCCATTTTTGCATGGCTACTATGAAAGTAAGTAGTTAAACCTATCCTTTGGGGTTAGAGATACATGATCAAGTTAATATGTACTTTTTTGATACTTATATATATGATTTTAGCAATACTTTACTTAATGTTGATTTTATTCTTGTGTTTAATGTTATATCTTTGATTTGAAATGATGTTGAAAGATGCTTTTGAATTTAGGGTTAGAATAATAGTCTAGCAAAACTTTAATTCTAGACATGGAATATAGGTTTTGATAATCACTTTGAATATTGGAACTCAAAGCTTTTGTATCGTTTAATAGTTTGGAAAATCGATAATACAACGATGCAATCGACTATTGGATTGTTTAATAGTTTGGGAAATCAACATTTAAATGATCCATTAGAAATCACGACATCATTTAGACACGAATGATGTTGTTGAGCAATATGTGATAATATCGAGTAAAGCTAGAATCCATTTAGGTAATCATAAGAGTACATTATTTAATGCCTGGTCAACGACTCTAACCCCAGGCGTGAACTGCCCGACCTCGTCTCAATTTTATTGCTATATTCCAATTTAGATTAGTTTTTAATCAATCAATCATTTGAACCATAAGTTTAGAATGATAACGATTGTTGAACGGCTTGAATATCGCGCTAGTTCCTGTGGAGACGATACACAAAAATACTTACTTTTGATACAACATCATCTTTCTGAGACACTCGATGATTTCGGATCCCGCCATTTGTAACCGTTTACCAACGACTATAAACGTAGAAATATCGACAACATGCACCTCCATATACTGAGAGACTATTTAATCTTTCAAGGTACAATTTATATCCATTAATCTTATCATTGCTCAAAATAGTGATTATTAAGCGTTAGAGTGTTTGCAAGTACACCACTATCCACCGCTCCGGTGATCAAGTCAGATCAGTCTCTTTGACAAAATTCCTACAATCCATATATTGTCCGTCCATGCATGTAGCACCTTACATTTAATTTCATGCACAAAACCGAGACACACTCCCGCCATCCATCCACGCCTGCAACATCTTCACCCCTCACGCAAGAAAGAAGACACTCAAGTCAATCAACGACCCTCTTCTTCATTCACAACTATGATATTATTATTCTCATCACATTGCGATATCAATCAATAGCATAAACTAAATTAAATTAATTAAACAAAACAATGCTTCGAATCTGTTTTAGAAGAACACGACCCCTTCTTCGTTTCCCTAATCCCCACAAATACTACATTTCTTCTTCATCATCTTCAAATTCACATTCACCAGAGAAGATTTCACTAAATCCCCAAATTACCCCTCCAACCGTTCCTAACAAACTCTCTCCTGTAACCCCTTCCTCATTCCTCTCCAAAACCTCCGTCGTCGCTCTCTCCACCGCCGTCGTCGCCTCCGTTGCATTCCTCTCCTACGATTACGGCCGCGAAAGCAAATCAGATCAATCCAATACCCCTAATCCTCTCTACACAACCGCCGAACACGCCGCGCATCGTTCCGCCGAATCTATCAACCGAATCTTCCACCACGTGAAACGAACAAGCCTCGCCGCTACTGTTCTATGGCAGTCGCTACGGTCGGTGTTATCTTCCGCGAACCACGAGGTTCGGTCTGGATTCGAGATTCGTGTGGCGGCGTTGCTTGCGGATATTTCGGCGGCGAATTCGAGCCGGAGAGCGGCTATTGTTGGTGCTGGTGGAGGTGCCGTTGTGGATTGGTTGCTTGATTCTGTTGCGGTTGTGAAGGATGCTGGTGGTGGTACTCAGGCGGAGGCGGCGAGAGCGTTGGCGTATTTGATTTCGGATCCTGATGTTTCTGCTGCTGTTTTCGCGCGGCCTCACGCTGTTCCGAATCTTTTGAGGTTTATCTTCTCTTGCAAACCGCGGCGTTCGATGAATAAAACGGTACTTGATTCTTTCTCAGTTGTAATAATCGATTTTATTAAGCTTGAATTAGACCTAGTTTGAGTTTTAGATGTTGTAGTTTTTGTTTAATAATAATGCATTTGATAATGTAGATGACCTTGTTTTGGATAAACAACTTATCTGCAGCTTATAGCACAAGCACTGACGGATAAGCTATTTCGTTAGCAAAAGAAAAAGTGAAGTTAGATTGGTTTTGTATATGCTATAAGCTGTTTTCATATAAGGTATCTGGGAGAACTTATGGAAATAAGCTGAAAACAAGTTATGAACAATGTCATAAGCTGTTTTCATAAGTTCTTCCAAAAAGTCTCATAAAATTTATGCCGCTAGATAAACTCAAATAAGTCAATCTAAACAATTTCATAAATGAATGCAAGGTTTACTCCTGTGATGCTGTAGGTTGTGTCTTTTTTCTTTCTCTCTGGTGTGAGCACTGGTAACATCATGAAATTTTTTATGGCAGAAGAATTCGAGACGTAGTGCATTTGATGTTTCTGATTCTTTGAAAGGTAGGAGCATGCTTGTGGCCGCTATAATGGACATTGTTACATCCAGCTGTGACAATGCAGAGAAGGTATCTTTTAGGCCGTCTTTGCCTGGAAATGCTGAAACCAGAGATATTGCTGCTGCCCTGCAAGTTATTGAGGAAGGGGGTTTGCATTTGGACGAGCCTCCAGACGATGATGATGATGATGGTGGCAGGATAGGAAGGAAAGGGATTGGAATCAAGATACTTGGAGGTACATCTGTTTTAGGACTTTCAAGGACCCGTGATGAAATGAAGTTTGATAATACTGATTTTGATCATGAAGAAGAACCACTGAAGCACAGGACACCAACAACCCTCGTGTACCATAAGTTTGATGATTCGCTGGTAAAACAAAATATGTCCTCTGTTGTTGTACCCGGTCTCTGGGATGATTTACACTGTGAACAAGTTGCTGTTCCTTTTGCCACCTGGGCATTGGCAAATTGGGCAACCACATCAAAGTTGAATAGATCTCGTATTCAGGAACTAGATCAGGATGGAAATGCTGTCTTGTCTGCTCTAATGGCACCAGAGAGATCTGTAAAATGGCATGCGAGTTTGGTGGTGCGGTTGCTTTTAGAAGACCGTGATACACCTTTGAATGAATCTGTTTCTGATTGGAGTTCCAATCTTCTTTCTACTATATTGCATGCATGTAAGCATGAAGATGTTTCGTTGGCTCGGGTAGCTTTTTCTGCCTTTCTTTTATCTGTTGAGAGGAGTCCTGGGGTGCAGAAGACTGTGATGGAGAAGGGTCTTAATTCGATGAGAGACATTGCTAAGACAACAAAGCATATGCAGGTGCAAGAAGCAATAGCAAAGACATTAGAACTACTCTGTACAGGAGATCGTCATTTATCTCTTGAAGAGAGTCAGAAGTGGTCGGGTATTCTCATTCCCTGGGTTTTTGGAACATTTTCTTCTGATATTATCCGAAGTTCAGCCATAAAAATACTGTCTCAGATCCTTGAAGATTATGGAGCAACATCTGTACCACTTTCCCAAGGATGGTTGGTCATGCTGTTAAATGAAGTACAAAATTCCATCAAGAAATCAATTGATAAAGGAGTCAGTCAACCAAAAAGTGATAAAGTGAAGGTATAAAAATAATTTTCTCTCTTGCTGTTGAAAAAATGGCATACTATAGTTATCTGATTGTGCTGCTTCAATTCCAAGTCAACTTTTGATTTATGTTTTAGCTGTCTTAACTTTTGCAGACTTTAATCAATAATGCAAATATTGCTTCTGCTGCACAAGTTGCAAAGCAGCTTTCAAGTGCTGTTGTTAATCTGGCAGCTAAACAATTGAGAACTGTGTCTAATTCTGAGGATATATCCCTACTTGTAGATTTTCTTTCCCTGGAACCTTTAGCAGGGCCGTTTAAAAGTTTAAAAAAGGATAGTCTGCCTAAATTCGGTGCTGCAGATTCTGCCTTGGCAACCCTTAAAGGTATTAAGGCTCTGACTGAAGTATGTGCAGAAGACTCCGAGTCTCAGGACAAGATTGTTGATTTTGGCATTTTATGTTTGCTGAGGCGCTTTTTGTTGAATGACGATTATGAGAGACTGGCTGCTATTGAAGCTTATGATGCATCATCAAGAGCGCACGAGGGGCAGGAAAGGAAATCAAGTGAAGGTGAGGAACCACCTAGATCAGATATAAATGATCCAGCTAGTGTCCGAGTTCCCCCAGCAGCTCATATCCGCAGGCATGCAGCTCGGTTGTTGACCATCCTCTCACTGCTTCCCAGAGTCAAGAAGATAATTATAGCTGATAAAACTTGGTGTAGTTGGCTTGATCATTGTGCTAATGGTAAGATTCCGGGTTGCAGTGACCTTAAGTTGCAAAGTTATGCCAGGGCAGCACTTTTAAATATATTTTGCAATGACCAGATTAATGGAAGGTCTGACAGTGCCGGCTCTTCTGGCGGTACCGGCCCTTCTGGTGGTGGTGTAAATAATTATAATTTGTGTCCCCGTTATGATGACATGATATTTTTGATAAATTCTCATCTTCCTCACTGGAAGTGTTCCAATGAAACATATCAGCAAGGATCTTTCTCGGAAGACATATATGTAGCCACATCTGCTGTTGTTGAGGATGGGACCAGATCCTTGAATGATGGGACCTGCTCTAGTGGTTCAAGTGATTCAACTAAAAGCAGCCTAGATGCAGATTGTCCTCCACTAGATGTGGTTTTTGTCCATGGCCTCCGTGGCGGCCCTTACAAAACTTGGCGTATATCTGAAGACAAATCCTCAACTATGTCGACCTTGGTAGAGAAAGTTGACGAGGAAGCTGGAAAGCTTGGAACCTTTTGGCCTGGTGAATGGCTTTCCAATGATTTTCCCAACGCTCGCTTGTTTACCCTCAGATATAAGGTTTGACTTCATAAGATTTTGATCTGTCTGCCTTAGAAAGATTACTCTAGCTTATAAATTTTGTAGGTTTTTTTATTGTTCATTCTACTTCTAACAGATTATTTAGAACTTGCCTCATGCATGATCCCCTTCACCTAACTCTTGATTCTTTATACAGACTAATCTCACACAGTGGTCTGGAGCTAGCTTGCCTCTTCAGGTTACACTTTTTTCACTTCTTTATCTGTTATTACTCGATCAATAGTTTAATAAACAGAATCGGATTTTAATTCTGCACCATTAACTTGATTTTTAAGTTATTTGCCAATCCTTGCCGTATATGATCTGAGATGGGGTTTTCATCCTCTATGAGCCTTGTTAAGGGTTGTAAAAAACTATCGTTATCATTGTGGATTTTGAAGCATTATCATACGCAGGCTTCAAAGTTGTAATTTCAGCATCTGTTCCTATTGTCCAATACTGGAAGCACTATTACATGATCGTGTAGTCAATGTTAACATCATTGCAAAACACACGGTTCTGTAAGTACATTTGTGGTTCTCAAATATATTTTTTATCTTACTTCTTTCCCATGCTTAAATAAATTCTTATTGAAGTGAGCCTGATTTTTGTGGATGAAGATTTAAATAGTGTTAACTGCGATTTGAATTGATGGGCTGTGAACAAATATGTTTTCACTACATCATTAAGTTTCTGCGTTATTTATTTGCTTTTGTTCATGTTCCAGTTTGCAAACTACTGACATATATGACAGCACTGAAAATACTTCATAATTTTCCACTACCCTAATCAAGTCTATCTTTTTACTCATGATCGAAGGATATATAGTTCTCTTCATTTCCTGTCTCATGGAAATGTTAAGCCATTAGAACCTGTGCGGCATAACCTCTCCAAAAGGGGGCCTGTTGCACAAGGCTTCCACTAGATGGAGTCTAAAGCGGAGATGCTGTTTTTTGGATTTGAACCCGTGACATCCATCACAAGGCAAGGCAGCAATCTTGCCTCTACTTTCCAGTTACATTCTAGTTCATATACATGTTTATTTGAAACTTGCAGGAAGTTAGTTCTATGCTACTGGAGAAACTTGTTGCTGCAGGAATTGGGAATCGACCTGTTGTTTTTGTTACTCATAGGTTAGTGTGGCAGTTGGACAAAAACACAACTAGTTGTTCTGATGTTTTTTAATTGTAGTTTCTTAACATTTGGGATACCTAGTTATCTGTTTTATCAAATTGAGCCTCACTTTATTTGGATTTTCCTCGTGGTTCTCTTTCCTTTGCAGCTTGGGGGGTTTGGTTGTGAAGCAGATTCTTCACACAGCAAAGGAGGAAAAATATGATAATCTTGTGAATAACACAAGAGGAATAGTAAGTATCAATCAACTCCTTAATTAAATATATGTTTAGAAAATCATACGCCCTTTTTTTATGCTTTATTTTTTGCTGCAGGTGTTTTATAGCTGTCCACATTTTGGCAGCAAACTTGCTGATATGCCTTGGCGAATGGGCCTTGTACTTCGTCCTGCTCCAACGGTGAGCATTTAAAGTTGATGTCTCCATTCAACAGTAGATGTTAATTAGTGTACTATTATAATAAATTGCTTCATGTAGAAGAATTTTTAGCACTTGGTCCTTAATGTTATACAGATAGGAGAGCTAAGAAGTGGGTCTTCAAGATTGGTTGAGCTTAATGAGTATATTCGTCTACTCTATAAGAAAAGTGTCCTTGATGTCCTAAGTTTTTGTGAGGTAATCAGCAGTTTAGTTTTTCCTTGTTAGTATCATGCTAGTGTCTTCTTTTGAGTTTGAGTTGTCACCATTTTTCTGCAGACCAAGGTAACTCCAATAGTGGAAGGTTATGGTGGATGGGCCTTTCGAATGGAAATTGTACCAATTGAGTCAGCATATCCTGGATTTGGAGAACTAGTTGTAAGTATATTGTGAAACTATATCTAATGTGACAGGAAAAATAAATTAAATGAAAAATGAAACATTTTTTTGAGTAAGCTGCAACTGAAGTGAGCCCCTCCTGAACTCCCAGCTGCAGAGGCAGTTCCCCCCGCCCAAGAATAAATTTCCTTTTTCCTTTTTAAAACAAAATAGACTGCAGTAACTAGTGATACTGCCGCTTTAGTTTAATGATTTTATGTCATCGCTTTTATTTTCATGATGATTTTGATTGGGTTAACTGTGCCTTTTCTCATCTTAATAATCTGCTTGAAAGATACTTGGATTTGGTTTGATTGCACTGTTCAATTTCCATTTTATTGACTTGTATGTGGCCTGCTTGTTATATGTGTGCTATTTGTTCCTTCATTTCTGTTTTGTACACCATTGGTATGCCGTCAACTAGAAGCCTGCATTATGTGCAGAAGTTATTTACAGTTGTCAGAAAAAAGTATCCGTGAGTTGCATCATTTTATAGTGATTTAGTCGATGGTCCTATGTTAGGTGCTTTAATAACATTTTATCTGCATGTCCTTTTAGATGTGCAAGCTTTAAGCCTGCATACTACAGTATGATTTTCCCAATTAACTCTTATTCTTCCAGTAGTCCTTGGAAACTGAAACTTTTTTTGGGGTGGGGTAGAAGGGGTTGTTCTAGCCTCTAGAGGGTCTTATTGGACCTAGGATGCATGAGAAATAAGGATTTTACCACAACCATGGGCACTTGGTCATACCAGTTTTACCACAATTTCTAGATCTGAAACATTGGGAATGGTAAATATAACACTCATGTGACAATTCATGAGATTCCAGTTTATAGATGTCTTTTTGTTTGATGCAACTGGATTTGCTTCATATTAATATATTTTTTTATCAAGTATTTTTGTCATTTCGGTGCTATTGACCGTAATATTTTCTGTTTATTTTTTCTTTGATGTATCTTAAAGTGCACAAGCAGACCCTTGATTTAGTTTAAAGTACATTGTGATCCCGACTCATTAAAATCCAAGGGTAGATACACCCTTGTTTAATTTTTGACAAATTCATATCAGAGGACTCTATCCAATATTTTATGTTTCTGTCTTTTGGGTATATCGCTTACTTTAATCCTTGCTTTCCTATTTATCTTGAAAATTCGAAAACAGGTATTGGAGTCAACAGATCATATAAATTCTTGCAAACCAGTGAGCCGCTTAGACCCTTCTTATACGGAGACATTAAAGTTCTTACAGAAATTAAAAGATGCTGGGTTTAGTTGGTGACCTTTTACTGTTGTTGTGGACTGGGCTGAAAGCCTCAAATTTTAGAGAGAAGCTGAGTTACGCAGAGATCAGGGCGACGATGAAACATGCTATACCTAAGTAGACATGTTTCAATAATAGATATGTAAATACTTCTGAAGAGCTAGGTAGGCGTATCTGTGTGACATTTACATGTCAAATGCATGGGAAGCTTGTGGTGTTCTGTGGCATCGACTTGACACCATTTAACATGTTTAGTGAAGGTCCAAGGTGGACTAAGAGTTTGGCATGCCTAACTTGCATATTTTTTAATTCTTTGATCATTCTTTCGGTGCTTCGAATTTGTCAGTGTTGGAGATCAGCTTGCCCTTTGGTATTGTAATCAGTATCTCTTGTACATAAATAGGATACACAATTGTAACCCATGCATACGTATATTTATGTATATTCCCTTATTTTTGTTAATTGTTATTGTTAGGTGTTAAGCATTAGAGATTTTGGTTTCCATTTCTATTTTGAAAGTAATTCTACTTCGATTCCTCAACAAAGGGCATCATTGGATAGTTGGATGCCATTGATAAATTTTGGTCTGGCTAGTGAAGTGGATTTTTATTTTATTATAATTTTGTTTCTAGTTTCTCTTCCCTTGTTTTTTTGTTCGTTTTCTCTTCAAACAAACTAAAAGTTCATGTTAAATTGCAGTTTTCTCTTCCTACTCTTTCCATTTCAAAATGAGTGTCGTTTTATCGGAAACAATTGTTTGAAAATGAATGTCACTTGCACTTTTCAATATTGTTTTAGTAAAATTGTCATGTCTTTTGACACCATTATTACTTTTACTAATTTGTGCCTAAACACTTCAAATGACATTTATTTTGAAGTAGACATTTATGCCGCTTGCATGTATAAATTAAAAGGAAATGCTAATGAGTGTTTTAAAGATGTTTTTTAACAACCTTAATTAGTAAATTTTTATAGAAATCGAATTTAATGCATTAAAAATTCAACTATAACTTTTACAGTGAACATTTTCATAGTGCTAACCATAACTTAAATTCTAATAAAGGTAAAAACTGAAAATATTTATTTGGCATGTAATAATGGGAGTAAAAAATTTAAAATGATAATTATAAAATTGGATTTGGAGGTTAACACTATCCTACTAGGAAGGAAGAAGAATAGCATTGCAATGTTGTTAATAGCGAAACCCACTCAACTACAACAACCATGGTTACCATCAACGATTCCCAATCGAACACGCTTCAACAGCAGAAGAAGAATCATCATTCTCAACAACAGCAACGAAAACAACAATAACTCTTCTTATCCACCGTTGGTTAGAAAAAGAAACCGCTATCGAAAACTTTACCCTGGTGAAACCACCGGAATCACCGAAGAGATGAGATTCGTTGCCATGAAACTCCACAACGACGAAACTAACACCCTCAACAATACCACTTCTGTTGTAGTAGAAGACGCTAAAGGACAAATCCCTGACACGTGGTGTCCTTCTATGAAAGGCTTTCTTCGATTCTTGGTTGATAATCAACTAGTTTTTGCTACACTCGAACGCATTGTTGATGATTCCGATAACGTTTCATGTAAGTTCAATAATTCATTGCAGTTATTAAGTGTTTGTTTGGTTATATTATATGGTAGACAAAATTGACTTTGAATTCATTAATTTGAGGTTGTAAATCGCGTTTCGAGGTGAAAACTTAATACTTATAGATTTTTATGTTATGTATATAGAATGACTTTTGTTATCTGTTATTAAAAACTGACATCCACCAATAACATGTTTGAATTGACTTATTTGAACTCAATTACTCACATAAGCACTTCTCAGACTGTTTGGGAGAGTTTCTGGTAACAACTTATCACATAAGCTGTTTGTAGCTTATTTCTATAATTTATCTGGTTAACTTATGAAAACAACTTATACCTTAAAAGAAAAAATTTTTTGAATTTGTTTTTCTGTTTATAGAAATACCTTATACATAAGCACTTACATGAATGTGTAACAAAACACTTATAGGATATAGGATAAGCGCTTATGCTCATTGTTTTAAATTGTGCTCCCGCAATATAACAGATTTTGTGGTCTCTGCAATGGCATCACAACCGCAATTTCAACCTCATCAGCCGCAATACAAAGGCTCACAGCCTAACTACAACCATAATTGAAAACCATTGCTTATTCTACAAGCTCTTAATAGTTGTTTATTCAAATAGGGCCTAAAACATTTGTGAAATTTATTTTTGATTTGATTTAGTTATGATGGTGAATTTTTTTTTGCGTGTTTGAATTGCAGATGCGTACTTGAGGAAAACTGGATTGGAAAGATCTGAAGGGATTTTGAAGGATCTAGAATGGTTCAAGGAAGAAGGTGTTGAGATTCCCAATCCAAGTTCACCTGGTACTAAATATGCCAAATATTTAGAGGAACTTGCGGAAAGAAGCGCACCTTTGTTTCTTTCCCATTTCTACAATATCCATTTTTCTCATATAACTGCTGGCCAGGTTATTACAAAGAAGGTACTCATTTTTCCCCTCTCCTAAAGGGAACCCAATCTAGTTAGGGGGAGCTTTTATGGTTCTTTACTCACAAAAAGTTTCTTATTAGTTTAGGGATGTTTATGGTGAAGTTAAACATTCGAAAAAATTGAAACGTAGAACCTAATTTTAACTTATATGAGAATTTATTGTTAACCCGACAAGGTATGGTCGGATAGCTAGTAGGTTGGACCCTATAACCATATGTCCAGCGTTCGAATCCTGGTGATGAGAATTGAGATGGATCTAGGAGTTGCCCCTTAACGGATGAGGTTAAACTGTGAGGATGCCATGAGTCCATTCCCAGATTATAAAAAACGTGAATTTATTGAATAAAAAACTCATCATCTTTTACTCACAAAAAAACTCATTAACTCATTATTATAGCTTATGAGACAACATTGAAAAATCTGGAATGTAAAATCTGATTTCAACTTAATGCGAGAGAAGGTATTGTTTAAAATATTTGAGTAATTAGAAGATTCTTTTAATATTTCTGTTTTTCTATTAGTACTTCTTGAGAAACATACCCAACTTGCTCTGACAATTAGAGGAGAAATCAGTGTCACTGAAAAGAGAATTTATTTTCTTTTACTTTTTCGCTAAGGTATCAATTATTCACTTGGAAGGACTGGAAACTAGCAATGTAAATGAAGAAAGTGATTTGTATCAGTGTTAGAGCCTAGAGTAGTGAGTGAATGAGTTAGTCATGGATGGATTAGATTAGTTGATGATCTGATTTGATTGTATTTTTAAATAATAAGTGAGAAGAGTATTTGATTAGTTAAAAAGTTAGCGATAAGATATGGCTCCATAAGTGAGATTGAGAAAGAGAGACATCAAAATAGAGTGCTGTCAAACCACAACTCAAGATTTAGCTTACCTTGAAGAGTTGAAGTTCTAAGATTGGGAAAAGAGATTCCGATTGCATGTATCATGTTGTTACTTGTGTGACTATTTCATGTTATGAATAATGACTCTTGAATGTTGGATCAATAGGAGATCATATCAAGCAATCGTGAAGAATATTGTGTGAGCTTTTGTTTTTCTTTTAATTTCAGCCATTTCATTGCATGATACCTTGATTTTTTGAATTTGACACAGATATTATAAGAATGCACAATGTAATTGTAGGTGTTTGTGCACACATGTGAATATATGTGTACATTTATACACACAAACATACATATTGTCTTTCCAATATTTATAGGTGGGAAATCCTGTAGTCAACTCTGAATCAGACCTAAGGAATTCCTTGTTTAAGAATTTAATTATGTACATATCATAAAGTGATAAAACCATCAAGAATTTCTTTAAGCATGCCATTCTATTGTTGTTGCTTGTAGGTTTCTGAAAAGCTCCTGGAAGGTAAGGAGCTGGAGTTCTGCAAATGGGAAGGAGATGTACAGGAAATGCTGAAAGATGTACGTGAGAAGCTTAACGTGCTTGCAGAGGTAGATTACTAGGAATTCTTTAATTGTGGCTTTACCAGCATAATATTTAGATGGTGCATTATACTTATTTTTTATGTGATTTTTTGTGCAGCATTGGACTCGGGATGAAAAAAATAAATGTTTAAGAGAAACAAAAAAGTCATTCCAGTTTATGGGACAGATTGTTCGTCTGATCATCTTATGAAGAGGCTGGTGGGCGCTCTGTTTTTTTTTGTTTTGTTGATATCACTGACTTTTTTATGGTAAGCCTTCTAAAAACTCTATTCTTTCTTTAACTATTCAAATCGGTGCTTTTAATTGATAGAGGATCAGGAAGAGTCATCACAAATGTTTGATGCATTCTGTGATAATGTATTATTCCATTCTTAAGTGACATACATAATGTTTCCCCCTCCCTTAATGCTTAAATGGAAAAATTATATGGATACATTTCATGCTTCACTATGGTCTACTGCTCCCAAGTGTCCAATTTCTTACATTTGATTGCATTATATTTGGTCCGGCATTTTATTGCAACCATAAATTATGTAGTGGTGACTATAGTTCAGCCTAAGAAGTAATAAGTGTTAAAGTGTTCCTATGGCTTTGTTTGCGAGTTTGGAGGGGAAGGGAAGGAGGGGTTTGGAAGAAGAAAAAAAAAAGGAAGGAGCAAGTGGAAGAAATAGATGACATTGATAGGGTAAGGCTTTGGGGGGTTCATTTTTACTCATGATACAAAATCCTCCTTATTTGTGGGTACTCAAAAATTGTATTGGAGGAGGGTTTTTTTTTGGGGGGGTTTGAAGGGTTTACATCAATTCTTCAAATTTAATCTATGTTATAAAATTTCTAAAATTAAAAATATATTAATCATAAACATTAATTTATCATTCTCTAAAAAGACACTCTTTCAAAAAATGTTAAAAGATTTTTCACTCTATATTTCCCCTCCCCTCCAAACTCCAAAACAAAGCCTATGTGAAGTAGGGGCCAGTTTGAGAACGTTAAGTGTAGCTTGGCAGCCATTTTTTGTTGCAGCAAATATTACTGTTGTCACTCCTCACATTTATGGTAATTTCAGTATTTGTTTTGCAAAGCTGCCAGGGCCAGGTTACATCTTTTATGGATTTGCCTACCTTATTGCTATGGATTTTATCGGTATAGCCAGGTGGAATGACAATTTCATTTCTTCAGAGTCCAGAGACGTGGCTTAGCTGGAACTACTTCAAGATCATGAATACTGAAATAATAATCATCATGATGTTTCAGTATTACTGAAGATTCCTTTCTTACTGTGGCCATTTTTCCTACTTGCACCTATTAATGCTTTTAAGATCACCGCTGGAGTTCTCTGTAATTTGAATGTTCTCGAGTAATTTTTCACTCATTTGGTTGGGATTTGGGAATCCACAAAAACTTCACATGTAATTTATAAAAATGGTGATGCTTTCAGTCAAAAAGAAAGCGGCGACGCTTATAGGACTGTTTTTTTACTTTGCATTTTATAGGGTACCTAAGTCTTTACTATAGTTTCTGTATTGGTGCTGTTCTACGGTTACCTTGAACGATTTTCTAGTGAGTTTTCCAAAGTAGAATATAATGGTTTCATAGCTTTAAGACGGAAAATACTTGGGTGACTTCATAAACCTTTTACCTTTGAGAGATTGAATTGTATTGGTCTTTCTTTCAATTCAGTGGGTGGTTGGTTCACCATATTATATGTGCGATTCTATTATTATTATGAAACCTTTTGATTTTTTTGAAGTTACAATAATCCATCCCCACCCACAATCTTTCACTCATTGTCCCTCCTAGCAAAACCACTGGAGACATTAGTTTCCGACTTTCTGTCATCAAACCACTGGAAATGTGCGGTACCGCAAACTTGAGGGAGTTCATCATCCAACTATGATGATATCTCCCCTTTCATGAATGTAGTCTGCATTACTTTCTGGTTCTATAGTAGAGTTACATGGTGTGGTGTGGTGGTTCATCTGCATTCGATTTTTTGAAAAAGGACTTCAAATTCTTTAAAATCTATCCATAGTTTATATTTCATTTTTGAGCAATGATATATCAACAACTATTGGTGACAACTTTTAAGACAACTTTCATTTCCTCTATTTCTATTGGTCAAAAATAATAGAGAGAGAAAAAGGAAGAGAGAGAATAAAAACATAATGTGAGTATGAAAGAGAAAATTGTCAAAAAGTTGTTGCAAATTGGTTGTACAAATATCATTCTCTTCATTTTTTAAGACAAAATTGATGGTGTGGGTTCAATGACCATATTAATTTTTAAACAAGGGAGTGCAGAATGACTTACAAAACTTGTTTAGGATTAGAATACATTAGACTAATAGGATTTGATTAGCTAATAGAATATGTTTATCTTATCCTATTGGCTCAATAGAGGTGTTATAATATGATAATATAACTTCAATTCTATCTTTCTTATCTTGACCACCTCTGTTGAGCCCTTAAATTAAGAGGAGAAAACTATGTACTTGTAAGCATTGTTTTTAATAAAATCTTCTCAAAATAATCAATAAAATTTATTTGACCCTTGTGAAATTGAAGTCCTCTAAGAACAAGGTCAATATTGAATCTTAGTAGGCCGATTAAATGCTCATTCTTTTATGAATGGAACCCACAAATCTCACTCCAATATAAGATATCTACTGTTTCATTCACTAACCACCTCAATAAACAACATAGTTGAACGTTAGAGTGTGTTGCGGAGATATCATCCAAAGCATTTTTTTTTATATTTAATACATTTAACTTTCTAATTTTCCTTCAATGGTTTCAATTTACATTTCTTCGCTCGTTAACAAAACTAATATTTTTTTTTTGAAATAAAGGTGTTTATAGCATATTATTAATAAGAGGAGTTTCGATACAATAAGGTATTTCAAAATAGATGGTGGGACTAGCTGATAAAGTAGTCTCTCTAGCTAAAGCGTGAGCGACCACATTTGGTTGTCGTTGATTGAACTCTACCATGGAGTTTGTAAAAGTCGAGAAGAGATGTCTGCAAGTTGTGATGACATGACTGAATTCCGTAACATCTATCCGTCTAGTATGAAAAGCATCCATTGTTATTTTGGAATCGAGCACAAAATCAACATTGTCGAAGTGCATATCTTGCATCCATTGCATCGCATAGAGTAACCCAAGTGCTTCACCCACATGTACAGAACTCATAGGCGACACACTCATGGTTTTGGCCAAGACAAAAGCACCTTCATCATCACGCAAACAAATGCCAATACCTGTACGGTTCCGAATTGATGAGAAAGAGGCATAGACATTGCATTTGTAACGACCTTGTTGGGGTTTATGCCACCGATTTGGGTCTATTGTACCTGCAGAACTTGAAGGGGCCTGTGATATGCGCGCTGGTTGGCCATACATGATGCTGCTACCTTGCCTTTGCTGCTGTCGTTCCAAGTTATGGGGCTGAAATGCAATCTGCCCACCTTCTGTATCAGCAGAAACTGGCCGCAAATGGCCTAAATTCAGTGGCTGGGAGTTCCTTGGGCAGCTGCCTGCCATGTGCTGCTGCTGTGCTGAACTACTAGCCACATTCTCGGCCTGCCTGGCTGCTGCAACAGGAGTGCTGGACTGTGTTTCTGCTATGTCCGGAGGCTGAAATGCGACCGCACCTTCATTAGAATGTTGTCGCTGCGTTTCAGAGTTGCGGGGCAGGTTTGCAGCCCGCCAGTCTTGAATCATAATGCATGCTCTCTCAACAACCTGAGCACATAACTTTATGTTGCGATGTTTCCACACACTCCACAAAATTGCTGCGAACCGTTGACTGAGATCCGAAGATAAATTCTGCAGCAGTGAGAAGACAGTCCCAACTGCAGAATCGTTATTCATGACAGCGTGGTGCACAACTTCCGATAAACCAGACGAACGCCAAACCTGTATCACAAAAGGACAGTCAAAGAAAACATGTGCAAGATCTTCGTGACCATCAGCACAACTTACACAATTGGTTGGACATTGCACACCCTTATCCTGTAAACGAACACGAGTTGGCAACACACCGCAACATACTCACCATACAAAATTTCTAACTTTCAGAGGCACTTTGAGACGCCAAATTCCAGACCAATACCCCAGACGTCTTAAATGAGATGTATCCACCAATTCCTCCACACAAAGACGATAAGCACTTCGAACCGAATAAATCCCACTCCTTTCCGCCTTCCAAACCATATTATCAACAGGTACCTGATCATATAGCGGAGTATTTAAAATATCAGCTGCTAAATCATGAGTAAAAACCTGTGTAACCAGCGCAGCATTCCATTTCTTGGAGTGAACATCAATAAAATCAGCCACTGTGCAATTTTTGACAAAGTGTGCCCCCTGTATGGTACCATCAATGCACCGACCATTCAGAATCCACGGCTCATCCAAAATAGGTATATTTGTCCCTGACCCAATACACCAGCGTGCTCCGCCACGAACGATAAACCTTGCCCTTAATAGGCTACGCCAAACATAACTCGGGTTGTGTCCTAATCTTGCCGTAAGGTAACTCCGGGAAGGAAAGTATCGGGCTTTAAAAATACGTGAAACAAGAGATTGCGGCTCCGTTAACAACTTCCAACCTTGTTTGCCAAGCATAGAGAGATTGAATGCTGATAGGTCTTTAAACCCCATATCACTATGAACCTTATGCATTGACAGATTTTCCCAAGACAACCAATGGATACCTCTACTGTTAGATCCGCCATGACCCCACCAAAATGAATTCATCATTCTTTCTATAGTTGTTATTAATGTAGCTGGTAAATGAAAAATACTCATTACATAGGTAGGAATAGCCTGAAGAACAGATTTTATCACAACCTCCAGTCCCGCTTTTGAGAGACATCTGCTACTCCATGAGTTAATTCGCTTCCAAACACGGTCTTTTATATAAGAAAAGGTAGAATTCCGGTCACGCCCCACCATTGATGGAAGTCCCAAATATTTTCCAGTACCTGACACCGCTTGAACACCCAAAATATTAGTAACAGTAGACCTCATATCCGCAGCAACGTTACGACTACAGAAAATCTCTGATTTAGGAAGGCTAATTGCCTGTCCCGAAGTAGCCTCATAAGTAGTAAGCTATGAAGCACGGACATTCCTCGGATTAGGCGTGTCCCGGTGTCGGACATGTGTCGTGTCCGACACCGACACATGTAATTACACTGAATTATGTGATTTTTTCAAATTATTAGCTGTGTCGGCGTGTCAGTGTCCGTGTCATGTGCGGTGTCCGTGTACGTATCCGTGCTTCATAGGTAGTAAGGATATCTTTCATAATTTGAGCTTGATCAGCCTCCGCTTTGAAGAAAAGAAAACAGTCATCCGCAAACAAGAGATGGGACACCGGCGAAGCTGCTCTACAGATGGACGTACCAGTAATAACGCAACGCTCTTCTGCATCACGGATCAAGGAAGACAACCCTTCAGCACAAATAATAAACAAATAGGGTGATAGGGGATCTCCTTGTCGGAGTCCACATCCAGGAATAATGGGCCCAGCTACTTCGTTGTTAACCAAAACCGAGTAATCCACAGATTCAACGCACATCGACATCCATTTAATCCATAAATTATCAAATCCTATTTTAGACAGTACCGCTTTCATATACTGCCAATCCATACGATCATATGCCTTGCTGATGTCGAGCTTCAACGCAACGCAACCATCACCACCTCTTGTTTTAGTCTTCATGTAATGGATAACTTCAATGGCTACCATTGCATTATCAAGAATAGAGCGGCCTGGTACAAAAGCAGACTGGTTGTCTGAAATACATTGAGGAAGGACTACTTTCAATCGGTTAGCAAGAACTTTAGCTATCAACTTGTACAACAATTGCATAAGGAAATAGGACGCCAATCTTTCATCGTGGTTTGGGCCACGCCTTTAGGAATCAACGCAATATTAGTCATAGTTAAATCTGCTGGAAACTGACCAATATTCAACCACTTACAGCACTAAGTAAAAATTTCATCACTACATAAACTCCAGAAGTGCTGATAGAAACCTGGGCTATAACCATCAGGACCGGGGCACTTATCAGGGGGCATCGAAAACATGGCTATTCGGAATTCCTCTTTCGTGAAAGGTGCTAGTAAGAGCTGGTTATCAGCCGGAGTCACTGAATGTCGGATCACATTCAAAACCGGATCCATAACGCTATTCTGGGGTTGAAATAAATTGAGGAAATAGTTTTGAGCTATGGACCGCATACCTTGATTGTCTGTAGCTATGTGGCCGTGTTCATCCTCTAGGGAGAGAATCTTATTTACCTTCTTCCGAGACGTGGCTGCCGCATGGAAAAACTTGGTGTTACGATCGCCATCACGATACCAATGAGTTTTTGCTCGTTGTCTCCAATACACATCATGCTGTAATAATAACCTGTTCATACGCTGCCACAATGCCCACATCTGAGTTTGATCCTCTCCGGTGCTATTATTGCGGGCAAGTATCAGCTCACGACGACAATTTTCGATATCAAGTTTCAGTTTATTACAATGTTGTTTACTCCAAGCAGACATGTCGCCAGTGCATCTAGACAACCGTGGGAGGACAGAACTATCCATGTAACCATTCCAACTCTCCTTAACCATTATTTCATTCCAATTTTAAATTTTCCATCCTCAATGTTTCTGAATTCTGATACACTAGTGGTTGGGTGCGTAAGTGCTTACCCATTATTAATATTATTTTTTTTACTTCAAGACATTTTTTTTTGTTTTTTTTCATAAAGATTCTCTCCAAGATATATAATTTTATTTGAGACGCGTCAAAAACTAAATGTAAGTACCTTTTTCAACTGAAATTTGAAGCTCATTTCATCAGGAGGCATGATGTAAAAGTCTAGTCATTTCCGTTAGAAGTAATCATTTGGTCTTTAGAAGACAATTATTAGGTATCTATTCTTGATTGATATATTACTAATGGTAGTTAATTAATAAAATCCAAGTGGTCTATTCTTGACTCATACCACGGTATATGATTATCATAAGTAAACAGTACGTGACTTCCACTGCTTTTTTGTTTCCTTCTCAATATCCTCAATGGCCATGGAATGGAATCTGTCAACTCGATCGTTTACTTTTCACCTATTTATTTCTTCCATGGAATATTAAACTATTAAGATATTGTGACACCTACTAACACATATAACTATTAACTATAATATAAACAATTCTGGCCATCGTGTAATTCAAGTTATTAGTGATAAGCTGAAAAATATAAGCAACTAGATTTAACAGAAGCACGACCAGGTTGCTTGATCAACGTTAATTTCACGTGGAAACCTCGAAAACTATGTATTCAACCTCATCAACAAACAACATATAGAGGCAATGACAAAAGGGGTAGACATATAAACAAAACATCAGAGGTTGAACAAATTAAAGGCCACTCTTTGTCGTTTGTCTTTCTTTCTGTTGCCACCAAACATGATTGAACAACTATTTGTCCTCAACAAGGTAAGAACACAACTATTAATGTTGTTATGTTTTTCTGTTTTGTCTATGTTTTTATTGAGTAGTTACATAATCTCACATACTCACATGGTACTTAATTAATCATTCTATTTCCAGGACTATGAGGACAATATTAAATCTATTAAGAAGAAATCTCCATTAACATTGAAGTTGGTAGTTTTAGTCTTAGCTTCTGTTTATGCAATATACATTTTTTCAATTAATTTAGAGCAACCAATGGTTGATCTCATTCGCTCAAGAACCAAACTGTTGGAGCTAAGAGTCGCCAATCAGTCATGTCATCCTTCTCATGTTGAAGAATTGGAACTCCCCTACTTGCATTATCCACACCCCAAAACTTTCAACAGGTAAACACACATGTGCGCACGCACGCGTGTTCGTGTCCACATTTATGTATGTACGTATATATGTTCATAGCTTCATAAGATGAGATAATTGATGAACTCGGTTCTCTTCGTAGAATCAATTCTATTTGGCTTGTCGTCAAACTCTTAATATGTACCCTTTTTTAGAAAGTTACTCGAACTTTAGTTCATCATTTCATCATTGATATGAGACATGAGCATTTTGTTAGTCAATTAATAGCATGTGTAACTTGGGGAGAGTCAGTACATATTGTCGAGTCTCTCACATTGTATAAGATGTGATCTAAAAATATGTTTATAAACAAAGATAGTTTTTACTTTATAAGTCGGTTTTGTAAGGGTTGAGTAAAGTTAACCAAATTCTAAGACACTTCCTAATATTTGTTATGTGGGTATGATTATTGAATCGATGTATAATTAATAATTGAATCCATGAATGGGCAGGGAGGAATGTGGATGCAATCCTGTGAGGTTTTTTACAATCATATCAATGCAAAGATCTGGGAGTGGATGGTTTGAGACATTTTTGAATAGTCACATTAATATAAGTTCCAATGGGGAGATATTTTCTGTACCCAAAAGAAGGGAAAATATTTCATCAATTTTGAAGACAATTGATGAGGTGTACAATCTTGATTGGTTTACTAGTGCTTCTAAGAATGAGTGCAACTCAGCTGTGGGTTTCAAGTGGATGCTTAACCAGGTGGGTTAGTAATACTCTTTTCACACACTCTTAGCCTCTTTAGTGGTATCAAAAATAATTTTTAGAGAAACTACTCAAAATAAATTCTCATTTGAGTAGTTTTAAGATTTTTTTTCTTTTAATATTTTTCCTTTTAAAAAAAATCTAACAGTTTCGAAAAGTTTTGGAAATGATTTCTTTTAACACAAAATGTTGAAACAAACAGACTTTGCGTGTCGCTAAGACTATTGAAAAAACTTCATGAATTCAATCTGATCATATCGTTTTCATTATTTTTATTTTTTTGAACTGGTTTGGATCATCTCATTTTTCTTCTCTTTTTCACTCACACGTTGCACAAAATATAGATATACAAATAATTTATGTCAGTATATAGGGTTCATAAGAAAATACTGTGCCTTGTCAAAAACTATACTGTGGAGCATGTGAGTGAAAACAATGAGATGATCTAAATCCTTTTTTAATAGACCTACTTAAAACTTACCTAACCATGCATTAAAAAAATGTGTTGATTCCTGTCTACATATAGCTTATATATGATGCTAAAAGAAGAAATTCATATTTTTATAGGGTTTGATGGAGCATCATAAGGAGATAGTAGAATACTTCCAAAGAAAAGGAGTTTCTGCAATATTCCTTTTAAGAAGGAATTTGCTACGTAGAGCAGTATCTGTGCTAGCAAATTCCTATGACAAACATGCCAAACAGCTCAATGGAACCCACAAATCTCATGTCCATTCCACAATAGAGGTCACTCTTTTGTCCTTTATTCCTTTATTCCTTCATTACTATATGTATCTTACTATCTTTAATTTTGACAAAAGTTTGTTTGGACCAAGTAATTGCAGTGGATATAAAGGCTAAAATCAAAGTGTGATATATAATCTTTTAACTAACTTTAATATTATAAATCAAGTAAAGGTAAACTTGTGCTAATTAATCTTATGTTGATTCAAAAAGTGACATTAAATAATTTAATTGATTTGGCAGGCTGAAGTTCTTGCCAAATTCAAGCCATGGATTAATACCACATTACTAATGGTAGATCTTAAGCAAACAGAAGAGACAGCTACAAAAGCCATTGAATACTTTAGCAACACTCACCACATTGTCCTCTACTATGAGGATCTTCTCAAAAATCGAACGGTAATTACTACTAGATATTTAATTTATTATTTCATTCATCAAGATATATTCAGTGATGATCTTCATGTATATAACATTGAATTTTCATTTTCAGAAACTCAAGGATGTTCAAGAATTTCTGAGATTGCCATATAGAAATCTGCAAAGCCGTCAGTTTAAGATTCATACTGCGCCATTGTCAAAGCAAATTGAAAATTGGGACGATGTACAAGAAGCGCTAAAAGAAACACCATACGAGAGTTTTCTCCACTCAGACTAACACGAATGTTTTCGCTGGAATAACATATAGGCAAAAATAGTTTAAAAGTTTTTAAATCATTTTTGTTTATATTTCATATTGGAGAGAGTAGTACATAAGAGACGATGGTTTATTAACACGAATTAACAATGACTGCTCCTTGTGTAGTTTGAGCATACGAATGATTCTATTTCTTAGACTAGCAAGATGATTTTTGTTACAACACACTTGAAATATCAACTTTTTGTTTAGGAAAACACTTCAAAGATACAGCATAGCTATACATTAAACATATCTAAAGGTGAGTAATTTGATTTTTTGGTTTTATAAACATATGAGTAATTTATCAAGGTACACATAAAGGTGAGTAATTTTTTTTAATGGGTAAAGTGAGATTCTTTGAATGTAAATCAATTTATTCTCTAAACCATACGAAATCAATCTATTTAGTCCCAAAAAAGTATATGAAAATCGTTCGATTTAGTCCTAAGATCTTAAGAGCAAGGACTTGCTTGACTGATTTTCTATACTTTAGAGAATAATAGTTACTTATATAATTTAGGGACTTAATTGGAAATTCATTCGATATATTTTAGTGGATGGGACTGATATTAAGCACACATACCAAGGTTATGGTGTTGCAGAAATATTGGCAAAATCACTTTCACTACAACAAGTATAAATTCAGAGATAATGTCAACTTATAATACAATCAAATCTAGCTTCAAACAAAATAACCTCTGGGTTTGAAGCTTTTCATGTTGGGGAAAGATCCCTTGAGGGTTTTGGATCAATGAAAGCTTAAGTACCCCCTTCAAAAGTCAGGTTTTGGGTAGGGATAATAATATTAAGACTAACTTCTAGCATGATTGATTATACTACAAGGTGTTACAAGAGTTTATAACAATTACAATCTGTATGAATATATTTTTACAAAAAACTTTGAGAAAGGAAGAGTGAAGGCTCGTACATACCCGTCCCTAACTCCCATTGATAATTTGATTTTCTAGGCTCACCAGTACCTTCCTCAAGGGCTTACACTAAGATTGGTCACCATCTCACGTTGCAAAAAATAGTAGAGAGTAACAGATGTGGAAAGTGTTCTACTTTTCATTTCTTCAAATTGCTTCCTAAATAGTGTTACAAATAGGACAACCAAATCAAAAAATTATTGATCTACTAGCCCGTTAGAATCAGTACCACCACATTCATTCTTATCATCAGTTCGTTCAATAATGAAATGATCAACAATTTTGACTGTCTGTACTGGATCTTGGTTGGCAACGGCAGCCCTCCATTTGCTTGGAAAGCTTCTCACATGGCTTGACATTTGTGGATTTTTTGTCTCTTTTTCCCACTCAGAATCAAGCTTCCAATCCTTAGGTACCTACAAATGGAAAACGCTGTTTAATAAAATGGAGCAATCATTCAAATTTTGTTGGGTGCGCACGCAACAAAATTTAGGTTAACGATCAAACACATTAAGACAAATGCCATAAAGGACATCAATGAACATGCTCGGCATTCTTCCATTCAATATTTAGATTTTCTTGGGAAGCACAGAAGGGGTAGAGGGGGATGTAAATCATTAAGCAGTCTTAGCAAAACAAAAAAGTTTTGAAGAAAAGTACTGGCAAAGAAATGTTAAAAGAGTGAGGAATCTAAGCGATTTAGTCATGCTGTAATCACGATCAAAGTCATACCTCAGGTATCTCTATTACCTAATGATTCTAACCTGAACCAATTCTATATCTTACTTCACATAAAATAAAACCTCCAATGAAAAATAGTTTCTTACCTTATCAACTGCCAGAGTAAAAACTTCAAGATTACCATCAGAACTGATGTGAAATCGTGTGAATGATTTGTAATTAGCTATTCTGAGAGATGAGAAGGCTTCGTCGAAGTGCAAGTGAAGCCAGTTAATGCAAATATATAAGTAGCTCCCAAACACCAATGAAACAACAGGAGTAGAGAAAACCCAGAAGTAAAGGAAAACAGCAGCATAATAGATTATGGCGCCCCCTCTGGATAGAGACTCTAATCCATTTTTGCAAATATTGTTTCGAGATACAGCCATGACCTGAGAAAATAATCTTCATGATACTGTCCCATTATAAAAATACAATCAGAACTGAAAAAGTCCAAAGAATTTTCATACCTCTGGCACATCAAAAGCAGACATTAAATACTTGATACAAGCTGGATAAAGACCAAATGTCCATTGTTCAATACGTGCTCTGAGGCCAGTTGGATCCGGAAAATGTTCACTTTCCACTGATCGATACCACTGATATAAAGTGTGATACCCTGGATCATAAGGGAAAAAAAAAACTCGTCATTATAATCCATATAGGTTACACAGGCACAACCCTACTTTACACAGTATCAAACTCCTAACCACATGGTCGCCGATGATTAGCAGTTCTTATACTGTGTGAATGACGAAAGCACCTAAAAGTTTACAAAGATTGCTATTATACAATTAAGTAACCTTTTAAGTTTGATGCTGGTGTGGCAATATTATATGTAATAAAAAATAGCATATTGCCAAGTAAGCAACGAAATGCTGCCTCAAAGTCAATCTAACCAGTAGACTTAATTTCAAAAACAAAGCTAGGCTATATATATATATATAACCTTAGACAGTACACACAGGTTACAAAAATTTGTATCAATACAGTTATACAAGTCATTCAACAGAAACGAAAACAAAACCTGAAGTTGCCAGCAACTCATGACGGATGCATATTTCAATGCCTATTTCAAGAAGCAACATGAGAATCAAAGCTGCAGCGAGATGAGCAGAAACATGAAGAACTCCAATCATTAATCGTTTCTTCCGTGACAACTTGGGCGGAACAAAAGAATATGCTGAAATTAGTAATACTAAAGCTCCCACAAATGACACATAAGAGTGTTGTAGGATATATAAAAATCCATTCCACACAGTACCAAGGAAACTCCTTATTTGACCAGAAAATGAATCATCTTGGAGGATGTGATTCAGCTCACACTACAAATTAAGCAAAAGAAAACAGTTGGATATTAGTAACAAATGATATTGTTTTATAAGATAAGCATAAAGCTTATCTGTGCATACTCCGAGCCAAAAGGAATCCACTGACAAAATTGGCATTGAGAACATACATAATAATAAAATAAAACACAATAACACCACAGAAATGGAGGAACTCACTTGTGGAAACATTGAAAATACTAGGATAAAATATATGATGCCACCTATAAAATCAAACTGCCAGTTCTTCTTCCGAAATTTGAGGATATTTCCTAATGCAATCTGCAATAAATTTTCAAAAAATGTTATAACCTTATAAGTAATAACATATAAAAACAAAATATTTAGTGCTTACAATTAAGGGACCGTAATAATTAATAAGAAATTGTTAAACATTCTACATACCCTGCTTGAATCTTCAACGGAAGGATATGCAGCCTTGCATTCATAGGTAACTCCATCAAGTTTACTAAATTTATCGAAAACATGGGTAGGATGTAAAAATGCTCCACCACAACCATTTACAAGAAGATGGTGGACATGGACAGGCCCATCTGACTTTACATGCGAATGACGCAAGTAATGATGCAAGTCTCCAGCCATCCGAAGCTTACACCTTCCTTTCAAATAATCACAAATCAGGTGTGAAACATTCTGCCCAGTAACATCGCTCCAATACCAGTCAGTAAGCCAATTAGGTTCGTGAGTTATAATGATCACAGAGTCATCGTCTTGAACCTAAGTTTAAAATGGGTCATGTGAGCAAGTATTGGATTCAGAAAGCAACAGACAACATTACAAAACAGTTTATCAAATATCGGCTACTCAAAACTTCACTTGTAGAACAGGACTGAATTCAGAGACAAGTTCTAATCAAAATACACAAAATTATGACAGAAAATTTAACCAGGCTAATGACAAAACAGATTCCATTAGCCTCTTTATGTAAGTTAAATCCTTAGAGTTTGCACAGTATGCATGAAGGATGGTTCAGTGATAAAACTGAGGAGAGCGAAAGAGGGAGTGAAGTCTTTCCGTGATTATGATTTCAGTATATTGAATGGATACAAGGTAAAGCTATTTATACATATTCACAGTTAGGTAACTGTTTAACAGTAAGATAACAGAACACTCTAACTAACTCTAGGAATTCAAATTTATGAGTACACATATACATCTTAAATTACTCGCTATGTTAGCTATACTCCAATATTTGGGAGCAAGCGTACAATAACAGAATCAAAGTAACCCCGACAAAATTAATCACTTAATACATGGATGGGCACCAAATTATCAGGACCCTGGATCTGGCAGGCTTAGGCTTATGGGAAAGTAGCATTCTAGCAATCTAGCTTCAGAGAATATCTCTAGTTTTATGTTATAGCTCTTGTTTCTGTAAGGGTATGCTCTATACATTTCCCCGTACTTCCAGTGAGAATACCAGGATACATAAAATACATCACTCATCATTTAATATTAAATAAACCAAAGGCAACAGCAAATAAATGACTAATAATGAAAAGGTAAAGAATTCTGTACAAATTATGTAAGTAAAATCACATTAGACACTAGAGACTTTATGAAGCAAACTTAAATTATACATCGTATAAATATAAAAGTGAAGAAACAGACATTATCTCACCTTTTCCATTATTAGTTCAGTGAAGAATTTGAATTGGTACACATCGATATCATTATGAAGAGCAAGGTCAAGCCCAAAAACCCACCACCGTTTAGGAAGTTGCAAAGCAAAGTAACTCTTCTTCTGAGGCATGAGCCATCCACCTAACCAACTCCTATGACATATATACCTCATAAAAGTCTGAAGTCCATCAAACCAGTCTGTCAAGCAACAATGATAACGATGAGTACATTTCGCCGTTAGGCATGGAAACACAATTTTAAAGACCTTTAAAAATGAGATGGGGTAAAAGGACCAAAACAAACATAACAATTAATGGAAAATAAAAGAAGCAACTTAATAGATACAAACAGGTAAAACTACTTAATTTAATTAAATGAAGTCCTTGAAAAGTAACATAGTTTACCGAGCTAAAACTAACCATGGTTTCCAGGAATAATGAAACACTGAGGCCCATCATACTGTTTCAATTGATCTCCACAGAGCTTATTTACCACTATCTGCTTGGCTTTATACGAAGGAGGAGGTTGGAGAGCATACTCAAAGGGAACAAAAAGACGTCTTTCATATGTGAATGTTGATGGATTAGGATACCTAAAGCAGTACAAACAAGCACTTGAATAAGTTCAAATGACGCTACAAAGATCTTCAAATGCTAACAGAAAGAGTTAAACTTCAAATGACGCTAAAAATATCTTTTTGGTCGGTTAAATGTCTTCCACCATGCTAACAAATTTCAAACAAGTTCCGCAAATCAATTTTTCATAAAAGCTACACAATTATTGAAGCAAGAACAATTTTCCTCTACCTCTAACCATTGGCACCCTCCATCCGATCTAGTTTTTAATGGGGCTTCTATAGCCCGTCACAGAAATGTACAAAATTAAGAACAGAAGTCTCATAATTTTGTTATCTGTGATTTAATTTTAGACCTAGGTATTAAAATTTCAGAATCAAGAACCACATGCATTAAATGGTGTTAGCTAATCACTCAACATAATCTTTCAACTTATATACGATTACTGATCAAAGGACATGATAGTGGGCACAATAAATTGCCAACTTACGCAAGATCACCCCCAATAAGTAGCAAGTCACCCCGTGGTAAGGTAACCTCAGCATCATCTTTCAGTGTACGAAGGAAAGGCCTTGCAAGTAGCCGTGCAACGGAATAAGATGAGTTCCCTCCATCACCAGTATCAGCCATAAAGTCAAACCAAAAATCATCCTTCTCGCTAAAATGATCATATAGAAGATCACGTTGCTGGTTTCCATCTTCAGCCCTACTCATTGCTGCCTGCCAATGAAAATTACATTCAATATATCATGGTATACAAGTATGTGGCATTCTTGCAACAAAACAAACGGTTAAAACAAAGGAAACTTCTTCATATCAGAAAATACTTTGTCCTCAACCATAATAAAGATAGAGATTTAAAAAAAAAATGCCATGTATAACGACACCATAAGATTTTATGCATAAACTTAATTACACCTACATGCAACAGATAGTTAAATTTTGGCATGCTCAGTGTAAATTTAAAAACTGCAACAAACAATTAAAATATAAATTTGGAGACTAGAAATGACATGGTAAAGAATTATACAAGCACATAAACTTGTCAGTGACGACCTCTAGTATGATTTTTGTGCATTCACATCCACATTTCAGGTTTTCAACTTGTTTTATTCATATACAAGAAAATACCAGAAATAAAATGGCAGCAATACAGGGGAAATAAACTATTCAACATTATCCGACGCCAAATTTGGAGTAACTAAAAACCACTTGAAGATATGCAAACAATTCCCGTCGCACCAATTGCAATTTAATACTACATAGAATGTAATAATGGTAACTAAGTACTTCAAGCTACAAATTAAATGGCATATTGACCGAAGATTATGAACAATACGCAAAGAAGTATATTACCTGCATCATTCGCATGTCAAAACGCCCAACGAATACGGTCACTGATACAAGGAGATCAAAAACTGTTTTGAATAAATCAGCAGATGTTCTGCATCAGTTAGCAAGCGTAACCACACAATCAAGATCACCTCCAACATCCTCTTAAAATATAAAAAGAGAAGTAATATGAAGGAAAAAAAAAGCATTTTATATACATACCCAGAATACCAAGGAACCATGTCCAAAAAGTCAGGCTTCATCTGCTTCTTCTTTACCTTCTCATATTCTTTAACAGACAGCGGATGAGTGAGTGCCCAACTGTTGATTTTTAAGACATAAAAGCCAAGATATTAAAATAATGAGAAAATAAATATTGATACAATGTAATATGAAAATGTGATATCCCCCAAAATAACTATGACTCTTAGTGTACTGATGTGCATTGCTTTTTGCAGGGAACTATGGTCCAGAAAAAAACTATTGCAAAAATAAAACAACTATAACTAATACATACATCACAAAAAGTCTATTCTATAGAAGAAAAAACTTAAAACTCATATTCTGAAAAACTCCTTGGGGATGGCTAGGAAAAAAAACATTAACTCGCGTTAAAAACTTCTCAGGAAATTTAGGCGTTTAATTTCAGAAATGTTCAACAGCAGTCTGCTGAACTAAGAACAAAAACTGAAATCTTCTAAAGTTTGTTAAAAGACATTGTTTTCACATGGCTAATTTCTACTAAAATTTAATATCAGAAGCATTTTACAATACAGTTTCAATACTTTGGACCGTGTGAAACAAATAATCATACTAACATGCACAAATATAACAATATTTAGCACATAAAAAATAAACTAAAAAGTTGCTCACCCTGTTGACCTTTCAACCACATAATTTGCGATGTAAAGCCCAATAAATGTAGCCCAAAGTGAGTAGATGGGCGAAATCTCATCTGACGAACCAGGACATGAACCATTGCAGGCTATCTAAAATATAAAAATAATTCTTGCATCAAAACATGTAAAGGACCACTACAGACATAGGGCTTTGTCTAACGTGCACAAGTAAATCAGTCAGCACCAAGCACAAGTATGTTTTCTACCATTAGATCAATAAGTCACATCATATCACATTTGATCCAATGGTAAGATGTACTGATCCACCGCTGGGAACAACTTTGTGCGTGGTGCAAGACTTGTCACACTTGTGCACCATAGGATTGGCCCAGACATAGATATATGATTTAATACACAAGATTGTATAAACTGTGTGCTTGTTTTAAGTACCTCTCCATAAATAACCCACTTTGACAAAAGAGGATAATCACTTGCAGATCCAACAGGAGCAAACCAAGATGAGCAAACCTGGTCCTTCAACTCATTCATCCGAAGAAACTTTGCAAGCCATGTGTTTCTCTCTTCTTTATTCCAAAAAGAAAACCAGTTGTTTGAATTTTTTGCCTCATGTTTTGCTCTTAACATGGCACGGTTTCCACAATGACTATAAAATACACAGCATGCCACACTAAGTACCTATTATTTATTTAAAGAAAAAGGCATCAGAATGATATGGAGTCTTCTAAGGAACAAAAAACCATCTGCCAAACTTACAGCGCAGTTTTGAAGAATGGTCAAGATCTCTGGTCTCTTTCCAGCCACACGTGACACCAAGCCAATATACCAGAGGCCATAAAAAATAATGTGGAAAACAAGAAGAAACACAATGGATGAGATATATATTGTCAAAAACAAAGATAGATTCATCCTCATATCCACCCCCATTGACTGAAAACTAGGAAGATGGTACACTGCTGCCACTAAAATCCAGCCTATGTACCTGCAAAGTGGACGCGCCAAATCATTTCCAATCCTGTAAATTCTTTTTCAGAAACATAAACATTATACATTTGTTAAATAAACTTACCATCGACTAAAATTTGAATAGCTCGGCTTGATAGTCTTAACTAGAAATGGCGATGAAAAGAAATAAAAAAAGCCAAACAAGCAGCCATACATAGACCACCATTTAATATTGTTGTCTAATTTTTCTACAAGAGTATGTATATTGTCGGATGAGATGAAAAAAAGGCAACCAACGACAACAGCAATTACAGCGTGGCGGGAATGTTCGTGAGGGTAAGGATAAGTATGGGTCAGAATAGTTCTGACCCTCTCCATTTTGAGTGTATCAAGAAGACCCGCAGGCTGCTTATCAGAGACCATTGCCAATCTTTTAACAATGTTCAATACAATGAACCGAACTTCTTGCAATGACGCCTATTTTAGTAGTTCCAGAAAACCATAGAGAACAACAGAAGAATCCTGCAGAAGATTACAATAATAGTAGTATCAGTATTAGCAGCAACAGGGTCGTCTCAGAACAATAATCCCATAACATAAGCTAACCTTAATTTTCTTATTTTATTGGAGAAAAATAAAAGATAAGCTAACATAAAAAAAAACTGAATCAAACAAAGAAAAAACAAGAATTATATCCGTAACAATCTATGAAGCGCTGACACGAACACGAACACCAGACAGAACAGTCACTCTGTCGCAACAACGCTAGTAATCATTTCAGAAAATGAATTAACTGAATGTAATCACATGTGTCGGTGTCAACACCGACACACATAGAACACCCGACACTACTTCGATCAAAAGCATCGGTAAACTATTCAAGGCTATCTAAGTAAAACCTCTGTCAATTCAACCATGGGTGGTCCTTTTCCTATTCTAGATGAGATAAATCAAATTCTCCTCCATGCTTGTGACAAATTCCATCAATATTTTGCTAACTTTAATTTCCTTATTTTCAGGGAAAAAAAATTCGAGCCGACACAAAGAAACTCAATGAAAAGAAGAAAAAACAAGAATTATAACTGTAACTATCTATTTTTTGAAGAAGCCAAACTAGCCCACCGAAATTGGCACTGGAAGAATCGAACCTAAGACCTTGAGAAGAGCACACTCCAAGGTCCCAAACCAACACCACCAGGCCAACCCATGTGGGTTCTAACTGTAACTATCTATGAAGCGCTGACACAAACATGGATAACACCAGACACAATTGTGACTGTCACATTGAATTCAGTAAAAATTTAAGAAAATGAATTAATTGAATGCAATCACATGTGTCAAAACTCAACGCCGTCACGTGCCGGACACCTGACACGCCTTGGATCAGGAGTTTCAATGTTACATGGTTAACTATTCAAGGTTAATTCAACCACACGTTGTCCTTTTCCTTTTTTTTTTTTTGAAAAAGTTAAACTAACCCCCTCAAATTGGCACCAGAGAGAATCAAACCTGAGACCTTGAGGAGGAGCACACTCCCAGGTTCCAAGCCAATACCACTAGGCCAACCCAAGTGGGTTACGTTGTCCTTTTCCTATTCTATATAAACCAAACTCTCCTTCAAGATTGTGAAAAATTGTGCATAATTCATTGCAATTGATTAAATTGTTTTCGTTATAATTAAATTCTCTACTAAACTTCCATATCTGTAGAAATTTTGACATCAAGTTTATTGTCATGATTAAAAGACGTTATCATCAGAGTGCAACAGAACAAATAAACATGATTAAAAGAACATAGTATGACAAGTGATTAAAACAATAATAACTAAGTATAGAAAACAACAAAATTAAGTTCCTAAAAAGCACTTAACCGAACTTGAAATAATAATAATAAGTAATTATTATTATAACAGAGGAAAATCAATAAAATTGGGATAATATACGACAACAAAGCCCTAATTCAATTCCTCTTGTAATAAAAGTATGATTAATTTTAATCATTCTTATTACCTAAAAAATGTTGTAGCTAAAAGGAACGAACCATATAGGACAAAGAAGCAAAAAAGCAACGGTAACATAAAAATAATAACCGAAAAAGCAGTTATAGAGAGAAAAGACAATGATAATATTGACGAAGAAATTGAGAAAAGAAAGAGGAAAAACCTTTCTGTATCGAAAATGAATGAATGTGAAGAGCGAGCGAGCGAGCGTGCGTACGATATAAGAAAAACTTATATATTAAGTGGTTTGAATCAATGACGTTGGTATTTGTTAATGGAATCTGAGAATGTTTGTGAGGATTAATTGGAACATAACAATGGCATATTCTTTTCTCCTTTTTCTTATTTTATTTATTTATTTAACTTAACTTCTTCATTCACCCTAACCCCATCACACAAGCCAAACAAAACCAACACACTTTCATTTTATCTTCTTTTCTTTTTTTAAATAGTAGTTATTTTTGTTAGGTTAATTGAATAATTAATCTATAAGGACTATAATATGAATTAAATACATTTAGTTTTATTCTGTAAAAAAATAGATTTATTTAATTTGATTTATATCCATCCCATTATGTATGATTTGATTTGATTGACAAAAAAAATTAATTAAATTTTGAAGGAGAATCACCACAAAATTTAGACAAGATTTGTTATAAAGGTTATTTACAGTTACCACTATAACATTTTTTTAAAAAAAGCAAAATTTAAAATTTGAATTTAAGCAAAAGTTACATATTAATAGAAGATTATGTATCATAATGAGGGTCATATTTATAAAATACATTGGTTCCAAAAAAAAATGTTTCAAAATATATTTGTGAAAAAGGAGACATCAATGAACTTTTTTTTTGTTGTCTAAGCCACTTGATCGAAGATCCACACTTAGGTCAGAGATGTTATGGTGTACGGCTGAGTAGAAGGAAAATATGCATGTGTGTATTTGACTAGAGTTTCACCACTTGTGGAATTGGGGTATGTGGCTTTTATAACAGGAGTTAGGACATACATTTCTTAAAGTCGCGTCAAGCAATGTGACCAAACATGAGAAAGCTTATCCTCATGATAAACATGTTCATTTGCGTTTGACAGTTTTGGTTTCTTAGCATCAAATGGCGTTGCTCATTTGCATGTCAAGAATAACAATATTATATCTCATAAATCCATAAATGTTGTGTTTACATAAATTAGTTTTGTGACCTAAAATGACTTAGCGGCACAACTTGTTGTTCGCTTACCTTCCACACAGTTCGAATCCCGACTCTTTGCATTGTTCTTAACAACTAGTTTGTCAGTGTGGAGATCATATTGATATTCACTTACATTTTTTTTTTGTATAATCCGGTGGTTGAATCTCACACATTTTAACCATAGAGAAGTGAAATGTCATGGTTCGAACCTCCACTCTGCATAAAATATGCAATATTCATGTTAAGTTTGGCTAAACTCACGATGACGTACTTAGTTACATATCCATCCACACATTATTCCCCTATGAATAGATGAATTAATATTAAATGTTTTTCATGGTGTAATTTCCAAAACGATACAAAGAAAGAAGCACACGGATTTAATTTGCTTCTAAAGGCACGCTTTCAAAAAGTCATATTCAGTTTGTTACATCAAAATCAAAAACAAAGAAATCAAATTCAGTTTCGGCTGCTTCGTTCCGCGTCTTTCCTTTCCGGCGTCCAACTTGCACCGTTTCCATCACCGTCCGCAACTACTAAGTCGGTTACAAGCATTTATTGTCTTGGGCTTTAAGCCCAATTATTCAATCACAAGGCCTCAACTATCAAAGACAACTCCGGGTATTACTTTTCCCACCTATATCATTCTCGCATGCCCTACGTTCTTGACCAAAATGCCTTTGAAGTTTTCGGATTTCATAATTCGAACTGGTGTTTTCCTTTGTTATAGGGTGAAAAAATGAGTTACGTTTTCGGATTTTGTAATCCGAAAACTTAAAAAAATAGGGCGCGTTACATGATTTTTTTCGGATTACATATTCTGAACACCCCCTAAACACCCTTTTTCAAGGAAAAAACATCTAAACTGTATTAGCATAAATTCTAAACATGTTTGTAACATGGATAGTCATTTTAAGGACAATATTATTCTTCTTAACTCTCATCCTTCTGTTTTGGGTCATTGATACATGTTCTTAGTCAAAAATCGGGTTTTTAAGCTATTTGATCGGATTGCTCCGAAACTTTCCCAGAAACTCAGAAAAAATTCAAGGACCATGACTCCCGTAGAAGAGACTTCTCACGGGACTCCGCCTCTCAAAATCCAAAATTTCATCGTTTAGACCCATTTTTCATTTTTTTTTTCATTTTTCATATTCTCAGAAAATTCGAAAAAATTTGCATTAGTTTTATTTGATTTTTAGAGTTTTTTGGTGGTATTTTTATATTTTATTGATTTTATTTGACAGGTTTTTAACATTTTTTACTTAGTTTTTTTGTTGTTTTTAAAAGCAAAACTCAAAACTGCTGAAATGTAAGAGAGTCTGATGGATGATTATACATAAGAATTGTCCGGATTTTAGAATCCGAATTGTGAAACATGAATTCGGATTATGAAATCCGAACTGCACAAGGGTATTTTTGGAAAATTCACAGGGTACGGGAGAAGGTCATAGGATGGAAAAAGTAATACTCCACAACTCCAGCAATTACATTTTTTTTTAAATTGTTTTTCTCACATCAAGTATTGCTTAAAAACACATAGAAAATACAATTTTACCTCCAACTGCACTGCTGAGTTAGCTGTAGTTGGCTCAGGAAAAATTTCTGACAAAGCATCAAATGCAATTTTGCACGTTTCAATCAAAAAATCAAAATAAATCAAGACTTAGTCGAAATGTTACGGAACTTAGCAGATGCCTCTATAAAAAATACATATAGAGTATCTGCAAAGTTCTCTAAAGCAATGCGATGTTGTGAGAAAAACAATTTTCAAAAATGCACATAACTTCAAATTCTCACAGTTGAAAGGAAAGATGCACATAACTTCAAGCTTTAATCCTAGAGCAATGCGATGTTGTGATATTTAGAAGAGTAAATTACACTTCTTTTTGTACCCGGAAGTATAGTTCAATTGACTGAAATATGCATTATTATATGTAGGGGGTGGGGTTCGAACCCTAGACATCCCACTTATTCACCTTGACAAAAGTGAATTTTAGTCACAAGGCTACTTGACCAAAAAAAAATTACACTTCTTTCTTTTAAGAAATGTTTAAATTAGAGGACCATCTCTTCTTATGAAAAATGTACACTACTATCCCTCTTATTTATGGAGAATATATTATAGAAAACTGTTTGAGAAAAATTTGAATTACATTCCCATCCCCTCTTATTTACACTTCTTCCCCCTTAATATTATTTTTATTTCTAATGGTATAACAGTGAAAATCTAACATGCAAAGTGCGGAGGAAATGGGTACTACATGACCATTTAATATAATCAGAATTATAACGCATAATTTTCTCTATTTTTAACTCACAATACTTTTTGAAGAAATTTTTGATTCACAATATCATTAGCATACTATTTTAAACCCTATTATAAAATGTGAATCATTGCATGATAAAATTAAAATATTGGAAAATTACTAAAGCCAATTAAAATATGGGGCTATTAAAAAAATGAATTTTGTATTATAAATAATTAATAAAATATTCAAATTTAATTATCATTGAAATTGAAAATATAGATAAATGAATTTTTTTTCTTCTTAAATTGGTGCTTAAAGTTGGTAGATATTATAAAAATATTTATTTACGTTAAAATATATTAAAGTATACTACACATTTAATTTTTTTAAGGGAGTACACATTTAATTCTTAAGGGAGAAAAATATAATTTAAGTACATATCTTAATGATAAGACATTTAAATCTCTCCTTAAAAAAAAAGACATTTAAATCTAGGTTTTCCCTTCTAAAGGAAGCGAAATATATATTTTAACAAAGCGAACTGTATTTCCATTGCAAATGATTTTTAAGTCATTATTAAAAAAAAAGAAGAGGTAAGTTCCCTAAAAAAAATGAGGTAAGTCATATTACGTGTATATAATGCTATATGATTTTATCTGTACATCATGGTGTTCATTTTCATATCCGATTTAATTATGATTTTTTTCCACTTTAGGACTTAATTAATATCAAGATCAATAGTTTCTAAGATAATTTTTGTAAAGAAATATAGATGTACAAAAATGTCATATCGAACCTTAAAATGACTCCCCCTAAAAAAAAGAACTTAAAACGAATTTATTATAAATCAGCTTACACTAGTTATTTCATGTTCAAAAGACCATTTTCTTTTTATACAGTAGTTTAGGTGAGTTGGATCTGGTTTTATAATAGAACTGGTTATATGTTTGGGTTAATCGATTGTGGCATCGACTCACTTTGTTCGATTTGTGGTTATTTAGTTGGTATATCGCGGTGTTTTTTTTTCTCTTTTTCTTTTGTGTATCTTTCAGTTGATTGTTTCTTTTTATTGTTTTTATTTTCTGTTTTATTTCCTCTCTTGTAAAGGTTCGTGTGTATACCCTTTACCATACACTTCCATTTTAATACATTCTTCTATTAAAAAAAGTAAGTTGAATCTTAGCGACTCGTCATGATCAACACACAAGCATCAAGTGTTGACGTATATACTTACAAATTAATTATATATAATAAAATATGTCGACAACATAAATTGAACCACACTCTTACAGAGTATGATTCAACTATTTATCAATCTAAGTTGCCAATGAACATCACACCGTACAATATTTAACACGCAAGCAAAATACATAAATAAAGAGTCAAGTTTTTATCAACCCAAATTGACAATGAACACTTCACTATACACATGAAGCATTTAACACATAAGCAAAGGACAGATAAATGTGGGACAAGAAATACCTCCTTCTCTCCCCCCTATTTTTAAACAGCTCTTCTCTCCCTTTTATTCTCTTAAGTGGTGAGATTGGAAAAAAGACCCCTACCATACACAAGTAGTGCTCTTTTGGTGGGATCCAGCTCCATTAACGATTCAGTGGTTATGAACTTCCCTGGCTTGAGGAGCCAACCCCATGTATTGAAGAAACCTCTTATGTTTCCTTTAAAATTTATTTAACGGATTGATAATATACACATTGACGACCTTTATGAATCAAATTGGAATAATCATATTCATTTGACTAATAATGAAATTATTTTAGAGTAAGGCAAAAGGGTCCACATGAAATCCTAGTGGGGTTCAGAAGTGTATATACCTTTCTTTTGCAGCCAATTTGGCTTCAAGTTTTAGTGCGCAATTTGGTCAAGATCCCCTTCCACTTTTACTAACATATCTAAGCAATGAGGGAGGGAAATATCTTGGTCTTAAAAAAAAAAGTAAAAAATATCTTGTAAGGGCAAATTAGATGGTAGACTTTAGGATATTTGATGTGCGTGGCACATGTTCGAACTTGCAGCACCCATTTTTATGTGTGAGTTTCACCGTTAAACTCTTCTATGTACAACGCTAGATACATGTCTATTCCATTGAGAGGTGCAGGTGTTAAGTTCAAACTAGCCAAATGAATGAGTATTGTACTCAACTTCAAAGTTTAAGTCTAGGTAGGACACTTCTTGTACTAGTGGCAGCAGTAACATGTGAATATGACATTGAATTGTACATTAATTGTTACTTACAATAACTTATAAAGTACTATGGAATGTAGCTTGCAACACTAGGGGCTGCCAAACAAATTAGAATAGAAACTACTAAAAGTGACCTGGAGGTGGAATTTCAGTGGCATCAGAAACGTCTAATCAAGACTTAGGAACAGGCATAATGAAAGTGTGTTTGTGCAGTTGTGTCGCATTATACATATGTTTTTGATGAATGAATGAATACTTGCCAATTGCAGAAACAACATGTCCTGTGGAAGAATCTAAAAGGATCACTGGAAGGAAGATACCCTCACTCACACTTGTACCAAATTAGACTTTGTGCACCAAAAGGGAAATTAATTGGGCCTATATTTTGGACTGGCCAAATACATTGCACTATACTCTTAAGCCATAGTATGAATGTCACTGCTCACTAGCACAATTTTTCAACATGGTTTATTTTGAGTATCAAACCAAGCTTCATCATTAAGAGCATCTACGACACGATGATAGTACATTAATAGAGATTCCTTAAATAGACCACACATTTACACATCATTTATTTATAATTTTTTAATAAAAATATCTATTAAGGACTCAATGACTCCAATGATAATATATTAATAAGCACTCCAATGAAAAGTACTTAGATAAGTCTCACTAACTTTACATCATTATACAAAAGTAATTTATTTATTAAATTATAAATTACCTCATAAAATATTACTTCTTTTGAAAGTGAGATCAACTTGTATGTATTTTATTACTTCTTTTGAACGTGAGACTCGTTAGTTGCTCATGAGAGAAATAATCCTTATATAGTTGTCTGATACCTAATAGATACTCATTTTTGTTCCTCCAATGGAGGTCCTTAACATGTATAGGTCTTTGTTAAGTAAAGAAACTCAATTGAAGATGCTCTGAGAAATGAAAGATACTAAAATTATACAATAATTTTTCTCCATATCTCTGAGTTTGGTTTTTCTTTTTTAAAATCATTTAATTAGATCTCTAAAAATATATCAATTTTTTTATTTAAACCAATTTGAGTGTATTCTTTTATAAAGAATTTGTATTCAAATTCATTCCACTATCATATCCATCAAGTTATAAGATATCAAACATATAAATTTTGTTTATAAGATGGAAAACATTCTCTCTTTTTTTTACATTTTTTTGTTTATAAGAATAAAAGATATTTGACTCCCCTAAAAAAGATATTTGACTCCTCTAGATTTTTGAGTGCTTAGTAAAATGAAAAATAATAATCAGACTTTGATATTTGAGTTAAACAATTTTTTATCAAATTTTATTTATATCTCGACCGAACTCCAAATTACCAAAGCTCATTTATAAAATATCGGAGGATTAACACACACAAAATTATGTATGTATATATAATATTACACACTTTAATTCATACTTTAAAATTAATTGCCCACTTTAACAATATCAGATTAATCCATGAAAAAGGGCAGATGTGATTCCATGGGTCATGGAAGATTGACCTTTGCAAAAAGAGAATCTTGAGGGAGCATAATCATGTAAAAGATTACATCCACCACATTCTAATTCTCATTAAACATTAGAGGAGTGATAGATATTGAACTTTTGAACTCCCGGGTTTATTCTCTCAAGCCCTATATATACCCTCTGCGCACACATCATTTTACAAGCAAATTCTCACCTCCCAACTACATCAAACATTCAACTCTCAAATTCTCTCTTTACAACTAAACACATCACTCTCAAAATTACAAAATGACAAATTCTAAACTTGTGTTCAGTTATATTTTTGTAGTCTTAACTATTTTCAATTTGTGTCTCTCAACCCTTGGCAGACCCCTAATGAAAAGAGAGAACAAATTGGAGTACACATCAACATACGAAAACATACTCATTTGGCGGCGTAACATCTTAGAAAATGAAGCCACGACAACATTAGATTCCCAGAATCCACATGTTGGCGACGAGGCTGAAAAGTTGGTCGACGATTTTCGACCAACGGATCCAGGTCATAGTCCCGGTGCTGGCCATTCAACCCCAACAATCCCCATGGACACCAACGTGCCTCCAAGGCCTTAATTAATTAGGCGTACATAATTGATATTCTCGTGCATAATATGGTTATTAATTTAAGTATTGGTATTTCATTATTCATAATGCAATACACATATAGTTAGACATGCATTTCACTTAACGAACATATATACTATAGTTCATGCTCAGTTTGTGTACAGTACATCCAAGTCTTTTGTCCATAGTAATTTGCATAATTTCTTCCTTGATGTGTTGATAAAAAGTAGTTTGTAATTCTATCCCTATCTATGTAGCTGGCTATAGAATATTGAAAAAGCAGAGCCATTCCTGCTTAAGTAGTTTGTAATTCTATCCCTACGTCGCATTATACATATTTATTTTTAAGTCATGATCATGCTATTTGTTGGAATATATAATAATCAATTGGATATTTCTGTGAACATAACTCAGTTGACAGAGATAATACATTGTTATATGTAGGGACCGGGGTTCGAATCCGGACACTCCACTTATTTATCTTATAATGTGAATTCTAGCCACTACGCTACTTGACCAAAATAATAATAATAATCAATTGGGTTAAATTTACCCTAAGGTATAGCTTGCTAAAACACTCCCACATAAAAACTAGTTGGTGTGTTCTAACAAATCTTTCTCTCTCTATCTATCTCTATCTCTCTATATATATATATATATTGTCTTCAACTTTTATACTTTATATTTTCTTGAAAGCAAAAGAGTTTTATTTATGAGAAATGATATTTGTACAATCATTTTTTAACAACTTTTGTAAAAACTTTCTCTTTCATAATAACATTATGCTTTTATTTTTTCTCTCTATTGTTTTGGTTTTTGTGTCAACACCTCTTTTTCTTTGTAAAATTATGATCATCTCAAAAGTTGTCAATCAAATGGTTGTTCTAACAAGACAACTTTTTATTTATGGGTCATGAAAACTTGTGCCCTTAGGATACAAGTTAAAAAGCTAAAAAAGGAATCAATCAATAAATACACAAGATAAAAAGATAAAATTTAAAACTTTCAAAATTAAAAATATACATTTTCCAAGATTTTATTTCTAATTTTGGTTTCTTATCTTGTGCCCTAAGGACATCTTGTGCCCTAAAGACACAAGTTAACATTTTTCTTTTATGTATGAGAAATGATATTTGTACAACCCTTTTGTGACAACTTTTTGACAACTTTCTCTCTCATACTCACATTATTCTCTTATTCTCTCTCTTCCTTTTTCTCTCTCTATTATTTTTAACCCATGAAAAGAGAGAAAAAAGAAGTTGTCATAAAAGTTGTATAAAATGATTGTTCAAATATCAGTGTTTTTTATGTATATATACTTCAAACACTAACAGAAACCTGAAACCACCATAGTATAATGCAAACGGTTGGTGCGTTAAGTGTGTGAATGCTATAAATCTTGGAGTATCACTACCAAGTTTGATTTGCACTTGTAAGAAAAAGTGCAACACAAGTTAATGTCAAGTAAGATTACATAAAAAATTAAGATAGAAAACAGAGCAGCAACCCTTATACAATTGCACCATATAGTCTCTTGTTGAAAATAGGCTCTATTGAGTTAGACTTTGCAATGACTGCGCCTGATATGGTCGAAAAATTTAAAGTTTGGGTTTGATTTGTAGTTCATCACGAGCTTATTCTAGACATAAACTTGACATGTTATATTACCCTACTTAAATGTTTAATTGACATGAACATATTTAAATAACTAGGTGTAATTTGACATATGTTTAAATAGATTAACGAGTTAAAAGACAAATAAGATTAAACTTCATTTTGATATTTAACATGACATTTTAGATAGTCTGACTTCATACGATGTCACATTTCAATTATAAGTTTTAGTAATACATTTAAATACACGGAAAAATTAATGTAGGCCAATATGCTTAAATTACTGATGTGTTAACTCATTGGCTCTAGCATAAGAAACTAGATTTCTACAATATGACGAACATATATTCAAATCTTTGGCTAGGATAGGTGTCCATATTTTGTGTTTCACAATGTCTCGAATATGATTATCTGTGATTAATGGAAAACTAGATTTAGACCTGCTTGTTGCACGAACGAATAACTATTTTTAAAATTTTAATAAAATTGAAATATTAAACATATAACATATAATAGTAGTAGTAGTGGCTTAGTGGTGTGATACATACGGAAAATTAATTAGTTGTTAGAAAATGAGATTTTCACAACTTTTTGTAGGAATGAAATAGCTATCATTTTTAGTGGATTACATGTTACCATTAGAGTGTAGACATTTTAATATTATTTTAAGTATATATGTTAGTATATAATCAAACAAAATAAATTCAATATTTCAGTATCCTTAATAAAAAAAATCAATATTTCAACATAGCACATAATATCAACGGTGGTAAAAGAAGAAAAAGAAGAAAGAAAAAAATAAGGATCAACAAATTGAATGAAAAATGTTTAGAATTATTGGCTTAATTATTAATTTATTGTTCTCCATGTGGTTTAAAATTATTATTATTTTGGTTAAGAATCATAGTGGTTAGAAATTTACTTAAGGTGAATAAGTGTTAATTATCAAATGAGTGAGGCGGGATAAAATATTTCATTTAAATTAACGGAGTATAAAAAGTATACAGAGTAAATGTAAAATGTATTTTATAAATATCACTCTAAAAATTAACCCTTTTCACGATATTACTATGCATGGACTCAAATATTTGAGTATAGATCTTAGTTATTGCCAATATAGTATTTGTCATGTTATAGACTTAAATATGAAATGAAATCATAATAAGAGATGGTTGTAAACCAAATTTGTCAAATTAGTTAGGACTACCCGAACTTTATTTACCTGAAGAAAGATTATCAAAAAGAAGAAAAAAAATGTCTTGGAGTACCATTTGGTAGAGCGCGTGAAAAGCTTTTGCATATATATATATATATATATATATATATATATATATATATTTCTTTCAGACTATTGCTCCTTAAATAGTTATTTTTCTGGTTGATCACACTAATTTGAAAAATTTGGCATGCATTCATTTCTTGGTATGATTTCATATCATATTTTAATATAGATCTTATCGACAAAATATTTTTGGCATGCTATAGACTCGAATATGAAATGAAATCCTACCAAGAGATGGTTGTAAACAAAATTTGTCAAATTAGTTACGACTATCAGAATATTATGAAATGAAATCCTACCAAGAGATGGTTGTAAACAAAATTTGTCAAATTAGTTACGACTACCGGAATATTAATTATTTAGTTGAAGAACAAGGTTGTTAAAAAAAAAAAATGCAAAATCTCTTGGAGAACCATTTGGTATATTGCGTCAGAAGCTTTTGTATAATTTTTTTTCTTTCAGACTCTTGTTCATTAAATAGATATTTTTCTAGTTGATCCCACTAATTTGACAAATTTAGCATACATCCATCTCTTCGTATGACTTCATATCATATTTGAGTATAGATCTTAGGTATGACAAATATATTATTGACAATCTATAGACTCAAAAATGAAATGAAGTCATACCAGGAGATGGTTGTATACAAAATTTGTCAAATTAGTTAGTATTACCAGAACCTTATTTCTTTGAAGAACAAGGTTGTCAAAAAAAAAAAAGATCAAAATCTATTGGAGAACCATTTGGTATGCGTTATAAGCTTTTGTGTGTATGTATGTATGTATATTTCTGTCAGATATTCTTTAAATACTTATTTTTCTTGTTAATCCCACTAATTTGAAGAATTTGGCATACATCCATCTCTTTGTATGACTCCATATCATATTTTAGTATAGACACTAGGTATTGCCAATCAATTACTGCCATTCTATAGATATATTTTTTTTTTCTTTCAGACTCTTGCTCCTTAAATAATTATTTTTTTGGTTGATCACACTAATTTGAAAAATTTGGCATACATCCATTTCTTGGTATGATTTCATATCATATTTTAGTATAGATCTTATTGACAAAATATTATTGTCATGTTATAGACTCGAATATGAAATGAAATCCTACCAAGAGATGGTTGTAAACAAAATTTGTCAAATTAGTTAGAACTAACATAATCTTAATTATTTAATTGAAGGACAAGGTTGTTAAATATTAAAAAATGCAAAATCTCTTGGAGAACCATTTGGTATATTGCGTCAGAAGCTTTTGTGTAATTTTTTTCTTTTAGACTCTTGTTCTTTAAATAGATATTTTTCTAGTTGATCCCACTAATTTGACAAATTTGGGATACATCCATCTCTTCGTATGACTTCATATCATATTTGAGTATAGATCTTAAGTATGGCTAGTATATTATTGGCAATATATAGACTCAAATATGAAATGAAGTCATACCAGGAGATGGTTGTGAACAAAAATTGTCAAATTATTTAGTATTACTAGAACCTTATTTCTCTGACGAACAAGGTTGTCAAAGAAAAAAAAATCAAAATCTATTGGAGAACCATTTGGTATGCGTTATAAGCTTTTGTGTATGTGTATGTATGTATGTATATTTCTGTTAGACTCTTTGTTCTTTAAATACTTATTTTTCTTGTTAATCCCACTAATTTGAAGAATTTGGCATGCATCCATCTCTTTATATGACTTCATATCATATTTTAGTATAGATATTAGGTATTGCCAATCAATTATTGTCATGCTATAGATATATATATTTTTTTTATTTCAGACTCTTGCTCCATAAATAGTTACTTTTCTGGTTGATCACATTAATTTGAAAATTTTGGCATGCATCCATTTCTTGGTATGATTTCATATCATATTTTAGTATAGATCTTATTGGCAAAATAATATTGACATGCTATAGACTCGAATATTTAATGAAATCCTACCAAGAGATGGTTGTAAATAAAATTTGTCAAATTAATTAGGACTACCAGAATCTTAATTATTTAATTGAAGGTCAAGGTTGTTAAAGAAAAAAAATGCAAAATCTCTTGGAGAACCATTTGGTATATTGCGTCAGAAGCTTTTGTATAATTTTTTTCTTTCATACTTTTGTTCTTTAAATAGATATTTTTCTAGTTGATCCTACTAATTTGACAAATTTGGGATACATCCATCTCTTCGTATGACTTCATATCATATTTGAGTATAGATCTTAGGTATGGCTAGTATATTATTGGCAATATATAGACTCAAATATGAAATGAAGTCATACCAGGAGATGGTTGTAAATAAAATTTGTCAAATTACTTAGTATTGCCAGAACCTTATTTCTTTGAAGAACAATGTTGTCAAAGAAAAAAAAAATCAAAATTTATTGGAGAACCATTTGGTATGCGAGATAAGCTTTTGTGTATATGTATGTATGTATATTTCTATTAGACTTTTTGTTCTTTAAATAGTTATTTTTCTTGTTAATCCCACTAATTTGAAGAAGTTAGCATACATCCATCTCTTTGTATGACTTCACATCATATTTTAGTATAGATATTAGGTATTGCTAATCAATTATTTTCATGCTATAGATATATTTTATTTTTATGTCATATTCTTGCTCCATAAATAGTTATTTTTCTGGTTGATCACATTAATTTGAAAAATTTGGCATGCATCCATTTCTTGGTATGATTTCATATCTTATTTTAGTATAGATCTTATTGACAAAATAATATTGTCATGCTATAGACTCGGATATGAAATGAAATCCTACCAAGAGATGGTTGTAAACAAAATTTGTCAAATTAATTAGGATTACCAGAATCTTAATTATTTAGTTGAAGAACAATGTTGTTAAAGAAAAAAATGCAAAATCTTTTGGAGAACCATTTGGTATATTGCGTCAGAAGCTTTGTATAATTTTTTTTCTCTTAGGCTCTTGTTCTTTAAATAGATATTTTTCTAGTTGATCCCACTAATTTGACAAATTTGGCATACATCCATCTCTTCGTATGACTTCATATCATATTTGAGTATAGATCTTAGGTATGACCAATATATTATTGACAATCTATAGACTCAAATATGAAATGAAGTCATACCAGGAGATGGTTGTAAACAAAATTTGTCAAATTAGTAGTATTACCATAACCTTATTTCTTTGAGGAACAATGTTGTCAAAGAAAAAAAAATTAAAATCTTTTGGAGAACCATTTGGTATGCGTGATAAGCTTTTGTGTATATGTATGTGTGTGTGCGCGCGTTGTGAGACTCGTTATTTTTAAAATACTTATTTTTCTTGTTAATCTCACTAATTTGAAGAATTTGGCATATATCCATCTCTTTGAATTACTTCATATCATATTTTAGTATAGATATTAGTCATTGCCATGCTATAGATTCAAATATAAAACGAAATCTTATCAATAGATGATTGTAAACCAAATTTGTCAAATTAGTTCGATTCACCAGAACCTTATTTATTTGAAGAACAAGGTTGTCGTAGGAAAAAATGTAATATCTCTTAGAGAATCATTTGGTGTAGTAAACATAATGTGACGAGCAATAGGAATTTTGCCAAATATTAAATAAAATTATAGCAATATGTTGATTTGTTTTGACAATTTAGTAATATATTTATATAATAGCTATAAAGTATTAAAAATATCTAACTTTTAATAGATATTATAGTTTCTTCTAAATTAACATATTAATGAAATTTTATATGGAAAATATTTCAATGTAATATTGTTTTCCTAAAATAAAAATGATAAATATTAAAATAGAATTATCTATGAATAATTTTCAAGGAGAAATTGTAAATATTTTTCTTATTTTTATAAATAGTATTATATCTATTTTGTTTTATCAATTATTAATTAATATATTGATAAAAATATATAAAGTATTAACATTATGACTTTTATTATGATTTATAATTTCTTCTAAATTGACAGCTTATTGATATATTTTATTTTCTAAAAAACTTTTTTTTTTGTTAAGCTAGGAGAATGGACAGGCATGGCATCAAGGGAAAGCAATGACATCCCAACTAGGTTGGCACCCCGCAGAACCCCCATCCTATGCCGCCAAACTCAAAGGAAAA
>Ga0228711_1000163_pt1 | contig 63767 bp, 24 predicted proteins | sample MedpolnodulmetaG_2_FD_177996 | JGI IMG/M metagenome (GOLD analysis project Ga0228711, IMG submission 177996) | Root nodule microbial communities from Medicago polymorpha collected in Santa Monica, California, United States - brown nodules | ecosystem: Host-associated > Plants > Roots > Nodule...
CATTACTTTGTTTTGGCAAAGTAATGACTTTGACTCCATATTCATTTTTGTTGATTTTCATATTAATTTTTGTTGATGCAAACTAAATGTTATTAATTTGTTTCTTTGAGATTGTGTATGTCGATCACTCTTAATTGTCACTTAGTTTGATTGAATCTGAGTTTAAATGTAACTCAAGGATTAATAATATAGTCAATTTAATATTTTATATATGAAACTCTACAAAAACCGTGCATCGCACGGGTTAGAGTCCAGTTATTTTATCACCCTTAATCTTTTATCTGAAGGAAATATTATTACCCTTCATCATTACTGTGTAGAAGAAAATGAAAATGAAAATGAAATAGGAGTACTAATCTAGTAGCAGCTGTATTTAACCTGCACCTGCCTCCACTAATGACTGAACCAGGACACGAATAATCAGCGCGTTATTACATTTTTCTTTTCTCTTCTAAGTATAAAGACCAGTTCAATTTTCCAATTTTTTTGGATCCGTAATCATCATTCTACATTTCAACCGGTAAACGCTTTTCTCTCTTTTTCTTTCTTTTCTTCGAAACCCTACCTACTTCTCAATCTCACCTTCATCGTTTCGATTCTCTATTATAACTACCATCATTGATCGATCTTTCATCTCGTACCTATTATTTTTTCAATCCCTAATTATTATATTATTATTTTTTTACTTCTGATTTGTTTTGCTATGCTAATGTTAACGAACTGATTATGCAGCTTGTTCTATTGATCCATCTAAATGGCGTTTTTCCGAAGCGTTTCTGCGCTTTCCAAACTTCGATCTCGCGTTGTAATTATTCTAAATCATTTCCTTAAATTCCTTTTGGCCAATTTATTTGTGATTGATTGTTTCCGTAACTGATTTTTTATTTATTTTTGTGTTGATGATGATTTGTGATGGCAGGGTCAGCAACCTAGTCTCGCTAATTCAGTTAGATGGCTTCAAATGCAGACTTCCACTAACACTGTATGATATGACCTCTCTCTCTCTCTCTCATCATCATTCTAAAATTGTGGTATTAGTAGATGCTGTGAGTTTTTTTAAGCACAAACACCGGACTCGACACTGACGACACTAGTAGCAATTTGAGAAAACGATATAATTAAATGTAATCACATGTGTTGATGTCTATGAAGCACTGACACTGGACATGACACACTGACACCCGATAATAATTTGAGAAAATGAATTATTTAAACACAATCACATTTGTTGATGTCTTACACTAACATGTGTCAGACTCTGAATACACCTTTCATCAGAAGTGTCAATGCTACAGACGTCTGTGTCAGTGTCGGATATAGATACATGTCGAACACACTTTTTATCATAAGTGTCGGTGTTTACTAATCATTATTATTACGGTTATTATGATGTAGTTTGGAATTTTATAATCTAGTTTAGATTGTGTTGAAAGGACGTTTGAGATCTAAAATTAATTTATGAAGTTCCCTTTGTCTTGAATTTGTGTTTTTTATATTTTGAATTTTGCTGACAGAGGAGTTATTTGTTCTTTTTTGCAGGATCTTTATACTGAGATGAAGGAACTAGTTCCAGAGTATCAGGTTTGTCTGCAACTTTAAGTTTTGGCATTAGTACTTTTTTTGTTAGATGAGTTAACGTGAATTTACTGTGTTTAACGTGAATTTTGTGTTTGTTTTCCTTCAACTGCATACTGGGTTAGGATGTATGATACATAAATGTGGGCTTCACAATTTTACTATTGGACATAGTTTTAGACCCTGTTTGGATAAACAACTTATTTGCAGTTTATAACACAAGCACTTACCATGATAGCACTTGTGTATAAGCTATTTCTATAGCAAAAGATAAAATAAAGTTAAGTTATATTTGTATAAAACTGTAAGCTGTTTTCATAAGCTATCTTGGAAAACTTATGAAAATAAGCTGAAAATAATCTGTGAACAATGACATAAGTTGTTTTCGTAAGTTCTCCCAAACAGTCTCAAAATTTATGTCGGTAGATAAGCTCAAACAAGCCAATCCAAACAGGCTCTTAGATTGTTTTAATTATTTGGTTGTAACTGTTGGAAGTGATTGTGATTCGATTCTTTCATGTGTTGTGCTCAACTTCCAATTTGCATTTAGTTGTAGTTTTCTGTGCAGGTCTCATGTATTGTGAGTCTGAGAAACCTGATCAATGTTCTTTTCTGATTCAAATCTTCAATTAGCATGACTAGGAGTTTGTATCTATGCTATGTTTTAATCTTGGCATAAAACCTGGTTGCAGGAACGTGTTAAGAAGCTTAAGAAAGAGCATGGAAGTGTTGAATTGGGAAAAATCACTGCTGATATGGTAATTATATTACATGTTTATTAGCAATAGAGTTTCTAGTTACTAGCAGTATTAAATGAAGTCCCACTCTCTTGGCCATAAGCTTGCAATGTAACTTATTTTTGGAACTGCATTTCTCTAATTAAAAGGTACTTGGTGGAATGAGAGGAATGACAGCTTTAGTGTGGCTAGGCTCAGCTGTTGATCCAGATGAGGTAAATATTTCAATGACTCGGGCTTTGCTTAGTATATTTGTGAAAGAGTAATATAAGTGAGTTATGACATGCTAATGACTATTGATTAGTTGATAGAATCTCAGATGTAGGATTTGTTTGTTATTGTTCTCTAATTGGATCTGAGGTTAGCATGTTTTGTTTTTCAGGGAATTCGCTTTAGGGGCATGACAATTCCTGACTGTCAGAAAACACTTCCAGGTGCTTTTCCTGGTGGGGAGCCTTTGCCTGAGGCCATATTGTGGCTTCTATTGACAGGAAAGGTATAATCAAATTGAATTTATTTATATATAGATGTTGGCTTAGAAGCTCACGACATCAGCCTGTATGAAAGTGTTTTGGTACATGCTCTGTGGTTTTGTTATATAATCCTCGATTCATACCTCGTGTCACAGATACCAAATAAAGAGCAAGTGGATTCATTAGCTCAGGAATTGCGAAGTCGTGCGAAAATCCCAGGTTAATTTCCTTTTGAAATCATAGCTTGGTATCTTGAAGTAATGCATGGCAATATGTTAATATTGGGTATATGATATGAACTAGGGGTCTCTCATGGCAGGTTGTGTTCTTTTAAGATCATTCTTGTGTAGTAACTTTATAGGCATCGTGGTTAGCATGTGCGTGTCAGTTGTTCTTTTGATGTGTATGTGGTCCTTGTTTGAGAAAGTGCTCACTGATTTCTAAGGTCTTTTTACTTCAAGAATTAAAGGTTATGGACATGCTTCAATCATTTTTTGTGTTGCCAACATTCTACTTGCTCTTGGTGAAATCTCACGTCTGAAGAAGATTTTAACATAATTTTTTCTACATTGTTTATGATGCACATGACTCTCAATTGTGGATTCCTTATTTTCTTTATTTGCAGAGTATGCTTACAAGGCAATTGATGCACTGCCTGTTTCTGCTCATCCAATGACACAATTCACTACTGGTGTAATGGCCCTCCAGGTTGAGTAACAGATTCTTTATTGAACCACTGATTTTTAAGGTCTTCCTTTTGCATAAATTTTTCTTTTATAATTCAGCTAATTTGACTACCATAATCATTCATGGAAACTCGTGTGTGTGATAAGCTATCCTTTTTCTTCAGAAAGTATAGTGTTTGTTGCTTCATGTTTTGATTTTTAGACTTCTATGCCCATAATTTGATAATAATATTAACAAACGAAGAGATTTATAAAGTAAAATTGTGGGCTGCTCCACCTAAATAATTCACTGCCTAACATATACATTATTAATTAATATTCTTGTAATTACACACATGAACAGATCTAGGTGTGAATAATTGTGGGCTGCTGCCCACACTAGCTTATTTAGTTTGTTACGAGTTATTGAATTATTTTGTTTTTTCTCCACAAAAAATAAAGTCTTTGTCCCCACAAAAAATATTAAATAATTTTATTTGTGAAGAATCAACTATATAAGAGATAGTTTTTATAAAATATTAAATAATTGTTTTGGTAAAATTAGTATAGTTTTATAGTCTCCAAGTTTTTGCTTAGTGATATTGTGCAGTTATTTTATCATGATGCATTCATATACATTTTATATTTATAAACATTTATAATATGTGATATTGCCGCTGTACCAAAAAAATATATGCGATATTGTTCCCACTAATTGAAACTTCTGGATCCATTCTTAATGACACAGACTCTTTATCAATAAAAAAAATTCATTTTCAGGTGGAGAGCGAATTTACAAAGGCATACGAGGGTGGGATACATAAGTCAAGGTAAGATTGTAAACGTCTCTGTGTTATTTGCACCTTATAAGCTACTGTAGCGTTTTTGCTGTGTGGGTATAGGTACTGGGAGCCAACTTATGAGGATAGCTTGAATTTAATAGCTCGTTTGCCTGGAATTGCTGCTTACATTTATCGACGGTATGCAAAGCATATCTTTCTCATCAAGATTAAACATTTAACATGCATTGGGTTGTTATAGCCAAAAGTGTTTGACAGATTTCTCTCATCCTTTTAACATTTTGGATGAATTTCTTACCATATTTTAAAGGATATACAAGGATGGAAAAATCATACCATTGGATGATTCTTTGGATTATGGTGCAAACTATGCTCACATGTTAGGATTTGATGATCCGGAAATGCTGGAGTTTATGAGGCTGTATGTTTCTATTCACAGGTTTGTGTTCCATTCATAACGACGTCACCTCTTATGATCATGCTGAGCTGTACTGTTCTCTTTTAATTAGCAGTGAGACAACAACCATTGTATTTGCTGTTTGATTTTTTTATGTTTTGGTTAAATTTCATGTACAGTGATCATGAAGGCGGCAACGTTAGTTCTCACACAGCTCATCTAGTAAGCTAATTCTCTTGAACACTTTTACCATCCAGTTGCAATTCTGATTAGTGAATTATTTATAGAACATTCAAATATTTAATGTAGATGACTTGTGATTTAGTAAGTGCTTGTTCTTAGTTTATTCATTGGACATGATTCATGAGAGAATGGTATGGTGTCCTTTGATTCCGGCTGTTGTTATTATTGTAATTTAATGTATTCTATTGTGTTCACTCCAGGTTGCTAGTTCACTATCAGATCCTTATCTTGCATTTGCAGCTGCTTTGAATGGTTTAGCTGGCCCACTGCATGGTTTAGCCAATCAGGTTATTTTGTTATTTCTTTTTCCCTAACCATCTGTTTTCTGTTTTTCTGATATAAAATTTGCAAAAATTCATCTTCCATTTCATAAACCATGATTGGATTGTCTCGACCTGTCATATTTGGCATTTTTACTTAAAAATGAAACTGTTGTGCATTACTAATATTTGCTGTTCTGATAAATACAGTCAGATGCTAGTCATACAGAAAAATATGCCTTGTATTGCTAAAAGTTTTGAATTATATAATTATGAGTATTGGATTGTAACAATGTACCCAATGAGATATATAATATGATTAATGCCCAAATTGTTCCTTATCTGTATATTATTACTTTTAGTTTTTTTTCACATCCAATATGTTGTTACAGGAAGTTCTACGATGGATCAGAAATATAGTTAAGGAGTTTGGAACTCCAAACATAAGTACAGAACAATTGAGCGACTACATTCATAAAACTCTGAACAGTGGGCAGGTAATGTAACTGATATGAATCTTTGAAGCTTTTGATGCCTGCCTTCCTCTTCCTTTTTAGCTTTTGTTTTCTCGAAAATTTTAAGTACATGTTAAATATTGTTAATATGTTATGGTTCTTTTGTTTTGCTTAACTTTCTTTTAATTTGAAGTGAAGCAATTCAGTAGTGTAGATCAGAGGATAGTACTTCTGCTTAAAAAAGATAAAAATCGATTGAGCAAAGCATGCTCATGTATCCAATTTGTTATGATAAAATCTTCTTTACTTTCTTAATAAAAGGATTTCTTTTTTGGCTGAAGGGCATCAGGGTTCTTCATTTTCCTTGTTTTACATGTATATGGACACATGTTTGCATGCCTTCCCAAGAGAAAGTTTCCAAAATTAATGTATAAAATTTATGGCTTTCAAAATAAAAGTGTTTTTTAATTACAAAGAAATTACGAGTACAAGTTAGAGGGCCGAGGACAGTCCAATAATTATAGGTAGAGGGTGATCAAAGAAAACTATAAGCCAACCCATTAAAAAGGATTTTGATTTTCAAGAAATAGTCGACAAAGCTTTGTATAGTTGGTTGATCCATGTAGCTGGCTCTATCTAATGGAAAAAAGCTTTATTGTTGTTGTACAAGTAAGAGACGAGAGTAATATATTTTATGTTATAAAATAACGGGTTTTCATATCGTAAAAGATGCATATCTTTGTACAAAATGATTGTTTTAAAAGGAATACCAGTCTCAGTTCCAAATTCTTCTATTGAGAAGCCTCTGTAGACAACTTGACAACAGGGTTTTTCTATTTTTGGATTTGCAGGTTGTGCCTGGATATGGACATGGAGTTTTGCGCAATACTGATCCTAGATACACTTGCCAGAGGGAGTTTGCATTGAAGCATTTACCTAATGATCCACTTTTCCAGCTGGTATTTTTCTCAATTTTTGATTTTGTTTGCTTAGGAATACTCTCTGATGGTGCAACCGAAGTTCGTTTCTGGTAAATTCCTTCATGATCTAATGTGACTTTGTGATCCTTTCAGGTGTCAAAAATTAAGGAGGTCGTGCCTCCTATTCTGACCAAGTTAGGCAAGGTAATGTCATGTTTTTATTTTTCAATTTCAATCACAATCATATATAATTTTAGTTCCCAACCTCGAAATGGTTTTTGCTTAATGAGTTTACACTTCCACATGCCCGTATTTTATGAATACCTGTTGAGTCTAGACCATAAATGGATTACAAAGGTTTAGCAAGGGTAATAAGGTATTGAATGAAACAAAACAGAAGAAAGATGATCTGATAGGGATTGAATATTAGATTATGAAATTTTAGTTCTTTGTGGAATTGCTAAGGGGATTTTAGTTCAATGAAAACATCCCCGCTGATCATGGTGAGTTGTGTGTGGAGTATTTTGTTGGAAAAGAAATAAGGATTTTGATGAAGACTCGAGAGGATGATTTCTCAGTCTTCTTATATGTTAACCTTTTTCTTACCTTTTTTATGTCAGTCTACACGATTTTTCAACACAATGCATGAATGAATTTGTATATAGACTTTCACGTATTAGCTTGGTTCTGTTCGCTTTGTATTTTTATTTGTTCATTTTTGCATAATTTACTCTTTGAAGTTTTACCACATTTTTTATATATTCCTGCATCAAATTTTGATGGACCTTATACCAGATGTACTGAATACTCACTTGCTCACTTGCTATTTTTATAGGTTAAAAATCCATGGCCTAATGTTGATGCCCACAGTGGAGTACTACTGAACTACTATGGTCTAACTGAGGAAAAGTATGAGACTGTATCTCTTTCTTGTTCAACTTGAGATTGTTTTCGATTTGCTATTTACTTTTTAGGGCAAATCTGATTATCTGTTCATATTCTCGACAGCTATTATACTGTTCTCTTTGGTGTTGCAAGGAGTATTGGAGTTGGCCCTCAGGTTTGTCATGCCTCATTGTTTCCTTGCTAAGGTTACTCTATTTGTTGGCTTGAATTAACAAACTCTTCCTTTCGTTGTATTTTAGTTGATATGGGACCGGGCTCTTGGAATGCCACTTGAAAGGCCAAAAAGTGTCACTCTGGAGAAACTTGAGAAACTGGTCGGCGCTTCATCCTGAAATTTAAAGCACCATTTATCTGTTGATTGCTAAGATACACTCTGGTGAATGTAGGGTGTTGTTAACTTGAAAATTTTGGTGCTATTTCAATCAGAAACATTCGTTACTTACACCCCCTCCCTTATTTTTTCTGGTTGTTTTGTCAGCATGTTCTGATTGAGAAGATGTTGGTATTTAGGAAAAGGGTGGATTATCACTCTCACAGTTGTCTTTTCACTTTTTCTGCACAGCATAAATAGGTCCCAAGGGAGCATCAGAATAAAGGCATTATTATTGTTTTGGGGTAATCCCTCTGTATTCTTTCTACATAGGATTGGCCCCCTTTGACAAGAAATACGAGTTATCAATAATATGAGTTTACTTGAAGTTCGTGGTTTGTTGATAAAATTTAGCATTGTATTTAGTTACAGTCTACGTGACCCTGGTTCAATATTAATTACAATCGGTTCTTGCCAAAGTAATTCTTAAATAGTATTAAGTAGTTATGAATATTATGGTTTCTTTTTCCAAAAAATAATAACATATGGTATTTTTTGTTGTTTAATATGAGTCAATATTATGATTTAAAAATGTTATTTAATTACAATTGGTTCGATCCTGGTTTGATCTTGACCAGACCACTAAATCTTGAATAGTGTCTTCGATGGTTGGTCCCATTACTTTTTGAAGGGTATGCTCACGCAATGAATTTAGATTTCTGCTCTTCACCCAGCAAGTTTCGCTCCCATCCAGCCAAACTGACCAAAATACCCCTGTGCTAGTTAACTAATGCTAGTGTAAATCAAACGTGACTTAATTTTACACATACGTGACTTAAGTCACGCCTCATGAGTTAACTCACGCAGGTGTTACACTCCGCGTGAGTTAACTCACGCTGGTTTATTTTATGAGTTTGCTTTCTGAAACCAGAAGCAAGATGTAGCTCAAGCAATTTCTGTGCACGCTGATTAAAGCAGCCTACTATCTCAGACATGTCACTCAGAAGTGAAGGGAAAAAGGTCCCATCACACACTGAATAATATTACACCAAGTTAGCTCAAACATAAGTTGACAATGCATCAGATATTAATGGCCTTAGTTCCAATATTTTCATATTCAATTAAACTTTAAACATAAGAAAATACAGATCCAACATTTTTTCATTGTTTTCTTTTACAATTTTTGGAAACAGATCTATCATATTCAAAAAATAAAGTCATAGAAACTAGAAACTTCAACCGATCATGCATGCAATAGAAGCAAACTCATAAAATAAACTAGCGTGAGTTAACTCACGCGGGGTGTAACACTTGCGTGAGTTGCGTGACTTAAGTCACGCATATGTAAAATTAAGTCACGTTTGATTTACACTTGCGTTAGTTAACTAGCGCATGAGTTTTTTGGTCAGTTTGGCTGGGTGGGAGCGAAATGTGCTGGGGGAAGAGCAGAAGTCATGAATTTATCGAACGGGACAAATTCAAAAGCTTTTAGCAATTTGAACTTGACTGGTTCAATGTAAGGAAAGTTAGCCAAATTTGAAACAACCAAATCCGAAACACATAAATGACTTCAAAAATAAAATTACAGAATTGAAGGACAATGCTTTGAATTGAAAGACAATGCTTCCTGGATTGGAGGGAGAACCCCTTGTGACTCAACATATACATTGATATTGCTTTTGGCTCCGTCTCTGGTGCATGACCTGTATAGGTCTCCCACCTTGAGAGACCTCGTATACATTGATATTGTTTTTGTTGGCCCTTCCGTCGTAAAACTTGAAGTTCGGTTTTGATCGGAACATTAAAAAATATTGAATCAATTTAATTAGTTTGGTTCTTTCACTCCTAGATACAAAGTCATTCTCTCTCTAACTGACTAATTGTGTGTAGTCAGTGATGATAGACATAAGAGTTGTCGGGCTTCAAACACAAACATGGAAATAAGTATTTCAATTTAAAATTTCAATATTTTTGGTTTTTATCTCTTTCTTTCAATCAAATTAATACTTACGTTGGATATATTTTATACTATATGTTTGATTTGTGTCAAAGTATCACCACTCTTTTAAGTTTGTTTAATCCTTCAAGTCTTTATATTTCCACATATTAACGATATGCCATTCATTCAAAAAGAGTATGATTTATGAACAACTTGCATTGTGGACCAAAAGTGAGGAACTAAAGCTCAATTTGGAGGAAGCTTCATCAAACACCAAAAGATTATCCACCAATTGATGCCCAGCAATAACAATTGAAGCTTTTGCAGACGACCATCTTGGTGCTGTCCCTCCATCAACAAATACCAAACATGCTACATTTTTCTTTACATTAACCATTATATTGGTTTCATGTATAGTCCACTGCACACCCACTTGAAGCAAAAGATCAATTCTTGGTGCAGAATTTTCAATGCTAGTTGAGTCAAAACATGCTTTAAATGGTGCCACTGATTCCACTTCTTGAGCTTTCTATCCGAAGCCTTCTTGAAAAAATTGCGAATAAAGGGTTCGTAGACAGAATTTCGCAATTTAGTGAAAGGACTCATGGTACTAATTTTTGTGCCACCATTTCCATTTTTGTTAGTGAAATCAATGGCACCATTTGAGGCATGTTTTGAAAATTCTATAATGTACTTTGATCTTATCCATTAAATATTTTATTTAAGTTTTTAATTAGTTTCTAATGTTTTATGTAGCATAAGTATCTTAATATACTACTCATTAAATGTTAAAGTTTTCTAATTTTATTTTAACATTTTTTCAATAAATTTTAATTATTTAATCATATTTGAAATTGAAATAATATTATATGTTTATTTTATTTTTTTATGCACGCATGTCACTTCCATGTTAATATTATTTTGACTTTTTTCTATTTTTTTAAATTTGTTTTATATTTTTAATATAAATGTCTCACCAAAATGCATATATTAACTTGATAATATCCACTAAATATTTCATTTGATGTTTTAATTTTTACAAAAATTAGTATCATAAACATGTAAATAAAATAGACATAGATTTTTTTATCATAATTATCCATTTTTTAAATTCATGCTTTTCTTTTAACACATATTTTCAAAATTTTAATTATTTAGTCTTAATTCAAATTCAATATATTATATTTTATTTTGTTGTTTAATGCACGTGACTTCCATGATAATTTTCATAGTTTTTTTTTTATTACTAAATGAAGTATTTTAATTTAGCAAAAATATCTCAATAAACTACACCAAATTTAAATCACCTACACATTTTAAAATATTATCTTTTAATCCAAAATTTTATATAGGGTTTAATTAGTTATTACTTCTTTTTGTTTTAACATCATAATTGGTTTCAAATTTTACTTTTATTTTTAAAATATTATTTAATTTATTATGCACATGTGCTACTGTTGTACAGTAGGAAATTCTGAAAGCAATATGGGGCAAAATTAAGAATATGACACTTTCGTAAGCAAAATTAACAACAATAAAATTAGATTCTAAAAGAAAGCTTTATTTTACCATAAAGTGTGTACAGCCCCAAAACAAGTTTCCAAAATTGGCAATTGTAGTGGCTCTTCAAAGGATAGCAAAATCCCCACACCAAAACTTTTGTGTCCAACAGGGTTTTAATGTGAGAGATCCATGTGAATTCATCATTGATCCACACTTAACAACATTGCTCAACAATTTAAGAAAAGAAGATAATGAACCTCGCACATTTGACATTGTAGATCTGACGGGGAAGAAGATGGGTTGAAGTCCCTAATTTTGATTGAAGAAATTGGGGAGAAATAGGTTTCAATGAACCCTAATCTTGATAAATAGAGGCGGGAAGAAGAAGATGTTGACTCATCTGTCACATATGCACATCCTAATGCAGCTAGCATGAAATGGATGGAAATGACTGATATGGTACCATTTAATCAAATTAAAGGACCTTAATGCACTTTGACCAATATGAACCTAAAAAGAGATATAAGGTACCAAAATGGTGTTTAAGCCAAAAGTAATCAAATCAATCAATTAATGTGAGAGAGCTTAATGATCATCCATATTGGACTCAGAGCAACCATACAAGTGAGAGAGCCGCCACATTTTAATCTAAAATCTTAAGGCAATATATGTATGGGTTTTCTCAGTTATAAAGTGATTAACCTCCACTTTTCTAAGTAATGTGAGATTTCTAACTCACACTTGCTACACAACAATTAGGAATACTAGAGATGGAGGAGAGAAGAGTAGTAGTGTTATGCAAAGTAAATTTCTAATTAGATTAGGAGTTCTATTTATAGGAAAAAGTAATGGGCTAATGGCTTAGTAATAAAGAAGTGCAATAAAAAGGGGGACATTTAACCAAAATCCTCAAAAGAGGTATTAGAAAATTAAAATATGGAAGACCTACTATAGGTTTAGGATGATACTTAGTTTTTTTTTCAATACTCCCTCATGTCCATCACTGTTAAGCTTAGTTGGTGGATATAAAGGGTGGATGGTCCGAATTTATAGCCTCTATATCATACAATAATTCTTGATAGAACTCTGAGATGAGAGAAAAATATAGAAAAGGAGCAAATAGAAGAGAGCTCAAAGGAAGGATCATCCTCTGGCTTCAAAAACTTCCTTCCCAGATATGTGAAAGATACCATCTCTCGTGATATGGATATTCAATCATGTGCCTCAAGAGTAATATTGGAGAAAAATTTGTGGAACTACAACATGGAGACCGCATATATGCAAAGAGTAGGTCTTTACCTCTTTTAACTCTTATTGACATGCTAAAGCTAGGAAAGATGGTACAGAAACTGGAGAACTACGACCTACACTATTTTATATCTTCGGGGAAGATGCTAGTCCTAAAGTGAAGAACTTTTTAAGTTTGTCTTGTACAAACTTCGTGGTGGTGAGAGTAAAGGCCATAGTGGAATCTTGAAGCTGGTGAACAATATTGCGCAAGAGCTTCTCAAACATATACTGAATGACAATAATGATATGACGAGGAGAGTGCATCAGCAGCATATGCTACATCAACTAAGCAAAACATTGTCGATAGTGGAATTCTAGTAATTGGTTTTCAAACTAGAATTTCTGAAGAAGCTTATGGAGCTTTTCGATATGCCATACATGCTATAATTGCATGGAAATATGTAGTTACCAATCGAAAGAAACTTTATAGGCAAGGTTAGACTCAGATGCCAAGGCTCTATTGTAGTGACTACAATGTTGATGCTCCTTTTATGATAGTGATACAACTTATGTTTGTTTGCAAGTACTTTTATGAGTTTGAGACAATAAGTGTTACAAAAAAGAAAAATGTATTTTACCTCTAGTTATAATATGTAGCATATGATTTTTCAAACAAAAAATTAATAATGTGTAGCATGTGAACAACAGAGTTCATGTATTTCCCTATGTCAAGATCACCCATAAAGATACACAACTTTGAATTATAAACAAAACTGGATGATGTAATCAAAAGATTGAAATGGAGATTGCACAATTGTGTTGCATCTCAATGATCACAGGATCGTTCCTTTCCACAAATTTATCAACAAACGTAAGCCTTTACATATAACAAAAAGTGCTAGTGATCTTCAAGAAAGGGAGACGCCGGGTACCTCAGGTCAATCATCCAGTACTATAACAAATGTTAAATCTACAAATGTCAAAAGCAAATAAATAAGTATATGCATCACCTTCGAGAAAATAATGACAAAAAATTCAAACAGAAGTCTAAGCCACATTTGCAACAAAAAATAATTTTGCCATCGCACCAAAATCATATATCGATATAACCCTTTGGGAGCCAGCAGAAACTATAGAAAAGATAGCATCACAAAAAGAAAAAAAATTCTTAAACCCTTCACACATGTGTATGCCTGTTTGTATGTGCAAGATAAATTTAGGCCCTTAAGTTATTGATTGAAAAACATGACTGCATGTTACGATACAGTTAACAGTACTAACAAAGAGAAAGGAAAATGATAAAAGCTATCTAAGAATCTAGATAAATGGTACTTAATTCATTTCATAAACCTCCAAGTACTCAGTACATGCCTTTATAGATAATAGGCTTGATTAGTGCATAGTACAGATCATGACAAGTGTCTTACATCCCTTTAAAAGTGTTACCAGAATTATCAAATAATTATTCTAAAACCTTAATGTGGATAGTAGTCATTCATCCATATTGGAGCAGTCCTTTTCCTTTTTGTCACAAGCCCATCACTTGACCCAATAGCTGTATCACTGCAGCATTTTTATTTATTTATTTTTTAAATTTGAACATAGTATAAATTGTAATGGGAAATATTTCTTCTGTGAAAACAAACCATCAAAGCAGGTACATGTGCAGGTGTGCTCTTTAGAAAAGGTGTTAGGATGGAGAGAGAAAGAAAGAAACCTTGAAGTACAGTGTCAACTGCTGCGTTAGGGACAAAAAGCCCTACGATACGTCTGTTGTTATCTGATGTAGTTTCCACACGAACAACGCGTAGCCTCTTAGCATTTGTTGGGACTGTACATATTTTTATTTGCAATTAGAAGTATTTTGCATGATAAAATGTCTATTATAATGCTCTAATGAGTACACAATCAACCAGAGGCTCAACAAAATCAGCACATTTTTCATTAAAAAGAAAGTTTCTCAGCTCCAAAGTTACTAAAAAAGTTGGTTGTCATACTATATCACAACAAACGCTATCTACTACGATTTCCACACAATATGATCAGATATAGAGGATATCATAAAGTGACAAGTTGATACGTCATACACGAATTGATAATTTTAGCATCTGCAAAATATGTTCTTTCTCATGAATGTTTTATGAGTTGGTGAAATACCTTCTCAGAAATCGCCTTTAATACATTTCCCCAAAATTCATCATAATTTCTTGGCCTCAAATATAAGCAAAAGTCACCAAATTCAACTCTATTGAATAGTTACACAACAAGGACGACAACAACTAGAAATGATACCTTTCAAATGCTAAGGTGAAATGTATGCAGCAATGGACAATGCCAAGGGTTCAATTAAAAAAATCAGTTTTAAACTAGGCCAGTATATAGATGTGGTGAGAATTCTTGGCATCGTCCGTTGTAATTTGTCCAAAAAGTGATCAAATAGCGGTCATACCACTATATGCTATCCCACTTTTGGGGTTGGCCACTACGCGCCACTATATGGGATTAACTACTATGCAACTGATATGTATTAACATAGAGAGATCCATGATCCTTGAAAATGATACAATAACAATTTTGTTCCAATGTGAAAATTCTAACCAGGATTTCTAAAAGAGATATCAAAGCCAGCATATTTTCCATATTATGAACTCACATTGGAAGCAAAACAGGTTCCACTAAAATATATTCTGTTTATCAAGCATGTAAATACATACACATCCTTTAGAACATAAAAACTGGGTTAATTAAACCTTTTTAAATAAATAAAAACTTATCAATGATAACAGTACTGATCATACATGAAAACTTCTAACAAAATAAAAAATAACTTGATTGACACCATATATTATGTCCTAATGGTTTTCCAAGTGCAAAGACAAATCCACCAAACAGCTTGACAAAAGTTATTAGCTGATTAAAGACGAGATAGATACTAAGAAAAACAAATCAGGGATCAAGTAGCAGCTATCTGACTATCGGTCGCCTGACTCTCGGCCGTCTGACTCTTGGATGAACCAAAAAGTTCGGAGATTTTGCTATGCTTCCTGATATGGTGAGGACACTTGTACAATAGATCTTTGGCCTCCGAAAGTCTACCTTCATGAAATAAGGATTCAAAAATTTGAAGGTAAACTGTATGGGATGGGTAATTTTTTAAACTCAACACCCTCAGGAATTCTGCAGCATCCTCCATGGTCCCAAACTTCGAAATATGTGACACAAATGGTTCATGGTATGGAGGGTATTGTTTAGACTTCATCAAACGAAGAAGGTCGAGTGCCTCCTCAAACTTTCTGACTCCTAATAGACTATCAATCAGTTTCTTGAATGTAGCTTGCCGTGGACATGTACGACACTTGGCAGATATCTCTAGAAGCAACTTGTATGCACCATCGATTCTCTTTTGCTTAAGAAAACCATCAACCAGAACTTCCAACAATTCAGCATCTGCATCATTAGTTTCAATCATCTTATAGAGACTAAGTAACGCATCGTCTAGTTTGCCGGCATCACAGTACCATTGGATCAAGATGGTCCAAGTCTTGATATCAACCCAAATATTGTTAGCTTGCATATCATCGATTACCTTAAGTGCTTCTTCAAACCTACCCGTCTTGCAAAGTCCGAAAATAAGTTGACTGTAGGTGATGTTATCTGGCTCGTAGCCAGCATTTTTCATGGTCTCGACAATCTTTTCAGCTTCATCAAATTTCCCAGCACTTGTCAACGACCTATGAATACCATCATAGACTGCCTTGGAAAGAGTATACCCTGCTGACTCGAATTTCTTAGCTACCCTGAAAACTAAATCCAAATTCGGCTTATCGCTTGCAGATATGCTCTTTAAAAGCATAACGCAATCCAGAACTGATGGCTTATATGAACTATCCATCATATGCTCATAAAGCTTGACAGCATCCTCCATCATCTTATTCTTTTGAAGCTGCCTCGATATCTTAATGTAAGTATCAAGATCCAATTCATGACCGACACTCTTCATCTCCTCAAGAATACTCCAAAACTCCTCAATTGACTCCATTCTAGGAAGAACTCTAGCAACTGCATTATAAGTAACTGTATTCCGTTGATAACCAGATTGCTTCCCAACCCAATGAAAAAACTTATAAGCCTTTAAAGGACTATCTCGAAGCTCTTTCATGACCCTAATCAGGAAATTATCCGAAAGCTGAATTTTAACCTTCTCCAGTTCATTCTCAACCTTATCATCCCAATCAGACCCTGAAATAATGCCAACCACCTTTTTAACAACATTCTGCATTGCATTTTGCTCAAGCATCCCTGTATAGAAATGTGAAAGCGCAACAACATCACTCTTCAACTTCTCCCTTTTTAAACTCGTCGAAATTGTCAAATGTGTCTCTTCATCTAAATAAAACCCTTTTTCCTTCATAGCCCTAAGAACAATCCAAAACTCTTTCATACTCTTATTACTAGCTAGAACCCTAAGAACCAAGCTATAAACCGAAGAACTAGCCATAAACCACTCTTTCTGACTGACCCAGTTGAAAAAGCTAAAAACTTTAAGTGGGTTTTTATCCAATCGCTTCAAAACATAAACAACAGTTTCATGGGTCAATGATTCACGACATGCTTCCAACTCTTTCTCTAACTCTTGAGACCAATCATTGGTAAAAACACGCTCTAAAATCATGTTGGGTTTTGAAGAAAAATAGTGTTTTTGATGATTGTTGTGAAAACATAACAAATCTTTGGATCGATTCAAAAGAGGGAGTGAAAAAGAGGAAGAAGAAAAGTGAGAAACCTGATTCTGGTTCCAAGCTGCGAGAACTCGTGATGATGATTTGAGGTATCTGAGGGACGAGGTCATTGCTTTCATTTTGTTTCGGAGATGAAATTACTGTGCGACACACAGGTTGTGTTTTTTGAAGGGTTTAAGGTTGAACGATGGGTTTTGTTTTCGGCAAATTCTATAGTACACCAAAATTTTTGGATGTATTGATACATCAAATCACTAAATTAATAGTTAAATGTGTTATTTTTTTAAGAGAAAAATTATTTTCTATCACCTATAATTATAATAATTAAATCTTATTTACCAAAAACATCGACGAAATAAAATTTAATTTTTCTGAATTTTTAGTACTCATGATAGAGAATTTTGATTATTTTTTAGAATAAAATGTAAAAAAAATTAGTATGATTTTTATAAACAATGAAATAATGTTTTTTCTTATGAATGACATTTTCTAAAATATAAAAATCAACAAATAACTCTTTATTTCATAAAATTAATAGTTAATTTAAAGATTTTTGAAGTAGGAGTACCGGTACACCATAATTTACGGGTGTGCCGTAGAAGTTCCATTTGTTTTGTGGTAATACTAAAGTTAGTTTAAATTTATATTGTATATATCAAATAACTTAAATATTCCCTAACAAAAGAAAAAAAAAACTTAAATATTGACTTACTAAATTAATTTTCAATATTTTATTAAACTTTAGTAAGTACTTTAATTTTCCGTGCTTAGCAAGAGTGTCGGGTAAACCATCAAATTAGTGTTTCTCAATAAGGTCTCTGTCTTTATGTGTTCTGTCACATAATGAGGGATCAAATGAAAAACTTTTGATAAAAGAGACTAGTTTGAAATATTAATAAATGATTTAAAATATTAAAAAAATCAGAGACTAATTTGAAAATGACATACAAAGTTGGTTTACTCTAACAGTTTCATACTTCTAAAATAGAATAATCCCTTTAAAAAAAAAATAATAGAACGATGCACTCCAAGAAAGATTGCAATTAAGGAAAAAGAAAAAGAAACGTGTGTTATATACTCGTCCCTAACTCAAACGGTGCGTTTTAACATTTACTGTGCCTGAGATTGCTCTTCGATTTTCTTCTTCTTCTTCATATCCCATCAAATTAGGGTTTTCACGGAAACCTAATCTTCGTTTTTTTCATCCTTCACAATCGCATCGCTGAAACCGAGCAATTCTGCTACACGGTACGATGCTTCTTTAAGAGAAATACAAGATTGTCCTTGGTTTTGAAAAAAAGAAAAGAGGGTATTTTTGACATTTTGATCAAACCCTAAAAAGTTGAGCTTCTCTTCCTTCTTTCATTATTCATTCTTACGCAAAACAAACTGCGCCTTTCATCTTCTCTCAGCAAACCGGACAATCTGTTCATCTTCTCACCCTAAAACGCTGCCGTCGAACCGTCAACCGCCGTCGTTCCTCAGGTTGGTAACTTCTTGACCTCGTCTTTTCTCTGTTCTCTAAATCTTCCTCTGTGTCCGAAATCTCTCAATCTAGCCAGATCCTTAATTATATTAGTGGAATCTCTTATTTCCTGTGAGATGGGAAAAGTTTTTTTATCAGATCAATTTCTAACTGCTAATTTGACATTTAAATTTAACATGCGGGTCTTACACAAGGAAAAATAAAAATAAAATCTATCGTTGAATGTTATTGTAAGTCTACCACATGATTTTGCATCTTTTCTAGGAGACTCTCATTTCTTAAATTGGTTTCAACCGACTTTGAAAGTGTCCGGCAGCAGCGGCAGTTGGAAAAACTTATTTTGGGTACTTTGCAATTTGCCAATGACTATGAACTTATTGTTAGTTTGAAAACATTTATTTATAATATTCTTTTGAAATTCTGTTATGCCCTGATGTGAATCATATTATATGTAGCTCTAGTAACTTCCAGACGTTTTATTCACTCTGTGAATAGAAAATTTGGGATTTTATGCTTAGTTATTTCCTGCACGATTTTATTGCTGCAACTTTATGTTAACTTCATCTTATGAAGAAGATTCATTTTCCACCAATAAGCACTTTTGTAGCCATGGTTTTTGATAGATTAATGTTGAAATTTAATTGGGTTGGGTGATGATTGTTTGTTATTTTCAAGTTCTTTCAAAAGATTTAAGCGGACGAATCCTACATTGCCCAGGTCCTTGTGTTTTGAACCTGTAAACAACTTACGAGAAGATTGAGCTCATGCTCACATGATTGGGCCAATTTGAGTGCTTCTAGTGCAAATCCTGGATTTGTATCCCTCTGCGTCTAAGATACTGAGTGTCTCCAGTTTTATCTTCTTTTTTGACTTTCTTTTTGCAAAGGCTTTTTAGGAATTTGTTTTCACCTGAATTAGCCTGTTAGGTCCTGTGTGATTTCGGATTTCACTTACTAGATATAAACAAATCCTTTTGTCAACACCTAGTCTCAAGCTATCTCTTCTATATTGTTTAGATTTTCTATTGGTGTTTTAGATTGGACTATTTTACAGTTAAAAAATCAATTTCTATTAAGAGATAGTCGCTACATTCTGTCAGTAACTAATTAAGAGAAAAACCTGATTTTTTTTTTTAATCTGTAATCTTAATACAAATAATTTTTCTGCTGTGATTGGTTCAATTTCTCAGTGCCTAGCTCTGACTGCATGGGAACTGTTAGCTACTGAATAATAATAATAGTACACTATACCAGAATGTTTTTTGAGTGAGCTTCAGGTGTTAAAACCATAGTAGTCAATAGCGGCCGCGCGTAGCGTAGCCGCAATGAACTGAACTGCTACGCTAACCGTCGTAGCGGTGCGGAATCAAATAGCAGCTGCTTCTGCTGCTATAGTGGCGTAGCAGAGCGGAGTGGATAGCGGCTGCTTTAGCCGCTATTTGATTTTAGTAGGAAATTTTCAAATTGACCCTATTTTTAAAACCTTTTTTAGGGCATTGTGAAGATTTCTTAAACCCTAACATTTTTCAACTCTTTCCCTCTTCTCACCTGTGCCGCGAAACACACTCATCTATCTTATTCTCTCTCTTGTTTTATGATTTTTTTATTTTTTCCTCTGTCTTTTGTTTTTAGGTATTTTGATTTATGAATGTCTCATGAGATTTTAGTGTTATATTTAGAACGATGATGAGATTATCTAAAATTAAATATAAGTTTTTTTTTGTTGAGAAATATCAGTTTGTTTTGTACTTTATAGTATTATTCATGTAATTTGTCCAAAAAATAATCAAATATCAGTGACCGCTATTTGTCCTATTTGTCATACCGCTATACGCTATGCCACTTTTGGGGTCGGCCACTACGCTCCGCCATCCGGGATTGACTATTATAGTTAAGACTCACTTTAGAGGTTGGAGGCAGGAATGCAGGATTAATATTTTAAAACCTATAATTTCTGATTTATATCGTTAAAAGCCTATAAAAAGTGTTTTGGTTCACTTCTTGAGTTTTGTTTGATTCTCTTCAGAGCTTTTAATTCTGTTTCTTTGTAATTTGTAGTTCTGTTTCCTTGAATAAAAATGCATGAATTGAAACTAATGGGCATGCTTTTGTTCTAGGTTCATGCGATGGACATGTCTGATGCTGTGATTGTCAAATCTAGTAGGTTGAAATCAGTTGTATGGAATGATTTTGATAGGATTAAAAAAGGTGATACATGTGTGGCGGTTTGTAGGCATTGTAAAAAGAAACTGAGTGGATCAAGCACGAGTGGAACATCTCATCTAAGGAACCATTTAATCAGGTGTCAGAGAAGGTCTAACCATGGTCTAGCACAATACATCACAGCAAGAGAAAAGAGAAAGGAAGGGTCTCTTGCAATTACGAATTTCAGTTTGGATCAAGATCCAAACAAAGATGATACAGTTAGTCTTGTGAATATCAAATTTGAGCAGGCGCAGTTGAAAGATGAATCTGTCAACACTGGAAATAGCAACTTTGATCAAAGACGGAGTCGATTTGATCTTGCCCGCATGATTATTCTACATGGATATCCCTTGGCTATGGTTGAACATGTTGGTTTCAGAGCTTTTGTAAAAAACCTGCAGCCCTTGTTTGAGCTTGTAACATTGAATCGGGTTGAGGCTGATTGTATTGAGATTTATGATAAAGAGAGGAAAAAGATGAATGAGATGTTGGATAAATTGCCCGGAAAAATCAGTATCAGTGCTGATGTGTGGACTGCAAATGGTGATGCTGAGTACTTGTGTTTGACATCAAATTACATAGATGAATCATGGGAGTTAAGAAGGAGGATATTAAATTTTATAAGGATTGATCCTTCTCATAGTGGAGACATACTTTCAGAAGCTGTCATGTCTTGTCTGATGGATTGGGATATTGACCGTAAGTTGTTCTCCATGATTTTGGACGGTTGTTCTACCTGTGATAACATTGCCACAAGAATTGGCGAGAGACTTATGCAAAATAGGTTTCTATATTGTAATGGTCAATTATTTGATATACGCTGTGTTGCCAATGTTCTTAATGTCATGTCTCAGCTTGCTTTGGGAGCTGTAACTGAAATAGTCCATAAGATTCGTGAAACTACTCGATATATTAAAAGTTCACAAACCGTACTGGCAAAGTTCAATGAGATGGCTAATGAAGTTGGGATCATTAGTCAAAAGTGCTTATTTCTAGACAATCCAATGCAATGGAATTCTACATATTCAATGCTTGAAGCTGCTTTAGAATTCAAGGATGTTTTAATTCTTCTGCAAGAAAATGATATTGCCTATAATATCTCTTTATCTGAAGTAGAGTGGGAGAGACTCACCATAGTTACCAGCTACTTAAAGCTTTTTGTCGAGGTTATAAATATTTTCACTAGGAGCAAGTATCCAACTGCAAATATATATTTCCCCGAGCTCTGTGATGTTAAGTTGCATTTTATTGAGTGGGGCAAGAATTCAGATCCGTGCATCAGTTCTTTGGTGGTTCAGTTGAGAAGCAAGTTTGACGAGTATTGGGACAAATGTAGCTTAGGGTTGGCAGCTGCTGCTATGTTAGACCCTAGATTCAAGATGAAGTTGGTTGACTATTATTATCCACAAATCTACGGTAGCATGTCAGCAAGTCGCATCGAAGAGGTCTTCGAGGGCGTGAAGGCTCTTTACAACGAACATTCTATAGGATCGCCATTAGCTTCTCATGACCAAGGATTGGCCTGGCAAGTTGAAAATGGTAGCAGTTCTCTTTCCTTGCCATGGTCTGCAAAGGACTCCAGGGATAGACTGATGGGGTTTGACAAATTCCTCCATGAAACTTCTCAAGGTGAAGGTGCAAAATCAGATCTAGATAAGTATTTGGAAGAACCTCTTTTTCCGCGAAATGTTGATTTCAACATATTAAATTGGTGGAAAGTTCACACTCCAAGGTATCCCGTCTTATCCATGATGGCCCGAAATGTTTTAGGAATCCCAATGTCAAAGGTTGCACCAGAGTTGGCATTTAACTACAGTGGAAGAGTCCTTGATCGTGATTGGAGCTCTCTTAATCCGGCTACTGTCCAAGCTTTGGTGTGTTCGCAGGATTGGATACGGAGTGAACTGGAAAACTAGAGTTGGTTTTCCCTTGCATTCTAACTGTACATGCCAATTCCCCTTTTAGAAATACCGCCATTGTAAGTTAGATCTTCTAACTTCACATTTCAATTTTCTTGACCTTTCGTATTCAGGTTCTATTATTTAGCCCACAGCCTTATGAAACATAGCAATTTAATCTTTCGATATATTTTATTGCGTTATTATTTTTTCTATATTTTTTTTTAGTTGTCGAGAACAAAGTATTTTATCATGTGCTGCGGCAATATAAGTGTGGTAAATATTTGTTGGCATAAAACAACCATTCTACATCTCAAGTACACCAATTTTCCAAAGGCTTAAACGCACTTTTGGCCCCCTATGTTTGCCACCGTAGCAACTTTGACCCCCTAACAAAAACAATGCAACTTTGACCCCTAACAAAAACAATGCAACTTTGACCCCCTAACAAAAACAATGCAACTTTGACCCCCTAATTTTCCCAACTATGTGTAGAAGCCACCACGTGTCCCAAAAAGGGGGTATAATCGCAACTTTTTTGTGAAGATAAGGGGCCAAAAGAACATATTTCCCTAAACATGGCAAAATTAGGGGGTCAAAATTGCATTTTTTTTGTTAGGGGGACAAAATTGCTACGATGACAAACATAGGGGGCCAAAAGTGCATTTAAGCCTTTTCCAAAAGCATATTCATGTTTTCAGCCAGTATATTAGTTTTCACTTTTTTCTTTGCTTTATGCTCATTATTATTTCTACCATGAATAGTTCCAATTCCTAATGTTAAATAACATCTGTTAAGTGATATTGTGTTGTTTGCCACATCATCACTGCCAAGTCCCAGGATTCATGTTATGTTGGCATGTGTGGCTCGTTGCATGATTTAGGGTGTGTGATTGGTCATGTGCATTATCAACCCCATACTCTTCTCCACAAGGTATCCACCCTCCATTTTGTCTGAGCACATTCATGAAACCCTTAAAGTTCCTTATTTTCCTCCTCGATTGCCCCTCTTCTTACCACCCTTTTCGAGAGTCCCTGTTTCAACATGTTTGTGAAACATATGCGACAAAAACCCCTCATGTGAACATGGCGCTGAGATATAAGAAGACTTGGTTGATAAGATTCTTTCAAATATATCTTAAATTAATTAGATTATTTTTGGATAGACAAATGTTAATAAGTTAGTTTCTAGGATTTGAACCCTATACCTCCTAAAAACTCCTCTGGTGTCCCTTAATTCACCATTTGAGCTACGTACATGGTAATTAGGGGTCAGTTTTACAATCTTACCATCTGTTGGTATAGTTCGCTAGCATTTCTTTTCTTTTACGCCTCAATTAATTTGAGTGTGAAATCATTTGAAATATCATCAACCTCTTGTGTCATCTCTGATTTGAAAACTTTAATGTTATATTATATGAACTCCCATATATTCGATTTTGGTGTCTAGTTGGGATGACGAACAAACATGGTGACAGACAACTTTTAGCCGAGTTTTAGAAAATAGTTCAGTGTCCTGCTGGCCCATAATTGGCCTGCATGGATGAATGTTTTGGTGCACTGAATCACTTGGGGCTGCCTTAGTAAAAAGATTTTGTGCAAGTCTTATATAGAGGGAATGAGTATGATTGTACTTGAGGTTGAGTCTGTTGTGCAAGATTAATTTACATATTTTCCAGACGAGTCTAAAAAACTTGTCTGGTTTCAGAGTTGAAACAGAGAAAATTTGTTTTTGCTTCTTATTGTTGTTTTCCCTATACTGGAACTAAAACTAATTGGGCGATGCTATTTGTAGCCAATACAAAATTCACGAACAGGTCACAAAATGCATTACAACCATTTAGATTTTGCCATTTGACTTGATACATAAGTGACTCGATACTTGAATCTCGATACATGTTTGAAAATTGTTGTACTGACTAGGTCATGAATCCAGATTTGAAAATGTAACAAATTTTATTCACATTTACCTGTACACGTATTGGTGCTTTAATGGGTGCTAAAGTCTACAATAAGCACCATGAATTAGTTTTAATGTAGACAAATATTATAGTTTAAAACCAAAACAAAGGGGACAAAAAATATATTTTCTCATATTATAGAATTCCAACGTGCAAGATATTTTTACAGCCTTGATGTATGTTACAAGGATTCGAAAGTTATTTGCACCCAATTGAGTATGTATAGTTAAGAATGAAAAATTGTGCCCAATTTAGTATAGCAAAGAATGAAAAAAAATCAAAATAAGATGCACTTGTTAATACGTTAATATTTGTTTTTTGAAGTACGTAGATCTTCAAGGAGATAGTGTTTTTTCTTGACCTTTTGTGGTGTGTTTCTACCAATCTCAATTTTTTCTTCATAAGAAAAAGCTTTGGGTAGAATAAAAATTAAAATAAGAACGAAAGATAAGGTCCACGTAAATTATTATTTTGATAAGCTATCTAGAGAGTTAATTATATTTACACAAATTTGAATATAGAGGGCATTTCAAATGAGAGGATGAGATGAATAGATAATGACCCTTGGATCAAATGAACTGTCCAGATTAAATGATTCATTTAAAAATGCACGTGTCCATTCTCCTTCCTTGTTCTCTCTATTGCACAAGCTTCTGGTCTTATATTTTTTCAAGAACTTTCATAATCTTATTCTATGTCAATTAAAGATCCCTTCTAAATCTAGATTGGCTAAACTTAACTCTGTAACTTAAAAACAATCAACACCTGAAATTCTGTTTTTTAAATTAATTTTAATTTGTATCCAATAAAATTGGATTATCTTGTTTAACAACTTAGCCTTCCACCATAAACAGGAAGCTTCCATTAAACCATAAACATGGAGCTTCCTCTATTCTTCTAATCCATTGCTTAACGGAAACGATTCAATTTGATTGCAATTTTTCTATGAAAGTTTGGTGGTTCAAAACAGCAAATACAAAAACCTAAATCCAAATTCCAATTTAAAATTCAAAAGTGAAATTGAAAAAATTGGGATGTGATACAAGAACAAATGAACAATATTAAAATCAGTGATGGATGGGTTGTGTAAAGAACATGCAAATTATCAAATAATAGTGGAATTATATTATTGAAAATGAAGCAGTGAAATTCAAATATATAATGTTCATATCCAAAGATTATCCATTGATGTCACCGATTTAAACAAGGTCTAATTTAAAATTAAAAAAAAACTCATAATTTTGAAGTTTTTCGTTATTGATAATATGTTTCTGCAACCTAATTGAAATAAAAGATACTCCATGAACAGGGAGAATGGCGTTGCATTACAGGTGAGAGTGAGAGAAAGAAGAGAGAGAAAATTGAAAACAAAATAAAAGAGAAGTGGAAATAGATGTGGTTACACGTGCTGTGCACTTTTTAAGGAAAAGAGGATCTCAACCGTTGGCTTTAATCTGATGGCTATTATTTACTCCTCTCACCCTCTCACAATAATCACTCATCTCCTTTGATACATCCCCTCATCGAGGTTATACCCAAATAATCCTTAAAAAAAATATAGCCAAATAAGTTTCAAAGTTTTTTTAAATGCTCATGGCGTTTCTTTTTTTAAAGAAGAGAAAGTATATTTTTTCTTAATATAGTATAATAACGTTTAAATGCTTCATACAATTGATTTGAACCAAAATAAAGAAAATAAAAGGTAAGGGAAATGTTAACTAATACACCTGGGGCACTAATTAAAGACATTAAATAGTAACTTTTTATAAAAGTTTGTGTAACCAGTGCATTGGAAATTGAAAAATTTTAAATTTTAAAAGAATAACCACTTAATTTAGCATGCTTAAAGAGTGGTTACATCATATGTGGTGTCAAACAAAATGAAGAGAAATTCTTGTGCGCAAACGAACATAACACGTCATCCTATACAAACAACCAAAATGAATAACAGAGCAACAATTTTAGGTTACACAAAGCAAACAAAAGTTGAGAAAAGTGAAAAATAAAAGTTGCAACATTCAATGTGGCTAATATAATCTAAAATGCTTAATGAACATATGTCATTAATTCAAGAGTGGGTTTTAGGAACAACTTGCATTGTGGACCAAAAGTGAGGAACTAAAGCTCAATTTAGAGGAAGCTAGATCAAACACCAAAAGATTGTCCACCAATTGATGCCCACCAATAACAATCGAAGCTTTTGGAGACGACCATCTAGGTGCTGTCCCTCCATCGACAAATGCCAAACATGCTACATTTTTCTTTACATTAACCATTAAATTGGTTTCATGTATAGTCCACTGCACACCCCCTTGAAGCACAAGATCAATTCTTGGTATAGAATTTTCAATGCTAGTTGAGTCAAAACATGCCTCAAATGGTGCCACTGATTCTACTCTCTTTAGTTTTCTATCCGAAACCTTCTTGAGAAAATCGCGAATAAAGGGTTTGTAGACAGAATTTTGCAATTTAGTGAAAGGACTCATGGTACTAATTTTGGTGCCACCATTTCCCTTTTTGTCAATAGACAATAAAGAAGGCTTTAAGTTCAAAACATTACCATCAATCTTAATAGCTTTCACATCAATGAAATATTCATTTGAAGGAACACCTTGAATAAAAACAGCACCTGTTGAAATAGGATTGACAATGAGTGGTGTGGTTTGAACAAATTTGGACAATTCCTTAAGAGGGTCACCACCATATCCAACAAGCAAGTTTGTGAATCCTTGTTTGTTTGAGGAAGGTAAACAAAGAGAGAATTTAGGTGGAAGCTTGTTTTTCAAGGCAAGTTGTGTAGGTAGTGAATATTTTGATCTTGCAAGACCAATAATTCCTTTGGTATTTTTAGGTAAGCCATTGAGTGGTGAATCATCGCCAGTGAACGACGGAAATCCATCAATGTCAATGCAAGTAGAAAGCAAGCCAAAAACTTTTTGTTGATCGACGAATATGATATCTTCACCAAGACCACCATTGAAAATGAATTTGGCAAATGAGTTGATTGTATTAGCAGGACATGTATCATTTGTGCAACCTGGTTTGAAGGGGCCATTGCAACCAATGCATGTAATATCTGGACATTTTTTTGAGCCACATTCAATTGGAATGTAGGATGATGAATTGTAGTGAGTGTCACAATCATACCAGAGATTTTCACCTGCAAGATCAATGACTAGATTGAAATTTTTTCTAGGTGTGCCTATTCCAACTGATGTGTAGAAAAGATTGGTTGATGGGTCTTTCTTGATGGGAAGTATAAAAGGGTGTGGTTTGGTATTAGGAGGTTGAGATGTTGATAAGCAAGAAAGTGAAGAAAATGATACTAGTAGGAAGAAGAAATGGATGGTGAGAAAAGAAGAAGCCATTGTGAATGAAGATGTGGGAAATGGTATTGTTAGTGTGCTTAGTTGATGTTTGCCTTTATAGATAGATAAATATAATAAGGTTTTATTATTGGAAACTCAGTGGAGCATATATTGTTTATAGCCACCGTACATTTTAAATGCTTTCATAAATATGATGGCTATTGGCTGCTGTTGACTTTAGAAGACAAATTAACGATGATGATATTTGTACACTCTTTTATTTCTCTACGTTTATTAACTGTTTAATGTTATCTCTATTTATCCGATTATTAATATACCAAGTTTATTATATCATTTTCTGTTATATCTCTCTCTTTTGAGGTGTGTACACTAGATGAAATGTACACTAAACATTTTCCAAAATAAAAGATTGTCTTATAGACAAGTTGTCTAATAAAATTACTATAGTGGAATGAAAGGCTCTCTTCTTCGTAGAGAAAAGAGCAATGTCGTTTAATTGTTTACTAAAGCGCTTTCACTATTTATTTTTGGGTGTTGCTAACCGGTGTCTCAGAGTACTGGATAAGGAACAATAAATAGACAATTAATAAATAGATCTCACTTAATTCACATCAATTAAAATGTAAAATATGTCAACTAATTAAAAATAAGAAATAGTTGTATTTAATACTGCAAATTTTCTTTCCTTTACACAGCTAAATACCACATGCGCGTGCTTCTCATTCTTTTCCTTTATGATTTCAATTTCAGGAATCACTCTCATTATATCCGGCCTTCATTTCTTAATAATTTTTTTATACGTGATGTAAAAACAATAACATATAAAAACAAGAAGAAAAAAAAAGAAGTTGAATAATACCTAATAGATTGGGACTTCCAATAAATTGATCGTATAAAAGAAATAGCGTAAAAAGAAAAGCATAAAAAAATAGAAGTTTGAATAATACCTGCACAATTGAATAGTGCTTTCTTTCTTTTAGGGACGAAGTTCATGCTTCACTCTGCAAAGAGTGAACCATCAAATTCGTCCTTGAATTTTCACGGGTCGGCCAAATTCGTGTCTCAATTATGCGAAATATCAACTTAGTCCCTGAATTTGTCAGACGTCCATCAAAAAGGTCCCACCGTCCAAGTGCTCTGTTAGTCATGCTGATATGTCGCCCTGCATGTTGTGTTGTCTTGTGCACATGGCAAAAAGGAAGTCACGTGTTCAAGGACTAATTTGATGGATAGTGGAAAAATTCTAGTTTTCACTTTTCAGTTTTATTTTTTTATGTTATTCCAATTTTGCCCTTGTATTACCCATACCTCCTTCCTCACATTTCACTCAGAAACATCAAAAACGTCATTGACCCTTCTCTTTTCCGCTAAAACTTTCTCCATTCTCACCTCTGCAAAATCATCATCATCTCCGGCGATTCTCACATTTTTGAAATTTCTGTGGTCGGCTGGGGTTAAAGGTAACATATTTCCTCTAGTATATCAAGTTTTTGTGGTTAAATGCAGAAACTGCAGGAAATGTTGGACATGTATGACTCTTAAATTTTAAGGATCGATTTGCCAATTAGTATATTAATTGAAGGACTAATATGATTGATTATGTCATGGTTTAGGGACTAATTTGATTGAATTTGCAATTCCAGGGTGTTGCACCATGGAGGTATGGCCTTAGAGGACCAGTTCTTTCAGCTAATAGGCCTAAGCAAATACCAATGAGGGGTCCTACACCAGCTCATCATACTCATGCTGGCATAATTAGAGTTTCATATCCAACCTATGGTCCACCCGGTTCGACTCAACCTACTAAATTCATGGAGTTTATACCGACTCCTGGATTTTCAAAGAAGTGATGCTTCGTGGAGTTTAAAAGATGTTTTGGATTTGTAATATTTAGGCTTATTTGAGTTATGCCCCATAGTTGGGTTTCTTTTTGCTTATCTTTATTTAAGACTTATGACTTGTTAATGCCTCATAGTTGGGTTGCTTTTGCCTATGTAATTTCTCAGACTTATGACTGATGACCTATGACTTTTGCCTATGTAATATTTCAGTTTCAATTTGTATGTTCTGGCATTTTTACTTAATTTTGTACATATATGCTTCAAGGATCAATTTGATAGTTGATTAAACAATTCATGGACTTATTTGATGGGTTTTTAATATAACGTATGGATCTATTTGATAGATAAAGAAAAAATTCAAGGACTAATTTAATGGAGATATTATTACAGAAAGGTTACATTTTTGAATCATCTTCAATCTCTTTTCATTAGAACTTTACACACGCCTATAACAATACAATATCATGTTAAAAACCTCAAACAAGCAAATTTGATAGCCTTCGTGGGCTTTTTGAAGTATTGGATTTTCTAACAACACAAATTCTAGGACACCAACATTCAAACACTCTCACATCACCATTAAACTTGGAGATTGAAGATAAGCTCGACTTTCATAACTGATTTTTTCCATATTTCCAACCCCCATCATTTCAGATTCAATTTCAATAGTTTTGCTTCAAGAAATTTTGAGGCTTTTGGCTTTCAGATTCAATACGAAAAAAAATGAGGGTTTCTAGATTTTCGAATTGGGGAAGAACTGGGCCACTCATTATTGGTGGAAATTTTGGTGATTTTTGAGTGTAGATTGTGTAATTAGAGTTCCAATTTTATACAATTGGGGAAGAAAGAGCCGTTGGGGAAGAAAAGAGCCGTTTGGGAAGAAAGTCAAAATATTTTCTGCAAATCAATCAATTTAGTCCTTTGAAATGTTTGTTATTATCGACCAAATTAGTCCCTGCCTACGTGGCGGCTGACATGTGAGAGGTTAACGGCCACGTCAACCCCGTTAACGCTCTGTTTGAACAGAAGGACTAACTTGATTGACATTTAACAAATTCAGGGATTAAATTGATATTTCGTATAATTGAGGGACGAATTTGGCCGACCCGTGAAAATTTAGGGACGAAGTTGATGATTCACTTTGCAAAATTTGTTATTAAAATGGAATTAAAAATTTAAAAGTGTCCGAAATAACGCTAATTCCGAGTTGTTTCATACATATGGATGTGCACATTACGTGCCCTGTACATTTGCTTCGAGAGACCGTTGTTTGAAATGCATCTACTCCACATCTGTTTACATTTTGGATATAGTCTCTTATCATTTTTTACACACCTTATATATGTCTTACTATAAAATTATTGAGGTTTTTTTTTATATGAGGAGTATCGAATCTAGGTCATCAATGTTGAAGAACGAATTTTCAACTAAATTATTATAAGGTAATTGACTATTAAGTTTTTTTTTTCATCTTATAAAAAAATGTTAACAAGTGTTCTTAAGATATTATTTTGGATGTTTGATTTGTACAAGGTAATTGACTATTAAGTTATGACTTTTACGTGTTTAATTTTTATTTTCAAGACAAAGTTTCTTTTAATAGGTTCCTTAAACAACCTTTGTAGCACTTGTTAACAAGACAAAAAAAATCATACTCCCTCCGCCCCATTTTAAATGACTTACTTTGAAAATATGTATTGTTCATCTAATATACTTTGACTCTAATTTTCTACTAATATATAAAAACAAAATATAGTATATAAGATGTTGGATTCGTATCGATGAATATTTTTAGAATATCAAATTTGCATAATTTTTTCTAATAAATTATTAAAGATACTTAAGATTAAAATTGTGTATTGACATACGTGACATAGTCAACTGTGTCATTTAATATGGGACGAATGGTGTAATTTTTAATTCCTACAAAATTATCATTTAATCAGTTTTAATCCATACACAAAGAACCAACACTAAAAACTGATACTTTTCATGGAAAAGATTTCCAATAATTTTTTTAAGGAGAATGCTAACGAGTGCCCTAAGGGCATTGGTTAAACAATTAAAACAAGTAAGTTTTTAATAAAAAAAATAGTATAATCATTACTTAATCAAATGTAACATCTTACATTTTCAAGACAAAATTTCTACTTGTGGATTCATTAACCTTTGTCCTTAGGGCACTGGTTAGCGAGACCCTTTTTTAAAATGCTTTCCTCATTGAAACTTTGGAGATAACTCTCTCCCTAGATTCATGAAATGATAAACCATTCCTTGAAATTGAAGTTTCCAAGTCAATTAAGATATTTCATTATCTATCATTAATGGTCTTAAGTCTTAACAACGAGGTAGTATATTTTATTGGGGTTAAGATCCTCTCCATTTAGCAAAATAAATGGAGTTTGCAATTTGGAGATAGATAGACACAAAAGAAAGGTGAGATAAAAAAAATACCAGGTTGATAATCGATCAATCTTTTTCATTAAAATAATTTATTTTAATCATTTATTTATCATTCTTTCTACTTAAAATACACTTAACTTATCAAAATATGTCTTGTAGTATTTTATTTTTATTTTTTAGGGTTAATTATTGAAATTAACCCTATAATATACGCGAAGTCTAAAAAATGACCATGTAAAATAAAAAACACATATTCTGAACTTATAATTCGAGATTCTTATTATTTATGATCCTGTAATATACATGGAGTCCAAAAATGAAATTTATAGATTGAAACTTTTCATTATTTTTTAGAGGCATGTTAAGAACGTTAAAATATAGCTTTACATAAAAAAAAATAGAAATTTTCAACAAGCAAAAAATTAATTATGAATTTTAAAAGCGTCAAAACTCAAAAAACAAAACAATGTAAATCTTGACCTATAAATAAAATTTTGAATTCATTGTTTGCAGAGAAATTTATAAAAAAAAATACATAAAAATGATTTGCAAAGTCTCATAACATTGCAAAGACGTTTCAATTTTTTTTTATTTTTCAACCAAAACGTTCAAAATTGAAGCTTTGTTCCTAGTAAGCGCATACTTACAGATCAAATTTCTATCCCTAATTTTGTAGGCATGGTAAGGACATAATAAGAACCTTCACAATGAAATTTTAAAGTTTTTAAACCAGAGACAAATTAATTTTAAATTGTTTAAAACATTCATAATTATGGGGAATAAAAATTCATAATTAATCCATTCTTAGTCGAAAAAATTTAATTTTTTGTGTAAAACCTTATTTTAATGTCGTAAACATGCATGGAATAAATCATGAATTTTTTTTCATGCGTATATTAGAGGGTAAAGAATAAGAAGAATCTCAAATTACAAAGTTAGAATATATGTTTTTTTATTTTACATGGTTTTTTTTCCAGACATATTGTATATTACATGGTAAATTTAAACAATTAACCCTATTTATTTATTTTTATAAAAAACGATATTTATACAATCATTTTTGAACAACTTTGAACAATTCTATTTCATACTCACGTTATTTTCTTCTCCTCTCTTATTTTAAAAAAAAAATATCATTACTCCTTTTTTTATCGACTTCCACCTTATCTCAAATGTAATATACGTATGTTGTAGAAGGGAGTAGAGAGTGAAACAGACAGTGATATCAAATGGCGTCTATTGGATTCTCCTCACTGTCACCGGCGACAGTCAGATCACAATACCTCAAATTAGGGTTACCTTCAAAACCTCAATTCCTTCCCATTGCCTCACTCAACTTCTCTCCCATATCATATTCCACCTTCAGGTTCGTGCATTTCCTTGCTTTACTTTTTTTTGTTTTGCTATCTCTTATTTCAAAATTTTAGGTTTCAACTGTTCTCACATTTGACCCAATTATTGTAGCCAAGGTTTTTTAAGTAGTAATATATATAACTTTAGAGTAAATACCCAAGTTATTAGTTTAACAAAATTCTTCTTCAAATTGCAAATTTTTGTTTCTCTATTGGAGGAATCAAATTTGATTTTAGACTTGTTGAATTGATTTTGAAATGTTTGGATGTTCTCAAGTATAATTAATTTTGCTTCTATAATTTTATTGTAAGTTGAAGTCAAAATTTGTAGCTTTTGGCTTCTACAATTGATTTTAGTGTTCAATCAACTTTTACATGAATGTCTCTAAACACAAATCACTTCACATAAAGCTCACAAGAATTTTCTAGAATTGGATGAAAAGGGGGTGAGTGAATTTTCTTTTGAAGATGGAATTTGCATTTTAGTCATCAAATGTAGTGTTGGACAATTTTTCCAATGACATAAACGAAATTTCAAAATTTATCCAGAAATCAAAAATCTCGATCGCATTAGTCGTCTCGAAAATCAATTCATCAATGAAATGATTCCTAGGATGCATGATACTTATTTTAAGAATGTTCTGATTACAAGAATGTTTACATACAGTTAAACACTTAACCCCTCCTTAATCAAAACAAACATGTTAGTTCATTGAGTGGCAGTGTGTGTCTACATTATACTTATTATCGTAATACTTGCATTTTTTTCTAGTCACCATTGTCACAGCTTATTTGTTGTAACTTTGTATTAAACTATATCCTCTCTTGTTGACTGTATTATCCAGATGCACAGGCTCTAGAAAATTGCAAATAAATCGAAAGCTATTAACTACTGTTTCTGCTACAAACCCCAACTCTGGAGGTGGAAAATCATCCAATGAAGGATCAGATATAAAGGAAACTAGCAATGCTTCCCAGGGACCTCCTCTCCTTACAATTTTGGCTGGACTCTTTGTGTTTTTCCTTGTTTGTTGGGTCATTGGGTCCGTTGTAGTGTGGTTGATAAGTTTGATTGTTAATGTGCCCTCTTCGAAATAAACATGTCTGTTTGTTGTTATGTGTTGTTGTTTATATGTTAAACCATTGTATCAGTCCTTATCATTTTTCTTGGTTTGATTATGTGCATTTAGACTTGATAGTATTTGAGTGGTGGAAATGCCAAAGTGAGAAAAAAGCTGGATAAGGGAAGAGAGAGAGCATATAGAAGCAGTGAGAGTATGACCATTACCAATAGATTCTAACCTATGGACCAAAATGTCAAAGTGAGGTAAAAGTATGCACGATGTCTAACACCAACACTGACATGGTTACATTTAATCTTTCCATTTTCAAAAAAATAATATTACCAGTGTCGAAATGTTAGTGTCGGTGGTTGTGCTTCATGGGTTCTAACTGAGATTGCTTGAGAGACAAGGTTCTGCTTTGGCAGCTATCCTCAGCAAATTTCTTGCATGCTATATTTTCTGCTTCCATTAGCTATACATCTGTATTTGAAACATCAGATTGGTGGATTCAAATTCCAGTTCTCTGTTTTGAAATTCAATTACTTGAAATTGAAATTTCACTTTTAAGCCATAATCATTTACTCTTTGAAATTGGTTATTGGGATATCTTTTAAAGGAATGTTTTACAGTGGCTATATGTCCTAAAATGGTGGTGTTACTTAATGATGCTACTAGAAGAAATTCTACTTGAAAAAGGTTGTATCATGTTGTCACCTTTTTAAGGAAAAAAAAAGGTGACAAAACATACAAATTCATAACATTTAATGTGCGGTAAAATTGTAATTGTCATTAAATTACACTAATACTTTATTTCGTTTGGTGAATTCTAACGTAGTTTAAAGTTTAAACTTTAAACATCAAATTTACTCTGTCAATCTCTTCTATTGGGAATCCATGCATATGGCATATCTCTTGATTGAATGACTACATTGTCAAATGTTTTGTTCTCCTAGTACAACTTGCAGCAAAAATAAATGCATGCCTTAGTTATTTCATATGAAACACTCTGCAGAAGCATTGCATTTAAAAAGTTCATGGTGTTATGAAATGCGTGGCTTAGTGACAGTGGAAATACACTGGAACCATGATACTTACCCATTTTTTTTAGACAACCAATGTTAGTATGGTAATTGTTAATTTGTTAATGTTTACCGGAGGTAGAAATCGAACCTGAGACCATCCTTATTACTCCACTCCTTAACTCTCGCACCCTAGCCACCAAGCCAACCTTATAGCTCCCAATACCTTAGCCCCTTATTTAGGCATCATTCTTTCGTACTATTGTTTTTCTTACTAACGGGCATACCTCTTGATTGATTAAGTATACACTATTCCTTAACTCTCGCACCCTAACCACCAAGCCAAACTTATAGTCCTCTTGTCTCACATATTTGAGGACCGAAATGACGGCTTACCTATTTTGGATATAAAACAAAATACAAAAATACTTAAACAATAAGACGAATGAGATAGAACTTAAATAACTTCAAATCACTTCATAGGGAACGTGAAATAATTTACAATATACAATACTCAAATCACTTCATATGTACGAATCTAAAATAATTCCAAACAAATATGAAATTTTGGTGGCTTTTGAATGTGCACTTCAAAAAATAGTGTGATTTTGTGAAATGTCATTTCTCACTCAAGTCATGATAAACCAATAGATGCATCTTCAGCTGTGTTCACCTCCTCCTTGCATAGCATCACACAAAATTCTGTAGAGTAGTAGGCCTATGTTTCTTTACTACCCACTAGTGACCCTTTCATAATATTGAGTGACTATTTGATGACCCTCAATATCCAAGGCTTTGACCAAAATCAAGCTGAGACGAATATCAGAACATGTCTACAGTGGATAAAGTTGCTCCCTAATTTTCACTTTTTGCCATTACCAGGGAACATAAACTACCAAAGAGGTCTTCTGGCTTCTTGACAATGGGCGTCTTTCCTCATGGAATGGTATAACCAATGTGTAAGATTACTATTACTATATCCACCTTGTTACTAACACCAATGTATAAACTTCCTGCAAGGCAGTAAATTGACTAGCAATAAGTGTTCCATTTCAACTGCACATCTTATATTGCCATCAAAAGATGAAACTGTTTCATAGTGCTCGCCGAACATTCTGCACCACGTCATCCTACAAACCAGAGTTAACTGAATTTGAATTTTAACTACATAAAGATCCCTTTGTCAAAAAAAAACTATATAAAGATCTTGTGCAAGATTGCATAGACGTGAGGAAGATATGACAGAAAATTCCACCACATATCATTTGAAACATTACATAAGATTGAGATATACACATAAATAATTACAGATACCTGTGTGTGATCTGTAGAGATTTGCTTTTTCTGCTACATCTGCAACCCAGAGGTAGTCAAGCACACTGTTGTGCTGCTAAGGAAAAATGTGTCGTTATCCTTGCTCGACATATTTGCCTATTTCTTGTACTGATCACTGGAGTTATGAGGCTAGAAAATATTCAGCAGTTTCTTTTCTCACAACCAAACGGTCCCCAATTGCTCCTGCATAAGGATAAAAATGAAGTCCAAATCAGATAAGACACGCACATATAAAGAGAGAGATTGTATGAAAGTTTGAATGAACAACAGAAGTTAACTTAGACCAGAAATAAACACTGATCCCATTATGGAAGATTTTTTGTTCATTTGGAGGTAAGGGTGTACTTGTTTGAGAAGGTGGAAAATATAAAATGAAATTTACTCCAAATTTGCTTGGAATAACAAGATAGATATAGAACGGTTGAAAGTAGAGGGTATTGTGTGCAAGAATGAAATATCAATGCATGAGTATAAAATTGCAACAGTTGGATGCACTATCTAGAGCAAAATGGATGAATGTTCAAGAATTGTCTAAACATGTATCAACATAATTTCGTCGGGATAAAACTGCTCCTTTGATTTCTCTATGGTGGTCAGTCCATTTTTTGAAAGTGGCTTTCCCTAAGGACAAGATATCCACCTACTTAGAAAATCCAGATAACACTAGAGAACATGCATTTTGGATCCCTAGTGCCAAGAGGCAGGTAGAGGAAAAGAACATCACCTCAACTCTAAGGGTTCTAACTTCTAAGAAAAGGCTTTGGGTTGTTTTCGGAGGAGCATTAGTGGAGGCCATTTCTTTCTCTCTTCTATTCTATTCTCTTCTCCTCTCTTTCCTTTTCATATTTTACCAAGAGCAGCTGAATCATTTTAGTAGTTGAATGTTGGTGTAGCTTTGATTTGTAATTGTATGGATGGTTGTGATTTGAGACTAAAGTTTCCATTTATGAAATTCAGAGCTTATCTTTTGTTCTTCATGCATCATTTATTGCCATTCCTGAATAATTTTTAGACTTTATGTTGATTGGAAGGTCAATACATGAATCTGTAAATTTGTTGATTCTGATGTTCAAGAAATAGTTACTGGTCTTGTGGCTGATGTCGGTTTGGTGAAGCTTAATTCCGGTGACGTCAAGAAGTAGATTACAGAATTGATTGCATGTTGAGTTTAAAAAAGACTAGTGAATTAAGGAATTCATTTACAGTTAATTAAGAAAACCCAAACATGAATTTCATGACAGTAACTTTGAAAATCCTCATAGCACAAGTGCATGGAATAATCCAAGTAAAATCAATATCCCAAAATGAATAACCTATTAGTTAACCAAAATTTTCTTGCCAATTATTTATTTATTGCTTTCTTCTAATTTACAACATGTTATATATCATTTTTCATGGAATGAACTCACTTCGATCTTTATAATTGACAGCTCAAATAGAATCAAAATTTTGAATTGGTGTTTTGGTCTTACAATCCTCAAGGGACAATTACTCCACTCACTTTGTATTACTTGCTCAACTCGATATAGTTGTTACTTGGTCACTCAAATTAGCTTAGTTCCCATCAGAGCTTCCCTATATAAGTTCATTATTACTTTATTGTATAAACACAACTTTTCCTATAAAATTTCTGTTTCATCTTTCATCATTTTCTCTCACGATACATTTCTCTCCTTCCATGTTTTACAGGTCACATTGACATTCCAGAGCATAAATTTGTATCAGTTGAACATGGTATCAGAAGTTTAACTATTAAGAATATATTTTTTTGAACGGCAGTTAACTATTAAGATAGTTTTATGGTACTTTCTTTCGATACAAGAATACTTAAATAATAACACGAATGATGGAGAACTTAATCCATAACCAAAAAAGGGTTAAACAATTTACAAAAGCAATACATGTACTAGAACGACCTCAACAAACAACAAAAAAAAAAATCATTTCGGAACTTAACTAAAATATTTAGAGACCAACACACAATGCATTGGCCTGCAATGGTCAGTGAATATTTCTGGGAAGGTTATCTAAAATATAATGTCCAAGACGACCCGTACGAAAAAGATTAAGCAATTTCCCAGCAACCACGACATGAGCATCTTCTTCACGTTCAGTTGAAACGTGGAAAACTTCCTGCAACGCGGTAAACTGACCAGCAATAAGTGCTTCCATTTCAACTTCACATCTTATATTACCATCAAAGGATGAAACCGTTTCATAGAGTGTTCTTCTAACATCCTGCACCATGTCGTCCTGCAAAACACAAAGTTAACTGAAATGAATTTGAATTTTAACTACATAAAGATCTCGTGCAAGATTGCATAAACCTGAGGAAGATATGGCAGAAAATAATAGTAGTGTAAAATTCCACCATATATCATTGGTAGACTACTTTTCTTAGTAAGAAGAGAGTGAAAACATTGATCAATCACCCAATTCATTACAACTGTTCTTCATCAATACTATGAACCATTGGAAATGGAAGAAAAAAAATCATTGATGGAACAATCATGTATCCATATTCTAAGGCATAGTATCACAATGAAAAATCCCCATGCAGGTTCTGCTGCTGGATCCATCAATAGCATACAAACCAACTTTAAATAAAATGCAAATTATTTATTGAACTACTGGAATCCTTTATTAGATTAAAAAAAAAATGTTAAAGTTACATATTCAATGTCAGAACCATTTGTTTTGATTCAATTCTTTGATTGTCCTTTCCTTTTATAGCTTGATGTGTAGTTTTATCAAAATAGAAACAGTTTTTATTCACGTATTTGAAACATTACATAAGATTGAGGTATACACGCAAATAATTACAGATACCTGTGTGTGATCGTTAGGGATTTGCTTTTTCTGTTTCATTTGTAACCCAGATGTAGTCAAGCACTCTGTTGTGCTGTTAAGGAAAAATATGTCGTTTTCCTTGCTCGATAACTTTGCCCATTTTTTGTACTGATCACTAGAGTTGTGAATAGCTAGAAAATATTCAGCAGTTTCTTTTCTCTCAACCAAACAGTCCCCAATTGCTCCTGCATAACGATAAAAATGAAGTCCAAATCAGATAAGAAACATACGCATACAGAGAGAGAGAGAGAGAGAGAGAGAGAGAGAGAGATTATATGAAAGTTTGAACAACAGAAGTTAACTTAACCAGAAATAAACACTTGTCCCGTTATGGAATGCTTTTTGTTCATTAGGAGGTAAGGTGTACTTGTTTGAGAAGGTGGGATATATAAAATGAAATTAACTCCAAATTTAGAAATGTAGAAAAGTTTAGAGTAGAGAGTATTGAGAACAAGAATGAATAAAGTATCAAAGCATGAGTATATACTTGAAATAGTTGGATGTACTAGCTAGAGCAAAATGGTAGAGTAGAATGTTTAAGAACCGTCTAAATATGTATCAGCACAATGTTGTTGGGATAGATCAGCTCATCAGATTGCACTATGGTGTTCAGTCCATTTCATGAAACTGGCTTTCCATAATGCATATTGAGAAGTGTTGTAGGAATGTGATGGTGCTTTTACTTTGTCTCTTCTCTTGGTCTAATTCCAGAGAAGCATTAATGGAGGCGATCTCTTTCTCTTGTCTCTTATCTTTCCTTGTTTTTTCCTTTTATCACAAGTAGCTAGCCCTTTTAGTTGAATGTTGGTGTAGCTTTGATTTGCAAATATATCAATAGTTGTCATTCAAGACTAAGGTTTCCATGTATGAAAAACAGAGCTTACCTTTTGTACTTAATGCTTCATTGAATTGGCCATTCTGGTTGATTTTTAGACTTTATGTTGATTGAAAGGCCACTACATGATTCTGAGCTAAATATAAATTACTTATAGAAATAGTTTAACTGTCTTGTGGCTGCTTTGGGTTTGGTGAAGCTTAATCCTCGTGACTTTAAGTAGATTGCATGTTGATTTAAGAGAGACTAGGGTTTAAGGAATTGATTTACAGTTAATTTAGAAAACCCAAACATGAACTTAATGACAGTATCTTTGAAAATTCTCATAACTGAACTACATGGAATAATCCAAGTGAAATCAACAACCCAGAATTGTTGCCTATTGATTAACCAAAATTTTCTTCCCATTTCTTGCTTTCTTCTAATTTACAATATGTTATCTACTAATTTCATGGAATCAACTCACTACAATTTGTACTAATTGACAGCTCAATCCTCAAGGGACGACAACTCTACTCACTTTGTAGTACTTGCTTGATTCAATATACCTCTCAAAAGTTCTCAACACTTGCTCACAAAAAACCCCTCCTTCCTATAGCTCGACACACATACAAAAAATTGTACCATACTGCCACTAACCACCACTAACTAAGAATGTAAAAAAACACCAAGAAAGAAGAAAACCAATTAAAAATACCTGTTAAGAGTAATTTAGGTAAAACATCAACATCAGGAACCTCAGGAGGTAAAACAGCTGGAGTGTCTAACACATAAATATTGGGATGGCTAGCAATCTGAAAGGAAGGAAAAGTTTCATAAGTAAGAAAATCACAAAAGAGATACTAATGAATGAAGTTCAGACAAGAAGCAAAATAGAGAAAGTGATGAATATCTTAGTACACATTGGCCCATAAAAAGTATGTATTATGTTTTCCAACAATGCAAGTCATCTTATTGAATGAAATAGCAACCGTGTCAAAAGTTTTTTCCTTTTTTTTTATTCTGTATATACATAGAGGTGTAAAGTTTTCCTGTGTTCAGTGCATTACAACTGAAATCCACCTTACATTTGGAAATATGCAATGATAAATTGATGAAGTTGGCAATCTATGAAAAACATAATATCCTGGTTCTTATCTATGATGGTATTTTCTTAGTTTGATACAGAAAGTAATTAGAGACATTCGTTCAGTTTTTGACTTTTTGTATTTGGTGGTGTCGTTAAGGTGACATCGTATCCCCTAGTTTTGAGCATTTTTCATATTCTCTAATGAAATTATCCCCTAATAACCAAAATATCTTTCCTGCTTACCAAGCATGAGCATCTTATACAAGCATACTAGATATCTGGGAACGGAAGATGCCTTAGATGAGCATGCATGTGCACAAATCACCTTCCCAAAGTAAAATTATTATGTTGATAAAGTCGTTGTCTGTTCAACATGATGGTCAAATTTTTAATTTAGCCAAATAAATAAGATTGTAAAAAAAGAGAAGAATGACGAAAGGTTGCATGAGATTCAGATTTTATAAAATCTATTTAGCGGCTGATTAAGAGTTCTGAGATCCATCAGCATGAAAGAAAAATTATAGAATTGGTAGAACACGTGATGAAAACATACAACTTTGGAGGTCCTCAAAAAAAAAAAATTCCTAGCAAAATGATAAAGAGTACAGTGTTAAAGAACAATCGTTAACCTTATAACTTCTAATGTCTTTAGTCTCCCCTGGCTCTGGACTCACAGTTGCATGCTTTAACTTTCCTTTTTCTACAAAACAAAAGTTGCAAACGGAAAATTAGAAATAAAATTGAAATTTTGTGGACATGCATCCACTTGTTTCTCAAACGTTGAGAATGTCATTTATCCTGTTTCCCAAGAATTGGAATAATATCTTGAATACCTGCAGCACTAATTCTCCCAACATGATGCAAGGCATTAGTAAGTGCCGATTTTCCAACATTTGGAAGCCCAATTAACAATACTGTTGCAGTATATTTATTAGCTTGATCAGTTCTCCTCAACTTTCCCACCTGCCGCTGTATAAGGCTTAGGAACTGTCTAAAACAAAAGGTCTTTATTAGTAAATTAGTTCATGAACAGATAAAAGGAAAGAGGGCGAGAAAAAAGCCAAAAAGAATAGCAACAACTAAGTACAATTTTTTTTTCTGAATCTCTAACTGATCATTTCTTATATTGCACTTAAATTGACTCGCTAAAGTAAAGAAATTCCCATCATTATAATACTATTTTTGTGTATAACAGACAAATCCATGGAAACAACATGCCACACACATGCACATACAGATTCATTCATTACAACTAATAAAATGCGAGTTCTTAATAATTCAAATCAATTTGAAATGACTTGTACAAAGCTGCAAGATTCAAAATTACACACTAGTCCTCATGTCCTTTTCCAATGTATAGTGTGAAACAAAGCCAAACACCATGATATTTTGATAACATCATTCATTCCTGAGACTCGATAGAAGATCTCACGAAAAAGGAACTGATAGTTTACCTGTCTGATGCTCTCCTTGTTATGAGCATCGACTCCACAAGATACGCAGTTCGTTTCCCTAAAATAATCCATCCATGCCTGGTTACAGAATAATTGTTTTAAACAAACACAATTTCACACGTGGTAAAAAATGGTTAATTAGTTGAGTTTGGTTAAACACCTGCAGTTGATTTGTAGATTACTGGTTTGGTAAGGATGTTAGTGTATGTGTCACTATTGGTCACTCTAATTGCTTAGTTCACTGGTGCTTCACTATATAAGTTCATTACTTTATTGTGTAAACCCAAGTTTTTCCATCAAATTTCAGTTTCATCCTTCATCAATCTGTCTCACATTACATTCCTCTCCTCCCATATTTTACAGATCACATTCCAGAGTTTCGGAATGTTTATCGTTTGAGGGCTCTCTTCCGTTGAGAATACTTCTCTCTGTTTCTTTAAGATTCTTCATGTGATTCTTCACTAAATCCTATGTTAAACAGCTTATGAACAGTAAAAGAAGAGCAGTAACGAAGCAACGAACCTGTAAAGCGGAACGAGAAGAGAGATCAGCTTTATTGAGAGCTATAATACGATTCTGTGAAGTTTGTGTGAGTAAATGACATTGAGAGGAGAATGGAATCCTCGCATCAGTGACATGGACGATGAGATCAACCAAAGGGATTCTTTCTGCAATGGCGCGAGTAGAAGCAACCATGAAAGGATCGTTCCATAATCCTTCACGTATAACGCTTCTTTCGATTCTTTCTTTCACTATTCTTCCCAATCGCCTTTCAAATTGCGTCGCTATCGCTGCCATTCAAATCAACGCTGTGTTGTCTTGTTCAATTCACTCTCTCATAGAGGGAAGAAATGGAAAGAATGAGAGCATTGAGAGGAGTGGGTTTTGGGGTTTAGTTTTTTTTTCTTTCTTAAAATACAAAATTTTCTTAATACGTGGACTAAAAAATTAGAGAAATGATACTTTTACGACCGCTTTGTCGTAACTTCTTGACAACTTTCTCTCTCATACTTACATTATGTTTTTATTCTCTCTCTTCCTTTTTCTCTTTCCATTGTTTTTGACTAATGAAAAGTGAGAAAAAAGAAGTTGTCTCAAATTGTTGTTCAAATATCACTACTCAAAAAATTATAATGGAAGAAGAGTTCGGAAGGTTTTAAGGGTTTGGGTAAATTTTCTTGTTGTTATAATACTTTTCAAAATTAAAAATATATTTATCATTAGTGTTAATTTATCATTCTCTACAAAATGATTATCTAAAAAAAATTCTCTAAATAAAACTATCTCAAATTTTTTAAATGATTTTATCTATTCTTTTTCCTTAATATCATCCCTCCAAAACTCTCCCCTCTCTTCCCCATCAAATTTTAAAACAAAGCCTTAGAGTATGTTTGGAATGAAGTAATTGAATTTTTTTAAAGAATTTAGAATTCTAGACAATACTTTAACAACTTTTATAATTTTATTTTTTTTTTACCAAATTTAAAAATTGAAAATTGAGGTCAATTTGCAAATTTCGAAAAAATTTGTGATTTGTTGAGAAGGTAAGTGTACCAATCAAATATATTTATGAACTGGTTAGTCCAATTCATGGTTAGGTAACTCAATCACTTGAAATTCAGATCTCTAAATGGATCTCTTTTTTCTAGTTTTCTACTTTCATTTGTGTTGAATCATCTTATTCTTCTTGGACATATGAAGAACACATGTAATTAGTTTATTGATTTATCTTTGCACTGGTATTATACATTGTTCGAAAATAGAATAATATATTACAATCGATCAGTATTACTACTACTCCTACTGTTTGTTGTTTTTGGTTGAAAGTGTATATTGGAAATGGTGACGGGGAGAAGTATTGTTTGAAAACAAGAACAGCTACACAAGAAGCAAGCCATGCTCACAAATACAAAATTCATTATGAGTCAATAAAGAAGAAGAATAATGATGTGACCAACATATATGATGTCAACAATTAGGATAACAGATTTTGCATCAACATTTCCTTTGGACGAAACCATGGCATACTGATCTAGTTTTCCTATAGCTCAATTACATTTTATAGATATTTCTATAGCTCAATTGTTGCATAAAATTTTAAAGAATTATTATTATTACAAATTGATTGATTTTGTTTTTATTTAGTTTTCCTAATCCATGTACTAAATTCTTTGATTCACCATCCATATACCAAATCAAAGTAATTATATTGAGATACTAATTCAACCAAATACAATTAGCCTTGAGTCGATATTCAAATTGGCCCTGAAACTAAAGACAGGCCTAAATAATAACTCAGACACATTAGCAACATTATCCCAAATGTTTCGCTCCATGTATTAAATTGAATTGAGTACTTGTTCATGCATGTCTTGATATATTATTATCATTATAGACAATAATATGTTGATAACATACATGTTGATGTGCATAGATTTGTGTGCATGATCCGTTTCTTAAGATTTCTAATCATCATCATAGACATAAAAGCAAGATTGAATTACCAAAAACTAGCCATTCAAGTTAGGATAATAATAATATTCACACAAAAAATATTCAAGTGAGATTCATAAACCATTGTACAAGCTATTGTGCAGTATTCATTTCGACCATACATCAAAATCAAACTAATTGCATGAGAAATATCCATTAATGCATCAACACAGATTTGAATTATCCCTGGTTGAGTGTGGGATCACAATCCACCAATGCAGCAAAAGTCATGTCAAGTGTTAAAATCAGAAGATTCAAATCCATATCAAATTATCAACACCTTAACAAGAAGTGCAATTGCCAACTCGTACCTGCCTTTGATGGCTGCAAAAGTAACGAGCTCAACCTCATCAATTCATCCTATCCCAAAGGGACCCAAATAAACAGTCCCCTTTTCAGTCCAATCCTTCCATTCAAAACAGAACACTTCACCAACTCTCTTTTTCTATGTTACTCTTATTATCCTTTCATTAGGAGAAAAGGAATGAGACAAAACAAGGGTATCAAGAAAAAAACATTACTTGACAACAAGATTTCACAGTAGGGCAAAACTTACCAACAGTACTATAGCCTATAGGTGTTGTTCTCTACTAAAACTTTCAATAAACCGTCATAATTACTCTGTGCTCATGATACAGTAAGTTTTCTTTTAAAATTATGGTCTACAAAAGCAATTGTCAGTGTGTTTGTTTCCGCGGCCACGGGACTTTCATCGTGTGTTCATTTAGAAGCTCAATATAGTAGTTTCAATACTATCATGCGTCCAACACATATCAACCGCAATACACAAACAATCAACATGGGAACAAAAGCCATTAGATGACGGTGCAGACTTCAGACTTAACCTACAAAGCAAGTTTACTAGATTAGAAATAGACATACTACATATCAAAGACCGTTTCTTGAGATCTTTGCAACTGCAATTGCGGAAACACAAACAACATTTGTCTGGGATTTCCAACAATATTGAAAACCGAATCTCAACCATGACCGCAAATTCAAACCATGTTTGACAAACGCAATGAATCTCAAGACTCAGAATACACGACCCAGCTAGTACCACTTGTAGTCTTCACTCCCTTCTCTTTCATTTCCCTTATCATTCTATCAGCCTCCTCTCGTTTCCCAACACTAGCATAAATCTTAGCCAACAAAACATAATTCGCAGCATTATCTGGTTCAATCTCTGCCAAAGCCTTCCCCGCAATCTCAGCCAACCCCAACTCCCCGTAATTCCTACAAGCACCAAGAAGAGCACCCCATGCCTTAGCAGTCACTTTCACAGGCATCCCTTTAATAACCTCATAAGCTTCATACAATCTCCCAGCTCTACTCAAAACATCAACCAAACATGAATAATGTTCGCTATTCGGCTCAACGCCATAATCCCTATGCATCCTCATAAAAAAATTCAAAGCCTCGTCATCCAACCCAGCATGACTACAAGCTTTCAAAACGGCAAGAAAAGTAATCCCATCTGGCTTCACACCCGAAACTTCCATTTCTCGAAAAAACTCCAATGCTTCCTTCGCTTCACCGTGTAAAGCACAAGCAGATATTAAATTACTCCAAACAACTACGTCTTTATCACATCCACTCATCTTCGAAAAAATTGTACGCGAATTCATCAAACACCCACATCTTCCATAAGCTTCTATCAACCCACTACTCAACTGAGGATGTGAATCAATATCATTCCTCATCGCATAACCATGAATCTCTTTAATCAAATTCAACGCTGCAATCGAAACAGAAGCACGAACAAGAGCAAGAAGTGTGATCAAACCCGGCTTTAATTTCAACTCAGTCATTCTCCGGTAAAAGCTTATCGCTTTAAAAGAAGCATTGTTTTGATTCGACAACGACAAAGCAGCTATAATCGGGTTAAAAGTTGATTCATTAGGCGGTACATCCATCTCATTAAAGAGATTAACAGCAGTTGGAATGTTTTGCACACGTGAGTAAAGTGCAATGATGGAGTTCCAAATAACATCGTTTCGGTGAGGAGTTTCGTCGAACAGTTGGTGTGCATGATTGAGCGAAACACAATGGCCATAGAAGTTGAGGAGGGAAGAAGAGAGGAATGGGTTGTTGGTGAGGAAAGATGATTTGATGAGGTGGGAATGGATGGAAGTAGCGAGGTAGGGAAGGTGAAGGGAGGTGCAGGATTTGAGAACGAGAGTGAAAACGTGTGGGTCAAGGGACATGGATAGCGAAGAATGCATGTGGTGGAAGATAGATAAAGCTTCTTTGTGACGAGATTGGTTAACGTGTGTTGTTATTTGCTTTGTGAAGGATAGGAGACGTTGGTGGTTGGCCGAATAGAAGAAGGAGGAAGACGCCATCACTTCGCAGAAAGAAGAATCAATCAATTCGTTTTCTTTGGCTGATATTGTACAACACTCACTCTACTAATTAGTATCAGTCACATTTCTCACAAGAAACAACATGCTTATTCTCAGAAGAACCATTTCTTCAACTAGCACCTTCTCCACCATTTCTCATCAAACATCTCATTACAGAAAACAAATCACTCTCGCTAATCTCTTCCAATCCTTCGGTTTTCCTTCCTCTTCTCTTCCCCATTTCCTCTCCAAAAATCACTTCCTCTTCAATTCCGATCCTTCCCACCTTCGCATATCCCTTACCACCCTCTTTTCCTTCAAAATCCCACAGAAAACCCTAATTTCACTTCTTCAAGATTGCCCTTCTGTGTTGGAACCCCAGTTTCTACTTAATTGGGAATTGGCTTTTCCAAAATTCATGTCCAAGCTTTCTAATGCTTCCCCGTTGATGATTGCCAATTTGTTGCGGTGTTCTACAACTTTCCATTTAAACCCACTTGAAATTTCCCATAAAGTTGAGATTTTTAGGGGTTTAGGGTTTTCAGAAAATGTTGTCATTAGGGTTTTGGAGGAATTTCCCAGTGCAGTTGTAATGGGGGAAACTCAAATTGTTGGTGTCATTGATTTTCTTTTGGAATTTGGGATTCCTAAGGATGAAATTGATAGAGTTGTTAGATTGTTTCCCAGGGTTTTAGGATTTGGTATTGAGGATAGGCTGAAGCCGTTGATTCATGAGTTGAGGGGTTTGGGGTTTTCAAGCCGAGAGGTTAGGGCAGAGATTGTTAGAAGTCCGAGGATTTTGGGAATGGAGATTGGGGAATTTTCGCGATGTTTGAAGTTGTTGCATAGTTTGAAATGCAGGGAGGCAATTAAAGAGAAGATTTTTGGGGAGGGTTTGGTTAGGGCTTGTTTTGAAGTGAAGCTGAGAGTGGATTGTTTGTGCAGTCACGGTTTGATTCGTAGGGATGCTTTGAAGGTGTTGTGGAAGGAACCGAGGTTGATTGCTTATGATTTGGAGGATATTGAGAAGAAGATTGAGTTTTTAATCCAAAGGATGAAATATGGTGTTGATTATTTGCATGAAGTTCCTGAATTCTTGGGAGTGAATTTTGAAAAACAGATTGTTCCTAGATACAATGTGATTGAGTATTTGAAAGGAAAAGGTGCAATTGGATTTGAAGTTGGATTGAAAGACATTATCAAACCAACTAGGCTTAGATTTTATAATCTTTATGTCAAGCCTTACCCTGAATGTGAAAAAATATATGGCAGATTTTCAGAAAAGGTTGAAGTTAAAAGAAAGCATCCCGCTGGACTTTGGAAGATGTTCCAACCACCGAAGTTCCCTCAAACCAGTAAAGATGTGAAGAATATGAAGGCTTTCATGGACTCGTTGGTGTAGTGGTTTGTTCTATGTATATTGTTAGTTGGATGAATGGTCATGATTTTGAGTGTGAACACACGTGTAGAGTTTACAATTCATTCACCGATGCAAAACGAGTTTAGGTAGAGTTGTACTAAGCAAATATAAGGAGGTACCATATGTCCTGCATTACTCAAAGTACTGCAGAAAAGGGGGAAGGAGAAGTTGAATAAACCCAAAAATAGTTTTAAACCACAAATGGTTATTGTTGATGAATCTGTGAATCCGCATGTTCAGAGTACTAAGAATGATAAAAATGTTAGCAGACAGAACAGAAAGACTTCAACCACCACAAGTAGTAGCTCATGGAATGCTTGGAGCAATAGAGTTGAGGCCATTTGGGAGTTATAATTTTCATTAGATGAGGATGTTGTTGATACTCAACGGGAACCTGTGTATGATGGTATGCCTTCTTCATTCTTTGCACGTTTTTTTTGTCTAACTTGTAAGCACTGGTTCTGACGTGGAGATGGAAGGTTAGTTTGCGTTGTTATCTAATAGCTTTTTTTCTAGAATTGGTGTGTGTGGTGAATTTGTGCCCAAATGTATAAATCTGCTGCCATGCATTCGTAATATTACTTTTTATATTGAATTTGGATGCTAATAGAATGTGGAGTTTATTACCATTGTTAGAGATGCTGATTGAGTAGAGTTTTATAATATAATACACTCTTAAATAGAATATGTTGCTAAGACAACACTGGCTGTTATGTACTCTTAATATTACAATTTACATTGTGTGAAATGAATCATGGTATAGTATAGTATTCATTAAATAAAAGGACCACGGAGCTCTTGTATCACCATGGATGAAATATTAGAACCCAAAATAACTGATTGAATTTTCAGCACATTCGATTATCTATATTATCAGACTTGTGTATACTGCCATTGTTCAATTTAGCATAGTGTATTGTGAACGATTTTATGGGATAGATTCATTTTATGGCAATGTAAAAAATTGTTACTGTCGGCACTTGATTTATGAAGTTCTTTTTCTCTGCAGAAAATCAAAAGATAAAATCTGCGCATTCCATTGTGATTGTTGGAGGAGGTCCTACTGGTGTAGAACTTGCTGGAGAGAGAGCTGTTTATTTTCCGGCTAAGAAAGTTACACTGGTGCACAAAGGATCAAGGCTGTTGGAATACAGGTGCAAAAGCTGCTGATAAAACTCTAAAATGGTTGAAATCTAAAAATGTTGTGGTTGCAGTCGACTTAAATGGTGCCACAGATGAACACCACAAGATATATCGAACTTCAGTTGGTGATAACATTGAAGCAGATATTCATTTCTTATGCACGGGAAAACCACTTGCTTCGGCATGGCTTAAAGAAACTTTGTTGAAATACGACTTGGATGTTCGGGGAAGGATTAAGGTCGATGAAAACTTGAGAGTCGGGGGTCGGAACAACATTTTTCCCATTGGAGATATTATAGATATTCCGGTAAGTGTTTGCCGTTAGCAGCATATTCTATTTTTCCCGTGCCAAGATAATCTTATCTAGTGATGCATCATGCTTTGGGTCCACAGGAGTAAGCAAACAAAATGAAGGTTTCATTTCAGAGAAACCGCTGTTAATTGTTTGATTGATTTTTGTATTACTCGTGTAATTAAAGTTTCCATACATTTATATATTTAGTCAATCAACTATTCATAATGGTGATTCATATTTGTCAAAATTAGGGACAAACAAGATTTTTCAATACACTAAGTTTTAGCACTGGAATCCAGCCAAAGTTGTCTATGGCGGAAGGCCAATAGCCCACCATGTAAACACGTCATTGCGGCCAATGGTGCCGCCATGACAGGCATCCCTTCACAAATTGCCTATGGCTGTTGTAAGAAATTCTATCACGCCATTCCACCAAGGTGGCGCCATGACCGGCGTGAAACAACCTTGAATCCAGCACTGGTTTTTTCAGTAATGAATTCATCAAGTACTTTAGTGTTCAATAACTTTGCACATTGATAAAACGTATACAAATTAATCAGAAGTTACGCCAATTGCTTAAGTGAAAGTACTAAGTTTTTATAATAGCTCTTACATGTTAGGATTTAGGAACTGACAATAGAAATAGGGAAAATAGAATGAACAAGCAGAAAAATTAGAAAGAATTCTTCTCCAATGGTTTCTCCTTCACAAAGGGTTCTCTCTTTCATACAAAATTTCTTATATTTTGAATGAACTCTTCCAACTCCCGATCCCCCAATTTTACAATTGATACCCCCTAGCTAATTGACCGCCCCCGCCACCACACTATCCTAACCATAATGTTAGAATATTATGTGTCTACTTATTATTTGATTCCAAGTCCATGCTAGAGTTAACTATCTTATATATTCCTTTTTCAGAAATGTTTGCATTCCTGTGTTGATAAGACTCCTAAAATAAAATGCAGGACCAGGACCTTCAACTGATGTTGAGCTCATGAAATCTGCAAGATCAGTCACCAAGGTTCATAGTTCCGTGAATGACTCAATTGATGTGGCTGAATCACTCTTGGACACTGGATCGGGAAGACTGGCTGCTCCTCTAGACAAGGATGTTAAAAGAAATGGTACTTCTGATCATAGCGAAGTCACTAGTCCCAACAAAGATTCTGAGCAACGTATGCATACTGGCAGCCCAATAAGACTTCTTCAAGATTACGCTTCTGATGAAACTTCAGATAATGAAGATGAAAAAGGCTATATAAAAGATGCTAATAATTTTTTACAGTCTCTGCAGGCGCTGGTCCTGTTGTTCCGGATCCCCATAAAGATTGAAAGAGTAATTTCGAGACTGAAATTGGATGTAGAACTCCTTCTTGTAGTCAAATGGACATTGGGCTGCTCTCCAAATCATCACAGAATAATTCGGAAATATCACTGTGTTTAGTTCAAGAGTCGGAGGAAACATTTAAAAGATCAGTCTCACGTACTGGCGATGGATGTGTTGAGCCTAATCATGAAAATCAGGTGTCTGTTAATTTTGCTTTGAAGGTTTCCAAGGAAAGACGGGTTAGGTAATACTGGCTTTGACATTGATAGTAAGAGTGGTACTGCTGAACATAAACGTGAGAAGGAAACCTCAAAGTTTGAACCAACTGTTCTGAAAGTAGATGAATTCGGGAGGCATAAGAAGAATATACAGATAGTGACTCTGATCAATCTCGCAGTCATCAGACTAAGAAGAAGAGCAAGAGAGATAGAAGCCGGAGTCACAGCCGGTCTCGATCTCCTCTAGACACAAGGAGTAGGAGGAGAAGAAGTGGTCCTCGGAGGAGAAAGGATAGAAGAAGCCACTCTCGCAGGTATGTACTTCCGTAGTGCATTGTAGGATGCCTGATTACCTTCTATTAACTTGAGCATTGTCTACAAACAAACAGGTTATGTAGGATACACGAGCTATCTTTTCCCATGTTATTTTGTTGTATGAGTTGAACCTCAGCTAAAACCTCCATCTGTTAGTTGATGATTTACTACTTACTAGCATCAATATTTTTTATTTCCCGTATCATACTCAATTATCTGTGATACACCGATACTCTCCAATGCACTGTTGATATGTGTTAGTGCAGTATTGGAGACCACAACAACAACCAAGCCCTATCCCACTAAGTGGAACCAGCTACATGGATAGTGCAGTGTTGGAGACCATTTAAAAAATAATATTCTGATACTCTTGAATATGCCATTGACATGCTCCCGACATGCCGTTGACAACTCATTCTTCATGACTCTTCACATTTCAGATACATATTTTATAGTGCATGTTGAAGCTTCACAGATTAATTGCAACAGATATAATTTATATCACCACTTTGCAACATATGCAATTAATATCTCAGATATTAATCTCCGTTTTTGCTATTACACACACACACATTAATTGCAACAGATGCAATGTATATTACCCATTGACTAATTTTTCACTTATTTCATATTCTCATCACTATTTTCAGTCATATTGTTGAAATGCAGTTTTATATATTTTATTTTTCTATTTTGTGAATTGGGATACTATATCATATTTTGTGGATTTTTTTACTTTGTATTTGTATGCTAAATATATTGCATGCTATATTTTTTGAGGAATGTCTTATCTGATACATTAAATAATACAATTATGAAGATAGGATGTAGAGCTTTTGAGCTCATCACTATAATAATACAATTATGTGTCTACAATGGTGGAAAACCGTAAATGAAAGAGATAAACCAGAGTTCTATGAACTCCTAATCCAAAGCATAGTTCCTAACCAGAGAGAAACTCTCCTAACAACTTTCTAACAATATTCATGAATGAGTTACACAATACCCTCCCCTCCCTTTTATAATAGAACTATCCCTAAAATCAAGGAAATATATCAACTAACTCTTATTGCCTGTGCTTCTACAACCTTCTAGAATGTGTCTTATCTTAGTGTTCTATCACATATCGTATCTAATACTCATAATGTATCTTTGGATCGTAGTTGAGGATTGATTATCTTTCTTACATTTCTAGTCCTGGATCTTGATCACTTCAATTACTCCTTTGAAGAATATTTTATTTATAACTTTTCCACTTTTTTTTGTTGCAGCTGGTCGCCTCGTCTCCGTAGAAGCAGGAGTAGGTCTCCGATCTTAAGACGTTCAGGTGACGTTCATGGTGAGAATGTAAGAAGGGACAAAGCTCAAGGCTCAAGGCTTTGATTTCTTACGTAGAAAGTTCTATCGTGGAGCATTGTGTAGGTTCTCTCATCATGAACCTGACAAGAATGCAACTTCAAGGCGCTCAAGGAATAAACATGATGTGGAACTTTATTCTCGTGAACATGATGGAGTCAGATTTTAGGACATAGATCTTCACCAGAATATAACTGGCCAGGATGTAGCGCAAAGAAAGGAAGATTTCGAGTGCTGTGCTGTTGTGTCGTGTCTACTACCTTTGGTATTGATGGTCAATCGGTTAATAGCAATCCAAGCTCTAAAGGTATCAGAGAGGTTTCTCCTAAGGTGCAGAGAACCTTAGTAGATAGAGAAAAGCCCAAGATTTCCTGTAAATTCTCATCAGCAGCACTTGGTTGATGACTTTCAGCCTGAAGCTTTAAGTAGTGCTAGTGCTTCTAAACCATCTGGTGGTACATCTAAAGATGTTATTCCCTCGGAAGATTGTTTATTTGTTCAGAAACTACAATCGAATGTTTCCGTTGACGTTCTAGAACATTCTGGTAGTACATCTAAAGATATTATTCCCTCGGAAGATGGTTCATCTGTTCAGAAACTACAGTCCAATGTTTCCGTTGAAGTCCCAGAACATTCTGGTGGTACATCTAAAGATGTTCTTCTCTCGAAAGATGGCTCATTTGTTCAGCATCTACAGTCCAATGTTTCCGCTTCCAGAACATTATGGTTACCAGTCTGAGCTTCTAAACGCGGCCTGCATGACTGATTTGTTATCTGATAAAAGATCAATAATTTCTGCTGTTGTGGTTTCTGGTAGTGACCCTTTACCATATATGTTACCATCTACACAACTACAGTCAGCCACTAGTTCTGTTGGTCCATGTGTAGCATCCGAGCCAGCTTCTAAAGAGTTACCTCCACAAAGTGTTTCATCAGTGGCATTCCCACTTCATATTACCCATTGCCTGCTTTTGTTGGTTTACATTCCCTGGGTGAAAATGTTGTGCATATGCCAAAATTGTAAGCCAATATAGTGTGATGCAGCAAAATGTATTTTGCTTTATCAGTCAAATTTATTGTCATGTTAAGGTGTTGATATTGGAATGTAATCGCTCAACTAACCGAAAATATGAACAAGTATTGACTCGAGCAATAAGAGGGAAATTTCGACAAGGATTTATTTAAATTATGTAGTAAGCTTGAATATAATCATGGAGGAGTTGGACCTTTCATCATATTGAAAATCACAAACAAGTTTTGTCATGTGCCTCAGATCACATGTTTGGTATAGTACATTGGCCTGCTAAGCCCCTTGTGGAAGCTAGTTTCAGAAGGAGCATTGGTATAGTACATGGCCTTGGTCAGATCTTTGTGTCGAAGACCTTTTGCACCAACAAAGGCTTGGAACGAACCTGTGATCTGATGCATACTCCCAAATTCTTTGTATAATACTATTATTAACACCAAACTATTTTCCTCAAGTAAATAAAACAATATCATTAAGTATCCTGACGATGCGATTTCTTCTTTGGTGAAGTCAACTTGTAAGCTTGCCATGACTCAGTTAGTTGACACCACACATCTCCATGTCAATTTCCTTCCAACTTCACACCAACTTGGAACTTTATCTGGAATTTGCAAGTTCTTCCTCGAGTTAAATTGTTATTGTGGTGTGCCTATCGCAAATGTTTGCATATTGGTCGGTTTCAAACTAAGGGAGTTTGATGCTCTTCATATTGTTGTCACTTTTCCTTTACGGTTCATTGTTTGCTATTTGCACTCATTAACAGTTCCATCAAGCTGTTGTACCATAAAATTGTCAATTTTGGTATGAACTTTACCATAAAATTTGATTGAAATCCTGCAAAATGAGAAACTCAAAAAAATTAGGCATAATTAACAAACAATAAAGTTGAAATGAAGAAATAGCATACATGCAATGTAACTTACTTTTATATTAGGCTTAAATATTGCACTCGTCCCTGCAAATATGCCTCGTTTAAGTTTTGGTCCTGTAAAAAAAAAAAATTGTTTTTGGTCCCTGCAAAATTTTTTGTTTTTTAAAAATAGTCCCTGACCCCATTTTTGTGATGACTTGTATACGTGGCACATGATGACTGGACCCATTTTGTAGTTTTTGGTCCCTGCAAAATATTTTGTTTTTTAAACAGGTCCCTGCAAAAAAATTTGTTTCTGAAAATAGTCCCTGGAGGGACTTTTAAAAAAACAAAAAATTTTGCAGGGACCAAAATCAAAAAAAAATTTACAGGGACCAAAACTTAAACGAGACATATTTGCAGGAACGACTACCATATTTAAGCCTTTATATTAATTAAAATTAAAAGCTCAGCTTTTTCAACCAAAGCTCTTATGGCAAGGACGTGAATTCCCCATGGGGAAAAATGCAAACCAGAGCTTATCTTCTCCCATATTTTATTTTTTTTAATTGAATCTACTCCCATTTCACTCTAGTATTTCAAATTCACGAACCTTGCAAAGACTAGTACTACCTCCGTTTAGTTTTGAGTTCACTTTAGCATAAACAAATTGGCATTTAATAGATATAAGAATGTAATTAATTATTTAATGTGTTTACCATTACAACAGTAGTTTCAAACCAAAAAATAATAGAAGATGGGGTATAAATTTATCGAATAAAATACAAAATACATTGTTGGTCACGACTTAATAACATGAACTAGGATGTGGAGATTGTGTTGTATGTAACTTTGTAATAAAAGTATCATGACTTTTATCATTTAAATGTCGAGCATGATCAAGTCCATTTCAAATTTGCAAATAAAAGAAAATTAACATGTGGTGCTAGTCAAAGCGAGTTAGTTTGGCAATATCAGATCGGTGATCCTGTTGAAGTATCAAAGTGTAGTTTTTGCCAAAAACACAGTGGGTCGTCGTAATTTTGTCACTCTTACTACCAAACCAAACATGCACTAAGCTGCTATGTAGAAGAGATCCTCTTTTTTATCTTTTGCACTATGTCAATAAAAAAAAGTAAAGTGCAACACTTTCTTTATACGTATCAGTTTATTGAAACAATACAAAGCACTAACATCATATCCATATATTCAACAATAAGAAAATATGAATTTATTTAGAGTTTTCTGCATCTGTTTGGGTGTTGTTGTCTCCGGGAGATGCTGTAAATTTACGTCTTTCCTCAGAGTTAGCAGTGATGACTGGCATCCACACATCAGCTGTACTACTCAAGAGGGACTGCACCTGAGGATCAGTAGCCATGGTGGATGATATCATCTCATCAACATCATCCAATTTTGCTGATAGTCTATCCAACTCCTTTGCTATTTCCAACTGTGTGGACAAAACAAGTAATTAAAAAAGGAAAGGAATAGAAAGCTATTTCATTCCATCAGATTAGAGACATGCAATGAAATGTTAATCAAGTAATGGCTAAACTATAGAGTGAAAACCACCTCGTCAAGCTGTTTGGTTGACTTTGAGGGAACTTTCGTGACCTCTAATCCAAGAGTTTCAATTTTAGAACGCAGTTCAACTTCTTCTTGATTCGTCAGTGCTTCTACCTACAGATTTTATCATTAGATATATGTGTGAATATATATAGCAAAATTGGTAAGAAATTAAACTACTGGTGAAATCAAGAGAAACTGCATGCTAAATCTTGTTTTTGTATACATTCTAAATCTAAATGCCTAATACTAGAATTATTTATGGAATCAGGATAAATGGAAACAGAGCGGTTAAGTCTTTTTCTGTTACATAAACAGTGAAAATAAGTTAAAAATTATTTAAAGCAGATAAGCTATATAATCATAGTTATGTGAAATAAAAATCATAGACTACTAGGCATGTGTTCTTTTCAACCGGAAAACATTAATCCAGCCCTCTCTTAGGCCTTTTAGGCTTTAACACAACAAATTCAGTCCACTATTCTGCAAACTATGAGCCATTAACAATACAAATTCTCAGTGGAGAATCCAAAGATCACTAGTATTACAACAAAAAAGCTGTGGATTTTTCTAATTTGAGAAGACGAAGAGAAGTTTTGGTTAAAAAAAGTAGACTAATGAAGGATAACCGATAATTAGACTGGGGAAAACACATTGATTGTTGCAAGATATACTCTCTTATGTTCATTCATCTCCAAAGTTAAAAACCAAACACAACTCATATCAATCCATCAATCAATAACCTGGTAAAAAACATACTGTTAAGAGGAGGATATTCAAACTTTATTGTTTTGTTTACTCTATTGTGTAGTCCAAAAGTTTTCGTAATTAAAACATTAGCAACAACTTCACGATAAAGTATGCAGCCATCTGTTGCAAATACATGAAAAGTGATATAGTAAGGGCCAAGGGCCAGACAACTGTATTTGACCTTTAGAAAGTACAATACTGCATGATGGCACAGGGATGAAGTGTAGTGGTTCACTAAACAGCCAAATTATTGGATTTTTAGAAATGGAGCAATCACAAGTACAAGTAAATACGAATAAAGACAACAAGTGAATGTGCCGGCAAAGGAAGGATTAAAAAATAAACAATTCTCCATAATGAATTGGGATTCAAGCTGCCATTATGTCTAAAATAGATATGCACAATGATTTGTTTTTAAATTGGGTTCTTTTAGGGCCATGGGTATGGACGTGAGTTCTAAAGGGAATCAAGTTGTGGAGAGTCTTTATGAAAAAATACGAGAGAAAATGAGAATGATGATGTCGGCATGTCACTAGGGGGTGTAACAGAATTGCCAAACTTGTAACAAGGAGTGAGAAGCATATAGGAATCAGAGAGGATCATCTTAAGAGTTCATTAAGTTGTTACGGGAAAATGGCACTGGCTCTCTGAAAGCATACTGCTCAGTGGCAGTAAATATTTACCTTCCTAAACGAGTTTTCCATATTCTATTGTTAATGCCGTAAAATTTTGGTTTTTGAGGTGTTGAGGAAACATTTTTTGTTGAGCAAACCTAGGGAGACCAAAAGACGGAACCTTCAGGTAATCAATAGGCTAAAGATTGAGGGCTTTTGGGAGAGATTCTAGGCTTTGGAAAAACCATTGAAACACCTTGAGGTGTGAAATCATTGAGTCTCTTGATCATGGCAAGAGATTGGGGCAAAGGGTATAAATTAGGATTATTATTGTTGAGGCTAATTTCTTATAAATTTTTGGTTTATCTTTGTAAAGAACTCATTGATAGTGGATTGCAGAGATCTCTCTCCTCTAGACATAGGTCAAATTGGGACCGAACTGGGTGAACAAATATCGTCTTGTTCTTGTTTGATCAGTTTGGTTTTGGTTGCTGCTAATTTTGCTTCACACATCAAAGCATTGGTGTGAGTTTTGTCGGAATTTACAACATCCTCCTTAATAATAAGTCTCCACGATTATTGTTCTATCAGTTTGTTGAAATTCTCCTATTATTAAACAATTACACGAAAACATACTCCTGATGCAATCAGTATTTGAACAAAACTGAACTCTGCGCATGAAATTGAAACACAATAGCAGTTCATTTAATCAACAGATAGATCTTGGCAAAATAACTAACACGATGATTAAAAATTAAAAACAGATTCAGAAGACAATAATTAAATAAATAAATGATTGTGACCTGAAGGAGGAGATTGGAGAGAAGCTGAAAGAGCTGGGCATCGGGTTTCCCTTCCTCGGCCATGCGATTGATTTCTCTTTCTGCAACTGTCTCCTTCACTTGTTGATTGATGATGTTAACATATCCTATTTTCAGATTAATTTTTTTTTTTTTTATCCTTATAAATATTTTAATTTATTCTAAGGTTAAATATGTTTTTGGTCTCTATAAATATACCAACTTTTCGTTTTAATCTCTCTAAAATTTTCCTTCAACTTTTAGTCCCTATAAAATTTTCAATCACTACTTTTGAGCAGAAATTTATGGAATATTGTAAAAATCACTTCTAAAAAAAATTAAAATTTTTTAATGAATTAAATATACATTTTTTACCGCCAAAAATATAAAAATTCATGTTTTGGTAAAAAAATTCTAAATTTTTTTGGGAGAGATCCTTATAATATTAAACATTTTTCCACAAAATTTTATTTAAAAATATGAAATCTACATATGAGTTTACTTTAAACGAGGGACCAAAAGTAAAGATTGAAAATTTTATAGGGACTAAAAGTTGAAGGAAAATTTTAGAGGGACTAAAACGAAAAGTTGGTATATTTATAGGGACCAAAAACATATTTAACCCTTTATTTGATCTTCTAAAAAATTTCCCAGACTTTTAGTTTTAATCACCATTTTTTGTTAAAAAAAAAATCAATTTAACTGTATTATTCGAAAATAAAATCTTGCAATAGTGTAATATCCCGCTTATTAGTTCTACAATGATTTACCTGATAATTCATCTTAAGCGTATTTTGAGAGGAAGGGCATTTTAGTATTTTTGTGTGAAGAGTATTTAAGGGTGTTTGGAGTAGAAAATCTTCATTTTCAAGTCTTTCCCTCTCTCTAAAAGTCTTGGACAGAAATTTCACTCCCTCATCTCTCTAGGTTATCGACCCTAACCTCCCTATTTCAGCTCAATCTTTAGTTGTTCACAACTCTAGCAAGATTAAGATTTAAAGATGGGTGTCTGTGAAGATTATGTCAAGTGAAGCTAGGTAGAATCTCTCAAGTTGTGAGATCATCTTTGGAGGATCTTGTATGCTTTAGGGTTGCTGGATGTTGCTAGATTATTGCTGAACTCTGTTTGTGGTGAGTTCTTAGATAGAATTCCTTCCCTTGAATGAATGGTTACCTTGAGTGAGTAAATGTCATGAATGTTAGTGTATGTTTGTTTAAGTTAGTGCCATTTTCACATGATTAATGCTTGACTGATGTTTATATGGCCATACAATTGTTTTTCCTTGAAGTTGTATGTCTTCTGATGATTCTGGTGCATTAGATTGTTGGAAATTGGGGTGAAACATGAAAAATGACATTTTCTGCATTTCTGGTACGAAGAAATTCGCTAATAGCGAAATAATTTTGCTATCAGCGAAATTCCCCATGAAAAGTTGGCTAATAGCGAAACTGTGGTGGCCAAGTCAGAGACATTTCCCCATTAGCGAAATTCCAGCGAAAATGGCACACCCAGCTTCACTATTAGCTTACTTTTGGACCTCGTGTACCATCCGAAATCACTTTTTTAACGCGGATTAACATAAGAAAAACCCTTGATTTCCAATAATCTAAGGTGGCATTCCAAACAAGCTCTTATGACAAGTGCATGGTACATACAAACATCTTTCAATCACAAAGACATTCATGAGACAATAAGTATGACAGGGTAGCAATTCGTGTATAGGAAGAGTGAACATTTAGAGCCTCGACTTAGTAGTCGAGAACTTAAGTTAGTAAGTCACGTATTACTTATTAAGTTAAGAATTGAGTTAAAGACTATAATTTAACAAGATATGTCGTGTCTCTTACAATCCACGCCAAGGGGGGTTTCAAGAGGTTCACGCCAAGGGGAACGGGATACGCTCCGCAAGGTAGGTCCGCACGGCATTAAGAGGAGTCTGATGTACCTTAGTTGGGATTTCATCGGTAAGTAAGGGAATGTATTCGGGGTTACTCCACTCGATGCACTCCGTAAAAGCAACTCAGGTAATTGTTTGTTACACCTTTAATATGTTGTAATCATGATAAGAAAGCTAAGATAAGAAAAGATCGCAAGTTAGCTACAAGTAACAACGATCTAAGCTTTCACGGTCGTTTAGTCAAGCATAAGTTCACACACGTATAGCCAACCAATCGGTTGCATTGTAGACACGTGGTAACTTTAGTTTTTTCCCAAGGTTACCATTAGCCTAGGGTTTAGGTAAAACTCACTGAGACTTTATATCTCATCCCATTCCATCTTTTGTTCAAGTTCACAAGTTGTACGCACCAAAGGTAAGGAGAAAGCGTTGGAATGATCGTGCTACTGTTGGATTCGGCACTTATGTTCCTATATTATATATTATGTCATGTATATGTATGCGTGTCGGAATGAACCTTGTAGTACTTGTGGCGTTCGACTGGATATGTATCAATAATGTAATATATGACTTAAGACAAATTTGTATCTGAATCTCAACTATGTTGCTTCCGTATTGTATAATTAATGCATCCAGTATCAGTTATAACGCACATGTTGAATATTCTAGACACGTTTAATATGGGCGTTACAAATAGTTTAAAACTTTTTAACAAATAATGAGTTAAATAAGAATGTTTATGTTTTTTGCGCTTAAAAATTTATATTTAATTCATGTTTTGTTAAGAAAAAAATAATTTTTCATGTAGATTCTATAATATTATAAACATTAATACAAAAACTCATTTAAACATTTGAAAGATAAGTATAATGTATGTTTGGTTTCACTTTTGGAAGAATCAAAATTGATTGTCGATGTGTATAATTTATTCTAATATGTTTTATTGCTCTCAAGTAGAATTGATTATATTTTACCTTCAGAATTGATTCTACTTGAAGTTACAATTTGTATCTTTTGATTCTTAAATTGACTTGTACACATAAATTTATACTTCAACTCACTTTTACACAAATGTATTCACACACAAATGATTCTTAGTCAAAATAATTTTTAACTAAAATCAATTCTCTCCACCTCACAACTAACACTCGCATAATCTGACTTGAAATCAGATATATCAAAAGTGTTGACGAAAAATATTTGGTAGATAAAAGTCGAATAAATTTTTAGGAAAACTACTAAAAGTCGTATAATTTTTTAAGGAAACTAAAATGAAAAGTCGAAATATTTATATGGATCAAAAATATAGTTAATTCATTAAATATATTAGGGAAACTGAAGTGAAAATCCAAAATAATAGTAAATTAGTCATTGACATTTTTTTAATTGGAGATAAATTAGTCTCTCTTTATAATGAGTTGAGGCAGGGTCAATCCTATATACAGGGTCAACAAGATCATTAACATAGGGGCTTAAAAAAATAGTATGTCTTATATACAAGGAAATGAGTTAAGTTAAGTTGGATTTAGATTCGGCTCGACTCGATAAGAATTAGATTGATTCGAGTTCGTCACGAACTTTTTTTCCAATTTTAGTTCATTCAAACATAAGAATTACTTAGTTCAACTTGATCGCTTCAACATGATATCAGATGAACAAAAAAACACTGCATTTGTTTTTCTCAACTTTAATCTCAAATATCCATAAAAATATATTTGATTGTCATCTCACATGAAAACTTTTTATACGGGCTGAGCCAAATACACTTGAGGGTAATATCATAAACTTTATACCAATTATATTTTTTTATTATATTTTGCACTTGCATTACGTCCTTTGGAATTTTTGCATCAATTATCTTTTTCAACATTCTGACACATGGTCCGACATTTTTCTAATCAACTCTTTTTTTCTCAGTAAGGGATTTGAAAACAATGGATTGAATATAGCCAAAATCTTAATTTTTAAAAATGCCAAATACTGGTTGTTTGTGTTCTTTTCCGGTTCTGTTAGTTTGAGTTTATGTTGCACCGGCGGTGTATTGCACACTGTGTCATCTTCCAGCATTGCAGTTCTTGCACTGTATTGTAGTTT